>Ga0116229_10007640_pt1 | contig 17028 bp, 8 predicted proteins | sample S1TSphgellanicum_3_FD_87313 | JGI IMG/M metagenome (GOLD analysis project Ga0116229, IMG submission 87313) | Host-associated microbial communities from peat moss isolated from Minnesota, USA - S1T2_Fc - Sphagnum magellanicum MG | ecosystem: Host-associated > Plants > Peat moss > Unclassified...
AGTGTTATCCATAATAAATCACTTTTATAAATAATTATAAATGATTATGTTTATTAAATTTAAGTGACACTAAATAATTATTGTTATAACATAGATTTGTATATTATATAATTTATATTTTATATTAGAAGTAATTAATTAATTAAATTAATGTGACATTACTTTAAAATCATTGTAATTACTTTAGATAAGAATTAATTAGTATGTGCAGATTTTTTTGTAATTGAACATAATTATTCACACTCTTTAATTTATAACTTCAAACTTGAATTAAAAATTTGGAAAAATTATAGTGTGGTTAAAATAATTATTTTACTGATTTTAATTTCACGAATTATTATATAATATTATTATTTTCAAAACTTATGTGATTAATCATCTATGATAAATATTTTATAGTAATTTTCCAATAATTATAAATATTAATGTTATGTTTAACAAATTATTGTATTTATAGTTAATAATTACCAAAAGAAAAAAATTACTTGGCCTATAATAATTTTTACAACAATAAATGTAATTATACAGTGAGTAATGTAATTAGTTGAATAATAATTTTTAAAAAATTCATGTAAGAATTTACTCTCAAATAACAATCGTTAATGAATTACTTCTAATCTTTTTTAAATTTAAATATTTAATTTTAAAATTATAGTCATTAATTTAGTTTTACATTAATTATATTATATATAATTCGATCAGATTCTTAAAAAGTAATAAAATATTTTTAAATAATTTATTTATTTGATTAATTATGAGTTATGTATTATAACTTGTGAATAACTAAATAACTAGTTTATTAATATTAAAAAGTTATTGCTTATTTAAGTAATTGATAATGAATAATGAATATTTGTAATGTATAATTTATAATTTAAATATATGTAAATTTAATTTTTTTATTAACTTAATGATTATTTAATTATTTAGTACTTAAATTTTTTTTAAATCTAAAAATTAAGAAGATGAAGAAAAGGATGAAGAAAGTTTTGGAATTACAACTTAGTTTGTAAGGAAGTTACAACTTCAAAACTTATCCCATATTGTTTGTTTTTCATTCCTATTTTGAACACTATATAAACAAGGGGGGTGTAGCCATCCAATTTCACATTAAAAAATTTGTGCACATGGGATGAGCTAATCAAAGGTTCAACCCCAAATAATAATAATAATAATGCACAATTTTAAAGTATTTACTTCCCCAACCTACTTATCCTATCTAGCTAGGTAGGTACCTAGTTTGACCTACCCATCTAGGTTGACCTATGTACCTACCTGCCTAAGTATCTACCTATATGAGTAAGTATTTAGCTTAGGAAAGTAGAACCTACTTACTTACCTTTTTTACTTAAGTAGGTAGGTAGGTAGGTAGGTAAGGATTATAGGCACCTATTTATGTACCTACCAACCTAATATTAATTTTTTTATTAAATTAATTTTTAAAATGTTGCGTGGCATATTTACATTGGATCACATGTCATAATATAAAATCATCCAAGTATTTGAATTGAACGTCCTAGATTATTTCAAAATAATAATATAACTATATTTTAAAAATCAAATATTAAGACATGTAGTAACACATGATTTGCCTTCAATTGTGACCAAAATAGTTGCATCTTAGTCGCGTGTGACAATATGTATACAATGGAGGCAAAGTATGAAATGTATTTTTTGACTTTTTATTTCATACAATACCCTTTGTCATTTGTGACTAGTTTATCACATGCGATTTGTCTTAGGCGACTAAAAGGATTTTAGTTGCAAAATGTCTCTTGCGATTAAAATTTAGTCGCAAAGAGTAGTTGAAAATACATGCTTTTCTTCTAGTGATACCCTTTGCCATCACATTCTTGCTTTGGAACCTAACATTGACCTTTTTGTTGAAGTGCTGGAACCATTGGTTGAAGTTCCCTCTCTTGAGCAATGTTGCCCTACTATTGACCTTGACGACTTTGATTCCCCATAGCCCAAGCACTCCATAAGGAACTTGGATTGCGAGTAAGTTTTCTTACATTTCAATTTTGTTTTTCAATTTTTCTTTTATTTATCTCTAAGTCATAATCTTTTTATTTTTCCAATTGCAAAGGTTTTATGCTTTTCTTTGTGAGGGAGTTCCTAACCGGTCCTCCCAGGCTCTTCATATTGCCCTTATATGTGGAGGATGAGGCCCAAGCCCAAGCAACCATGGTATCCCCACCAAGGATTAAGAATCAACTTGGGTATGATCATGATGTTGGAGATTTTGTAGATGATGAAGCTTTGAAGTGAGATAGGTTTATGTTTTTTACCTCGAGGGTGGTCCGTTGAACCATGAACATTTATGTAATCCTATGGTTGGGTGGAGAGTTCTAATAAAAATTTGATTTGCTTAGTTATATTCGTATGAATTCATTCTTAAATTAACATTTTAATTGTGCGAAGTCATGAAACTGACATCCATCTCTAACAACTATTTTTAACAAAAAAAGAGAGAGGATATACATGTTGCTTTGAATCATTGCCCAATTGTCTAAAGAGCTACAATTTTGACATTAAAATAAATGGTATCCACAAGCATTTACTTTTCACATTTCCAACATGCCATCAATCTCTCCAAATAGGTTTATATGTAACACGTGCCAACACACCTTGGCATTTTTTTTTAAAACAATGATTTAGATGCTTGAAGTGATTCATATTAGCCAAAGAGAACTAGCACCCACAATTGCACCATCCACTAAATGGTTGTTATTATTTAGTTGTGGATGAATTTCATTTGAGTTAATATTTAATTCACATTGGTAACCAATTTTGTATGTATATATGGTTTATACTTAGGTAATGTCAATATATGTTGGAGTTTTCCCCAATCTTCCTTCATCAATATGTCTAAATCCCCATGCCTTCATTTTGATTCTTTTGGACCATATTTAGTGATGCATTCAATATTTTAAAAGATACTAAATAATGTAGACTTCCAAGTTCTTAAGTCAAACTCTAATACAAGAGTATAAATCTCAAATCTAAATACCAATAATACTAATATGCACCAATTATGGAATATTAAACAATACTATGAATATGTTTACTCCACCTTGCAACAATTATCATATTGTATCTTCATTAAATTGTTTTTCAAATAATGCCATCAAAGGAATACTAATGCATATAGAGTCCCATCATTGTTGTATTTTTGGAACCCTTCTATATCAATTGGTGTGGAATTCCACTAGCACTATGAGAAAAATGGGTGTTTTGTAATTAGCCTTGCAACTCAATTTTTGAATTGCAGAAAACACTTGCAACTCATTATATTTATATGTTGTGAATGCTAACAGATAAGTTGCAGGAGTTGTAGAATTGCAACTCATCATATATATAGTGCAACTTATTGTAACTCAACTGTAATTATGTCAAAACAACTCATTTTCAATTATTATTCAACTCCATTATAACTACACCCATGATGTCATGCTGATGTCATTAATTGTCATCCATTTATTAAAATATGACACATGACATTATGAAAAAATTTCAACAAAAATTATTATTTTTGAAATATTGATTTCCATCGTCCATTATGATTGTTAATGGCGATCCAAGATTGGACACGTGGCACAATAAAAAAATTACCACATGGCATATCAATTGTGTTTTGAAAAAAATAAAACTATTTAAATATTTATTTTAGTAGCTAGGTAGGTTGTACATAACCATCGGTAAGTAAGTTGGTAGGTTTTTCAACCTACTTACCTACATATTTACTTAGGATCTACCTATAGGAAGGTAGAAAAGTAGGAGCTACTTATTTACCTAGATAGGTAGATAGGTAGGAAAGCACAAGATTAAGTGCACTAAAAAATAGCCATGATTTTTTTTTTTAAAATTTATGTTTTGCCTTTAGGTTAAGCTTTTTCAGCTCATCCCAAAATGGCACATGTATTTTAATGTGAGAACATAATAGAACAAGCCTTCTTTATATAATTTGTAACATGAAATTTGAAAAGAAAATATATGGGTTAAATCTTTTAGTTGTTCATTAATTGCAATTGAATTGCAATTATAACACTTAAGTGTTCAAGGTATGTCAAATTCAAGGGGAGGGTTCCATTGTTTTTCTCTATTTGAACAAAACTTGATCCCCTTCTATTAGCGTGTCTAGTGCATTAAAAATCGTCAAAAATGGAATAGAATTGAGGAAATTATGGCCCCTCAAAGTAGAGGGGGTCAATAACTCAAAAAAACAAACCACCAAATGCTACAAAAGTCGGTTCCCAAGACCCACAAATTGTTTTGTATGTTGTTTTGTTATTATTTAAGTTCAAAGATGATTTGTAGAACTTTAAGTGGCACTCCTATAACATTTTAAATCATTTAAAATGAATAATAAATTAAAAAGTTATGAGGTTTGAAAGTAGGAATAGTTCCCAAAAAAAAAACATGTTTTGTAAGTTGGAAAGCTTATTTTTCTTCTTGTTATTTTTTCATTACTCATTTTCCTTTGCATTTCAAAGATGATTTCTAAAACTCGAAATAATGTTCTCATAACATTTTAAATCACTCAAAATTAAACACATATGATGAAGATATAAATAACTGATGAATATGTATCCTTATTAAGTTATAAGTAGTTGTATTATAATCATAACATAGTCGAATAATAGTACTTTAGTAGTGGCACACGAGTGACCATACTAATCGTATCAATGGGAATCATAATTGAAAATCGGTTGCAAATGTATCTTATAATGGGTGGTGGAGATGTGGACACGTGGCATAATCACATTAGGTACATTGTACATTAGTTGCAACATAGTTATTATTTTAGTGACACATTTATAATAATTTAAAAATAGTTGCCACATGCAACAACAATGCAACTCCTTAAAAAGTCAAACATGGTTGACTACATATGTATGTACAATGTGTATAAATTACCATATAAAAAACCCATTTTCAATTCACTTGCAATTATAATACAATTAACTAATTTTCTAACATGACAATTTATTTATTAATACACCATATTTATAAGGGGATATTTGCATAGTAGTTGTAATACCCAAAAGATAGTTGCATTATATTTGTATACGAATTGATTTTTGAGTTTTAGTTGCAATACAATGTGGTTTTGGTGGATGCAATTTCTCATAGTGTAGGAACATTATCCTAGTTTGATCCATGCCTTGGTACAAAGAGGTTGTATCGAAAATGAATCTCATAGATTTTTGTAGATATCCGCCTAACACATACCTCCTAGGTTTCCACGAAAATTCTTGTTCCTTCCATTCACCATCACTAAATAATGTTTTTCACATGTAATGAAAAGAACTTAGGACATTGTCTTCTTTTAAAGAAATTTGTGCAAGCAAGTAAATGAATTCTTATTATATTTTGCATGCTTACAACCAATTGATTCTCTCTATTTGAAGTTTTATGGCTAGTCTAAAACTTCCATTGTTTTGTTCAAAAAACAATTTACATACACCAAACTTCAACTGCATACAAAGTTTGTGATGTTTCAAGCCTTAGCTTTCAGTAGTTCAATCTATGTTTAATGCTCAAAAAACCCAACTTTGGAACTTTTGAAATTTTCTTTTCAATCAATAAAGCTTTAGGTCTAAATGGAGTTTTTCACAACTATGTAATATACAAATTTGGATTTGTACTTGTCTATAAATTCTAGGCGTCTTACTTCTACTTCTTTTGAATATCAACAATATCATTTATTTTTGTGTCACATAGTGAATAGAATTAAATTTTTTGGGTGTGTTGGTCACATCATTGGAACCCATTTTTAACCTTGGTGTTGTTGGTTCTATGTCTTCCTCATTGGAATCCGTCATGGTATTTTCCAAGCATGGTGTCTTTACTACCATGTTTTTTTCTTCGTCATTTAACTCCATCATTTCGTCATTTGGGCATGCTGTGGAGTCTTCCTCATCCACCTCATTGCTAATTGTATTAGCTTCCATTAGCTGGTTTATTTCCCTATTGTAAGCAAATATTGGTGCTTCATATGGATCATCCTTTACATTCAAATCATTTATTGGCCATTTTTAAAAAAAGATTGAATTGTTTATTTTTTTGGGTGCTTGGAGTCCTAGGAAGTAATTGCACTGTTAATGAAATAATGTTCTGAAATTTTGATTTGTCAAGTTTATTGTCCATGGATTGTCTCCATGTGGTTGTGGCAAGCTGCTCAAAACCTTTAGGATAAATTTTTTGATCATTGTCCCATGTATCTTGTAACCCTGCAAATGATTAATAGATGCCTGGTATTTAACCTCTGGCTGAAACTCTGCATCTACACTCTTCAACTTTTTTTATTTATAAACAAGTACAAATCCAAATTTGGTGGTGTTTGAAAAAAGTATTGTGAATATGGATATTATAACATGATGCAAATGAGAAGTTTTATCCTAGGTTATTTTGATTGAACCCTTCAACCTCAAAATAAAACTAAATTGAATGCACAAAATAACCCACGTTTGGGAACATGTTCAGTTGGTGACATATTTGTCATCGTCCATTCAAATTCTACATTTAAATCGAACATGACAACCATTGGTTTTGATTGGACCATTTGGTTGGGATTGGTGAATTTGGAATAGTAGCATGTGACAAAACAACTTTAAATGGAAAAATAACTACATGTGTCTCAACAACCACAAAATCATGTATTTCATTATTTGTTTATGAATCATGATAATCATTTACTACTCTAATATGATATTTTCAGTGATTATTTGTTTTAACAATTGTGTAATGGATTTGTTGAACAAACAATTTCAATGTTCAAGTTTAGCCTTCATTTTATTTCATTTTTTCATGATTGAATATTTCCTTTTGAGATCACATACTTTGAACAAATAATCATGTTAACACGTCTATTAAACCATAATTTAATGCAAACAATGGGATTTTGGTTCTTCCTTCATTTGTTGGCATATTGTTGTTTTTGACTATTATACATGTTTTGTGGTTTTGGGGCTGGCCTTATCATTCGACAATTCATTAGATGTTTTGACACTTTGTTCCTCAATTCTTATGGCACCCAAGTTTGCTCACTTGGAGTTGCACATAGTTGTCTTGGGGGTTTCATGAATTATGTCGATAGTAAGTTGCTAAGGGTTACCAAATCTTTTGTTAACAAATCATTCACTAAGCTTGTGAAAAAATGTTTTAAAATTAGTTTATTCAAACTTGCGCATTCTTTGAAGAAATCCATGGCATGTGTCAATGTTGTCCAATTATAATCTTCCATATCTTCCTTGGAAATGTTTATAGTCTGTTTGAATAATGCAAGACTTTCTTTGTTTGTCTTGATATTCGCCCATCACCATGCGGCCCATGCATTTGTTTTGTCAATTGGCCTCTTCCATTTTGTTCCCCATGTTTTGATTTCTAGCAAATGCTCTAGAGGGGACTAGTTGGGTGTCATTTTTTGGATATTCCAAAGGGTTTTTTATCATCTCACATATTTTATCTAGTATGCTTGAGACTAATGTATATTCAATCATAGATTCCAAGGTGTTTGGTGTGACAATTGGTGTCAGTTTTCTTTATGCCATTGTAGAATAGAGGTTTAACAATTGCAAACATGTGGTAGAGGTAGCAAGGATGTAACTAGGTAGTACGGGGGGAGAGAATGCAAATTGAGGTATATATCATGCAAATTAATAGTAGAGGGGGCAAGAATGTAATTATTTGATTGTACAAGTAGCAAAAATGGTCCTAAATGCAAGAGGTTGAAATAGTGAATGAAAATAAAAAACAATTTGAAATAGTATAAACAATGTAAATTGTTATGGGCAACCTCATTTTGTTTCAATTCCTAATGGGCACATGCTTCTTGGTGGTAAACATGTCATGTTTGGATTGACACATACCTTTTGGTGGGTCAATAAGTTTATATGCCATTGAATTGGATTTAGTTTAACATTCTATATGGTTTAGATGTTGTAGAATTTAATATACTTCATATTGAAGAAATACAAAATATGACTTGAAATATGACTTTAACATTTCATGTGTCAAAAATTTCAAAATAAACCAACATAAATGTTTTCCACCCTATATTTTTTGTTCAATTTTCACAAAAAAATGTATATTGCCAACATTCATGAAAAGTTCATCCCTTTTCATTTGTCATCCAAAATTTCATCCTTGAATATATTTCATCCATGAACACATGGCAAAATATTTTTTCACGTCACCAAATATTTTGTCCCATGTGTCGAATAATATTTCCAAACATTCCATTGACATCAACAAAATATTCCAAAAAAGATTCGTTCATGGTCACTTGTTCACACACACGAAACATTATACATGTCTCTGACCATGCAATCATAAGCAAATTAGAAAGAGTATCACTTATTAAGTTTATTATGTCTACCGTATAATGGATCCTTATCAATGAGGGGGGCATGCATGTATCAAATTTGGACTATGTCAATTCCATTCCAATTAACTTAAAAGACATTGACACTATTTACATTAAAACATAATAACTTGTTGGGCACCTCAACCTCTATTAAGTTCGGAAAAGAAAATAGTGCATTGATGATCACCCTTGTTAAGTTGTGGGCATTGGATCCTTTAAGAACATGTTTAAGTAAAAGCAAAATAGGGATGTGGCACCAATTTTGAATAAAATGGCCATGAATAGAAATCCAACTTTAATTATCCAAGGTAGAAAATGTTTTCATCACATATCAACACCACAAAATTAGCTACTTCAATAAGAAACTTGTTAGTTGTTAACACCTATTTGTGGACGTGCTTAACAATTGCCAACTTACTATATCTCTTTAATGCTTATGGGGGGTCCTTTTCGATTTAAAATTTGAACTTTGTTTGAAATCACCATAATCAATCATGATTTCCTTTGTTAAATGGATAAAAATAGATGCATCTTTTCATCATTTCATTTTTTTTTCTTCAATTATTCCCCACTTGAACATGTTAAAAATAAATAAAAATTCATTGAGACATTTTGTTGTTTAACTACATCATGTTTTATCTTGGTGTAAAATTTGTGCTTGGTATGAATTCAAACAACATAGAAAATAACCTTAATTAGCTCCCAAATAATTATAGCAAATCACATTTCTTGGAATTTTTAGATTATGTAGACTTTCTTGGGTTTCTTTTTGGGATATAGATGGACACTACAACAAGACCATGACATTTCCGCTAATAACATGGCATTTACATTGATTATAAAATCAAGGCTATTGGTTTAAGATGACTTATTTAATATTGAATCCTTTTTATGAGCTTGAAAGGTAGGCGTGTCTAAACATTCAAGTTCACAATTCAATTTGCATTAAATCTGCATTACAAGAGAATTCTATTTTGACAATTTTGGGCAACTCATACTTGTTCAAATATTTTGTTGATAATTTCCAAGATATATTTAAAGCTAATTGCAAAATGGTCTTTTAATCAAGGACCATGTTTTCATGATGATTGGATTTTAATATTACATTTGATTTGTATATTTCTTTCTTGTTATGAGCTTGTCTTGCATTCTTTTCCCCCTCTTGTAATTTAACAAACTTTTGTTTGTCTTTAGAAACTTCCTCTTCAAGTTTTGATGTTAATCTCATCTTTTGCGAGTAGTGGATTGTGAATGAAACAACATGATGATGTCATCATGTTACTTGCAATTATCATATGCAAGTTGGTTTCCCCCATAAATTTTTTGAAAATCTTTGAGTAATCCAAAAGAATTTTCCACAATAAATTAAAGTTTCCCCTTTTCTAATTCTAATTATATAGAGTTTCAAGAATGGAATGGTTACCCTCTTTGTGTGGAGTCATTATCCATGACAAGAGAATGCAACTTTTGTCCCATAATAGGTAAGGGAGGATGTCATCAAACTTGTTGGATCAAAAGGCTCTTTAAACCACACATCTTCATATAATGTGAATTTTTGCAAAACTTTAAACATCATTAGCACTCATTGACATTCCCACAATTGATTTATCACTATTTGAACAATCATAGAGTACCCCTTGCCTTGTGGGAGGAATAATTAGTTGCAAAAGCACCTACAAATATAACAAATTTGAATTCACATGTATTCACCAACAACACCATGCATGCTAGGTAATCTACACCATGTCTTGAAGTTGGCCATCACATTTTGCATTTCATTACTAGTTGACTAACAATATGTACCTAATTAAATATTATATCTTTTAAACTACATCCTCTTGAATATTGTATTCACTACATAAATGACTTCACGTAACACAATACCTACAATGGATCAAACCACAATGAACAACTACAACAAATCAAAATATTTGCACTTGTACCATCTTCTAAAATGCACATTTGTTGTCCTTTTAAAAAATGAAAGGTCAAAGTTAGTGCAATATCAAATAGTGTATACATCATTGTTTTATTTATAGCAAATTTAGTCCATTTACACTAGGAAAATGAATTTTTTTTATAGAGAAAACCACTTGTGTACAATGACATGTGAAAGTTATGATCTGGCTTTCATCATCAAATTTGATGATTTCAAAGATTAGAAACCATGTAATGTAGTGATATACTTGAACTCTTTGCCCAAGAATTCAAGATTAGACACCATTTGGTGCGTGTGCAAGGAAACTAAAATATATAAAAGTTGAAAAGTTGATCTTTTTATATATTGTATGTCATCTTCATTTGGTAAAAGAAAAGTTGTTAGTTACACTGAAAAAATCCTTGAGCTTGTGCACTAAACGATCAAACAATCTTACAACAAGAATTGTAACTACTTCCAAATTAGGTGTATCTCTTAACACTGATTATCATTTTGACAATAATTATGAAGTATGAATGTGTTTACCAAGAGCTATGAACACTTATGACAAGGCCAAATTATGAAATGAAGAATTGCCATAAAAGCACAATGTACATAATAAAATGTAAACATTAAACATAACAAGATGAGAAAGAAAAGTGTTTTGGGAAATATGATATTAACACTATAAGTAGGCAACAACATGATTCTAATGAGAACATAAAATATGAAATAAGAAATGTTAAGTGATGACACCTTCTCATCATGACATGGTGTGGACAACTAAGTGATAAACTATTTAGAATTAGGATGATGATAATGTGGTGTTAGTCTTTTTAATTTTGGCCCCAATCACTTGGTGTTGGGTGAAAATAAGTGGCTCATTACTTTATGCCAAAAAAAATTACAAATAACTATAAAAAAACTTTGATGTATTGAAAATGAAAAGAAAAAAATCAATTATTAATATGATGATAATCTTTTATTTTATTATTAAAATGTCGAAGAACCCCATTTTGAAAATAGATTTAAGTAGATTTTTAAAAAAATGCACCAACTTGCAACAAGATTTTTGGTTTTGCAAAATGGGTTGCAAAAATATGATTTTTAATTTGTTTCTATTTTCAAATTAATGAGAATTTAGAAGATATGTATTCTTAAACTGTGCATATTATAATCATAATATATTAAACTTCTAAAGTAAAAATAAATTTGAACGCCATATTGATAAATTAGTTTAAAACATATTTTTAGCTTACTTTTATGATACTAAAGTTTTTCAAAAATTATATACAACTTACCATAAACTCAATGGAAAAATGAATGATCTAATATGTATACTTAAATTTTTTTAAAAATCTATTTTGTGTGACTACATGTCAAAAATTGTTTCAAAAGTTTGAACAAATTACTTTTAAAAATTTACTTTACCTTGCCGACACCTTGTTAACCACTATTTTTATAGTCCACCCATCTCCTAGTGTGACCGTACCATAAGATAAACTTTTAATAAGTTAGCTCAATAACTTATCAAACGAACATAAATTATGATGCATTGAACCACAACACTATCACATGGAATAAAGTCATGAATCACTTTTGACAAATGTTCAACTTGTCAAAAAATAGCTAATGCACTTTAAAATATTCAAAGTTGTGGACTTGAACCTACCCACTGTTGTTTTGAACTATTATATAACTACATGTAACACTTTTTGAAAGCATGAATTTTGAAAACCAACAAATAAGTCAAGATAACCCAATTTGTGACCAAAATGATGGTAAAAAGGAATGTGATTGTTAACAAATACAACAAAAATGCAAATTTGCCAACTAATACATCCAAATTTAACACCTATGACTGAATTTTAGTACTTGCAATCAAATTAAAGTTATCAACTATAGTGAAAAAATGCTACATTGTGTGATTGAACATGGCAAACAAATGCTAGTGATGCAAATTTAAATAAACCTACCATAAGATTGGTCAAAACAACTTTTTAAATGTAGAATATAAATCCTAAAAAATGACCAAATGGCTAAATAAATTGATACAATTGCAATACTTTAATGCAAGGAATTGTGTAAAATTGGTAGAATTCCACTACAATGAGAGGTAAATCAAGAAATGGTGTTAAACTCCACACATAGGTATTCCCATTAGTGGATAGGCTTTACGAAATTGTGGACTATAGTCTAATATCAATGTTTACAATCTATGATCTCGTTTGATAGCAAGTGATGTTCCCTTGAAAGGCAATCCATCAAGTTTCAACATTGAAATCATGTGTTGGATGGCTATTCTTTTTCAAAGATCAATATGACAAAATAATTCAAGCTTGACCCAATATAATGTCTTTCTTTTGGCATCCACACAACGACGAAATTCCTTCCCAAATATGCCATGCCTCACCCTAGTATAGATCTTGCAAGAGTAAAAATGTAGGACAATGTTATTATACTATAGGTCATCATATTGTAACATTTAATGGTGGAAAGAATTCATCATGGTGTTCATTAATGGCCAACTAGCTTCATTCATGCATGTTTTTATGCTAAAAGTAGGGTGCAACCTTGAAATCAAATCCTTCCCCTTGTGAAAAACTAGTGATTGTCAACGTCATGAAAATGATATTCATCATAGTGCATCATCTTTCACAAGGAGCCTCCATTCCATCATAGTATATAGACCAACAGGTGTCTAAGTAAATGGCATAAGATTTGACACAATTTCATGATCATAATGGCAAGCTAATGCATGTCGTTGTCAAATCTTAGAAGGCACCCACAACCACCTATTTGAGGGAAGGTTCATTTTCATTTTGTAACAAACATTCTGCCAAGGGAAGTGAATGAAAATGCATGGATTTTTTTTTCAAAAGTTGTGTGCAGAGAGCGCAAGCTATTTGGTGGAAAATTGGATCTCATAAGATTCACGTCAGAATAAGGCACAGATATCAAGCTCGGATGTGTGGACTAACTGCTAAATCCTAGCATCAATCTGCATTAGAAGCCAAAACCTGAACAAAAACGGGAGATATTAGAGAATTCCGTAAAGTCACCCTGTCTTCTCCCTGTCTTTGGGCCTCCTTTCACCCCCTAACCCCTGTTTCAGTGGTATCCATAAAATAAGGAAATTTGATTAAATCGGGTATAAAATGCTGGAATTCAGCATTTAATTCACAAGGTTCGAGAGGAATTATAGTACCTGTACAGGTGGAGCAGTGAATATATACGTAGTAGCAGTGGAGGCCCTCAGCAGTGGAGGCCCTCACATTAAAAGAAAGACAGTGCGAAACGCTGTTTATCACAAAAATTGATGGTTTTCTGAGTTTCACCGCCCCCCCTAATGCAAATGTCCTTTTTGGCATGTGTTTTTTGAATCTCACCCTGTTTATGACCAAACGCTGGGTTCTGGTGCTGTGTTTTCATTACTTTATGGATGACTCTGTTGTCGGGCTCATTAGTCAGAGGAGTGTGATGAGCATCTGAATTATCTGCTTAAAAGAGATTAGAGTTTTGCATTTCTAAGATTGTGACTGCACAAGCTTATTCTAATCTCCAAATCATCTGCATTAGAGTTTTGCATCTTTGAGTTGGTTGGGATTTTAGCATTTCAACTAGGATTTCTCATTACTTCATTTTTTCAATTTATTGATAAAAAAAAGTTAGGGATTTTTTCCCCAAAAGCATAGAAAAGCCTAGTCGAATTTACATTACCAAAAAAATATTTCTGAGTTTTTTTGTTGTTGAAGAAACAGCAAAAAATTGTCAGAGAAAAAAAAGACACTGATTTCAACCATGCATATGTTTGAGGTTTCCTTGGCTAAGTTAAGTGTGATTGCACTTCGATGACTTCCTGCAATCTGAATGCTTTAAGGATCACCCTGTTTATGACTAAAAACTTATAACTCATCTCAGGGTTAAATGTTGCCGCAATATGCTGATATTGTCTGGTATGCAACCCCTAATTTCAACTGAGACTTGGGCAAGAAATTAGTGTTTCAATGGATGTGCAATTCTTCATTTTCATACAAAAAACTAAACCGAAAAAACTTTTTTTTGACAAAATAGAACAAGACTTGGTTCATCCATCTGAAAAGCAAACAACTGGTAGTGTAGAGGTAGAGGGCCCTATATGATAAATCATAACATTTCAAAACACATATATTTATACAAGGATTTCCATTTTAGATTTGGAAGCAAAAATTTGTATGATTACCGACATGGTTTACATGTTAGAACTTTCATTGCAATATTCACTAAGTGATTAACACACCAAGCTACTTAATCAAGCTATTCCAAAGGACCCACCTGACCTCCTGTCAACAACCATAGATGCTTGAAAGCATGGTGACAAGCTTTGCATCATGGGCTCCACTACTGATGCTCTATTATTATGACTCCAAAAGTCGTAAGTGAAGTATGTGCACTCTTGGAGCCCCCCTTTGCAAGGACATCCAAAGGCATAAAGAAAAGTGTCCTAAACTTTGGATTGGTACTAAGGGTATCTGAAGAAGGCTTTTCTCAAAATTCAGAATCCCCAAGGATGCCCAAGCAACCACTATGTGACCGAAACTGTGAAAACTAGCAATAATTCTCCCAAAAAAGAAACTGGACAAAGCAACAAGGATTTACTTGGCATATTATTTGGTATATAATTTGAACCCACCCTCTTGTATGGAATGCTTTATATGGAATTGTACGGAATAGTCGTTGAATACAAAGGGATCGGCATTGGCAAATATCTAGCCAATGTTGATGATGAGAATAATGAAAGATGTTGGGAACTGATTGTGAATCATCATAAGGGGCAACCCCCCTCTCCCTCTTTCCCCTCTGCAAATTTTGAAGTGGTGTTCCCTACATAATTAATTCGAGTAGAGCTAAAGGAAAGGCAAGGAGTTTTGCTAGAGGAAGAGCTCTTAAGGCAAGGGGAGGAAGATAAATCACAAGGTACACAAAAGCCTCCAAAACCCAAGGATGTAGCTCATCAAGATTTCTTGTGGAGCAAAAGGAAAGGTAAGAAATCTTAAAAAGGCAAGTGTTCTCAAGGCAAGGGGAAGAAGAAAAATCAGGAAGGACACAAAAAACAAACTCCAAAACCCAAGGATGTAGGTCATTAAAATTTCCAGTGTTGGTATATCCACCAGTGCACCATCCCTCGGAAATCCATTATGACTAGGAGATGGATGAACAACAACTGAGTTACCATGGTTCCACCTTGATAACTAAACCCTCCTAGTTTCACCTGACACTACCTAGGTAATTGCATATATCAGTAGGTAAGTACTAAAGGTATGTAGGTACATAATGTAAGTGGTTACTATGTATGAAAGTAAGTAGTAAAAATTAGCAAGGAACTTAGTTGTTACTAGGTGATCGATGAAAGTGTTATGCAGGCATATTGGTTTTTTTAATATATCCTTGAGTAAGGGTACATAAAAAATTTCAATTTATTTATTCATTGGGCAAGGGTATATTACCTAGCACTCCCCCCCCCCCAAAACATATATCCCTTTTTAAGGTTAAAAATGAGTATGCATTTTTCATGTATTTAATTAAAAATGAAGGAAAATGTCCACATTTTGGAAAATTTAGAACAACTTTAGAGGCCAAATCCAATGTCAAAATACAATAATCAATTTTTTTGATTCATCCTTGAGTAGGATGAACATTCTTACAAGTGAAAATTTAGTATATTGGAAGACAATGGTATCGCGATGGACAATAAATTGGTGATGGAGTCTAAAAATAGTTGGTAGCTTACCTTTGTGCACTTCAACAAGCTTTTGAATAATCTAATTTTGTTAAATAATGTGCAAGTTATTGTCCACTGAGATAGGGGGAGCTTTCACTTGGAATATATTCTTAGGACACACTTATCACTCCTGACATGTGCACTTTATCACATGTTAACAATCATCAATTTTATCTCATATAAGGACAAAGTTCTCACCTTTTCACCCATATACTTGGGCCAAAATGGAGCACTCCGTCTTCACATAGAAACTTCCAAGGTTTGTTTTTGGAATTTTATTTTTGTGATGGGTCAATCGAATTGACTGATTGCGAAAAAGAAAAAAATGGATAACATTAATTAATAAAGAAACAAAATTTAACTCATATTTATCTTAAATTTTTTAATGCAGATGTGAAAACATATCCAACTTTGGTATGAATATTTCTTATGTATATGTAGGGTTATAAATAGAATATAAAATTTCAAATTTACATAGCCTTCGATATGTGCATTACTAGGATATGTTGATTTGAAAGAAATAGATTAAAATAAATAAATAAAGTGTCAAAATTAACTCTAATTATTACATACCCTGTGAATTTGAGAGAAAATAATAATATATAATAATATATAATAATATATGTTTTTCTCAAATCCATACCCGACAGATATAAGTTCCAGGTAAAAGATATATCTGCACAATAATGGTAGATACACGAGGATGATTAGTACATAGCTCGCCACTGTGGTTAGCTAGAAACAGGAATTTACCAGTTTCCTGTCCACATTCCATCCATCCTGCATGGTGCACTATTGGGGCATGCCTACTGTTCCAAATTTTTTGCTGCTGGGCCAATATCAATATGACTCCTTGCCCAAAAAAACAGGTTGTGAGTGCACTCCATGAAGTAATTAAGATGAATAGGAAGGGCTAGTAGTCCAGGCCAAAAATAGTGGCAGCCAATTTTAGGAATTTAGGTAATTTCCATGCAACCA
>Ga0116229_10007641_pt1 | contig 17025 bp, 10 predicted proteins | sample S1TSphgellanicum_3_FD_87313 | JGI IMG/M metagenome (GOLD analysis project Ga0116229, IMG submission 87313) | Host-associated microbial communities from peat moss isolated from Minnesota, USA - S1T2_Fc - Sphagnum magellanicum MG | ecosystem: Host-associated > Plants > Peat moss > Unclassified...
ATTTCTGTTGTGGGAAGGTGATTGTGCATTTCTGTTGTGGGAAGGTGATTGTGCATTTCTGTTGTGGGAAGATGATTGTGCATTTGAGAAAAATCACGATCTTCAAGTGGGATCCTTATTGTTCTCCCTACCCTTATTGTCACCATGGCAAACATAAGATCCAGAAATTGGAAGAGTGGGGAAGGAAGGGGAAAAAAAATTCAGAGGAGGAGAAACAACTCTAAACGAATGTGCTTCATGTCTCTCAAGATTCAATTATTGGAAATGGGCAAAACAATCAAGCTTTCTTGTAGCGCATAACTTTATGTTACAACAACAATAGGCATGTTGGTTGTGAAGAGTGCCTGGCTAGGAGCTTAAAGACAAAACGAGGTTTTCCAATTTTTGTGATAATTATAGGGGTTTTTTTTTGCATTGAATGAGAGTGATGTTTATAGTGAGGATGTTCTTGAGAAAGCTTTGGAATTGTACAAGTCCAAGCAACCCAAGATTGCATCCTTTGTGATTATTCATTGTTGTTCAAAGGTATACCTTGATGGGCAAAAACAAGAAAGGAAAGTTGAAAACTTGTGCCTTTGAAGAGGCCTAGATCTTTGCTTGTAATAGATGTAGACAATGATAATGAGTCTACTTTAAAAGAATTGAAATATCTAAAGATGTAGTTGTCCAAACTTCAAACATCTTCTAGGTTGTCATGCAACAAAGGAAGACCAAAAGACCACAAAAAAGAAGAAGAATGTGCAATCAAGTAGTAAGCAAATGCCATTATCGACGTGGTAGTTGTTATAATGCATCCATTTTGGAAAAGCAAAGTGCACTAGCAAATGCCAAATGTGGAAGCATGTGAGTACTTGTAGGTTTGACATTACGACAAATTGGCGAAGTTGAAGCATCGCTTTCATCCTCACCTTCCCCCATCTTCCCTTGTTAATCATGCCCATTTGTGCATTGAGCTTTCTATTTCATCACAAGTTCCACCAAATTTGTCACTAAGCAAAACAATAAAATTGTAGGGTGCTTGAGACTTTTTTTGTGAGCTTGAGTTATGAGTAATTTGTCTTCCTATGAAGGCATTCAATTTTTTTTATAAAGTGATTGATGCAAAATGTGTGCTCTTTGCAAAAAAGTTCAATGACTTGTGAATTTTTTGAGCTTTTGCAATGATCAAAATTTGGGGTGATCGAGATTTTTTCTAAGCTTCAACAATGGCCAAAAGAACAAGGTGCTTGTGTTTTTTTTATGGGATTTAGTGATGGTTCGAAGAAGAAAAAAAGATTGTAGTTTTTTTTTGGTGAGATTCAATGATGGCCAAAAGAAAAAGAAAAAGAGTTTACATGTGTTTTTTTGTGGGGGATTTGGGCATGACCAAAATTAAAGGGTGCTTGTGAACTTTTGTGAGTTTTGACAATGGTTAAAAGAAGAGGTTGTAGATGGTTTTTCATGGGAATCAACCATGACTAGAATTGGAAGGTGCTTGTAGGGTTTTTTGAGTTTCAATGATGGCTCGGGGAAAAAAAAGAAAAAGATGTAAGTGATTTTTGAGAACTTTGGCTAAGGTAGACTTCAAATGTGCGAAAAAGACCAACAATTACAATTCTTGTGATTACATGGCCTATTGCCACACAATTGTTTGCTAGTGATGATTACGTTCAAATGGAATATTTGATGATGAGGTTCGACAAAAGGCTTTGAATACTTGCGTTGTATTGTGTGTTTGCAAAATGCCGAGAGTTGTTGCACATGGAAACTGAGAACTATTATAAGAGAAGGAGTTGGGTTTCAAAGTATTGGGATTACAAGTTTTGAACCAATCTCAAAAAGTTTTGGGACCTCGGTCCAACCACACTTGACCTTGTATTGGAATACCTAGAACAGTTGACTTCTTTTGAAGTGCTTTTGGCCTAGATAACTCAAAAAAAAGAAAAAGTTTTATTAATTGTCAATCATATGTATTAATTCACTTGGTCTGTCAATCTGTGACGAGGCTTGGGAAGGGGGTTTTGTGTTCCCGCGAGCTCAGCGCTATATCAAAACGATGGCAGCGAATTTTGAATGAAGGTGGGCCAGCACAAGCGGGCTGGGCATAGGAGAGGGGCAAGCCGGGGAGATCAGGTTTTGACCGAGGGCTCTGGAACCTTCTGAGCCTCTTATAGCTTATGAGCCTCCTAGCAGATCTCCTCTCTTCCAAGGTTGCAAACCTCTTCACCTAACGAAGAAAGGTTAAAAAGTTGAAGTGGAAAATGAAAAGGACCAGGCGAGGGGGTTGACAAGGTAAAGAATCGAAGTGGAAAATGCGAAGGATCGAGGCGAGGGGGGACCAACAGTTGTTTGAAAAGAAAAGTTTTTTTAAAAAACCAAAAACATCATCCAAACATTGTTGAAATAACACACCTGTGCATTATGCACAGGTTCACACTAGTATAATCTAAAGCATTTAAACCAGAGTTCACCTTTCTTACTATAAAGGGGTTTTTGAACCAATTTTGGCCACCAGATACCACATTTTAAGGACAACTTAGGATACCAATAAGGCACATCTTATAAAAATTTCCAACAAATGGATATGCATTTAAAATTTTCACGAATCCATTTGTAATAGTGGATATGGATACAAGTGTAATTTTTTATTTCCAATGGATGTGAATTTGCCAATTATTAAAATTCAAATTAACTATGAATATGTATAAAAGTTATGCATATTTAAAATATATTTTCTTCTTTCCTCGATTCTTCAGAGCCAAAACAATCAGATTTACAACCCAACATTTAGACACTCAGACACAGACCTCAAATGCTCAAACTTCATACCTTAAATGCTTAAAACTCAGACTTCAAATGCTCAAAGCTCAGAGTTCAAACCTCACACCTTAGATGCTTAGTCTTCAAACACTTAGTCCTTCAACCCTTCAGAGCTCATACCTCAAACATTTAAACTTTCAAAGGCTCAAACCTTCAAACTTTCAAATGTTCAACTTTTGACATTCAAACCTCAAACCTCAAACACTCAGATTCAGAGTTCACACCTCAAACCTTAGATGCTCAGACCTTCAACCTCAAACACTTAGAGCTCGTACCTTAGATGCTCATACCTTCAACCTCAAACACTCAGAGCTTGGACCTTAGATGCTCAAACACACAAAAAAAGTTCATAGTAGGGGCAAAACTTTTGGCATCACTTCTGCAAGGCGTCGATGCAACAAAAAAGAGACTAAAGGACAAGGGACAAAGGAAGCTTGAAAACCCTAAACCTACTAAGGGTATGCATATCCAGATGTACATATCCAAACCCTAAACACCATATCAAAGATTTGTATAGCATAGCTGTGCATATCCGAGATCTCATAAAAACATAGCAATGGATATGAATAATGAGAAAACATGGGTTTGTAGATATGTGTATGAATTAGGATAAATATGAAATGACTTACATAAGCTGATTACCAATAGTTCCAAATATGGGAAATGAGCAGAATCCAGATGTGAATAGTTGCTTACCAGGACATTCTGCATGTCGATTGCTGGCACACTTGGCTGATATCAAGCCAACACGTTTCCAAACAAGCTAACAGTAGCAGAAGTGGGACTACAGAGGGGTCTGAATGAGGATGGCCACAGTAGCTACCATAGTGCCTGAAAAGATGGACTTGTCAAAACAAGCTAATGACAGCAGAAGTGGGCCCTTCATACATATGCAATATTTTAATCAAAAAGCTTTCTGGCCATCAGCTTCTAAGTGTAGGGTAACTGCTGATAAGCAGGACATTCCCAAAGTAAGCACCCTCCATATGTGAAGCCACGGGGCACTTACTTCAGTAATGCCCTGCTCCGGGAGCATTTCCCATGCAACCCACCAGGGGTTAAAAGGAAAAAGGAGAGGTGGATATTGAAAAGACCCCCTCTTGGTGGAGACAAGTTCATACTCTATAATGCAACCTCCAAATACACAAAAAAATTCTGACAGGTTTTTACAGGAAGGTTACAGTCATAGACTGCAAAATGATGGCTAAGTACCTAGCATAATAGCCTAATGGATGTCAAATTTCTGAAAAAAAGGTTATGGACCTTCTTGTGAACACTTATGAATCACATCTTATAATATTGGTGAAGCAAATGCTTTTAATATCCCACCTGAAAACAATGGAGGAATGTGTATACCAAACCCACAAAGTGTGAGAGAAGTTCACATGGTGCAAGGAGGCACTATGAAGGAAGAAGGGATGAAACAGCTTGTTTTTCACTGAAGACATGCATATAAATCCACCACTGCTAAATGACTAATATTTCATCAAGCACCCCCACAATCCAATCGCCTGCCTCTAGTGATCTCAATAGACATGACTTGCACAATAGAACAGCTAAGCTTAGAGTTAATAGGATATGTAACAATCCTCCGAAAAGAAACCTATGTGATTCTGCCATATCAAAATGCTGAATATTCTACTAGTTGGCCCCCCAGGTGAGAAATGACTAGGAAGGATGGACATCAAAGAATGGACAGGGTACAGGGTAGTTACTGCTTGACATGTAAGACTGGTAATGGTGTACCATCTTAGAACATGTAATGAACCCAGTGTGAAGTTACTGCATCAGGCAGACCAAAAATGCCATGAACACATCCCTAAATAGCTCAACTAAAGGTGAAGCCTTTTTTGCAGGAACAGAAAAGGTTTCCCCCCAACTTTTGGTTTTGGAGACCTAGCCAAAAGGATGATTCGCTGATGTAATGTAAGCTTTTTCTAAATGAGAGAGAAAAGCAACATGCACTGGTGCAGGAATGTCAATTAATCTAAGCATCCAAGTATGGAATCACACAATACTAGGGGCATCACCTGTCCAGTGACATGTTGCACGCTGCCATCGGGTGCGAATGCAATCAACGAGCGGTGCATGCTGTGCAGGTTCTGGATGGGAAGCTCCACTATCTGAGGCCTCTTGTGACATGTCACCCCCAGATGCCTTGAACTCCTCTGCCAGGACAACATCTGGAGTCCACTTAGGAGGAACAGACACTTCAATTTTTGTCAAGCGGGGCCGCTGATGAGACACATTACCAATTGTTGGAACAGTCTTGGCAATTCCATTGAAGTGATAGACATCAAACTGTCTCCTTCTGAGGGTATTGCACGAATCCTTCAACCCACCTTTGCTCTTATCAAGCTGCAAAAGTGCCTGCCAAAGATCATTCCACACCACAATGTCGCTGCTGCACAGGGTGTTGAGCACATCTTGACTGAATTCTATGTTCAGGTCCGGAAGGATCTGCTGCAAAGCTTCTGCAGTGATGAACCCACCCCCACCACTCTGGTCTTGTGCATCAAAGGCTTGCCGCACAAGCATCTCTCTGTTATCAAACTCACTTTCCTCCTGCACAGTAGGGGTGAACGCAAATAGAATACTGTAGTGTGACTCACTACCTATCACCCATATGGGCCACTTGGGGCATTTCAAGTGCTGTCCAACTTTGCAAAGGTTGAGTGACTCCAGGAGTGTCAGGAATCCAACTTCAACACTGGTTGGAATACCTTTCAGGCACATGCCACCACCCATGTCCATATTTCCATCAAAGACATTAGGGACAGCATGTCCACACAGCAAGAGGTTCACAATTTCCTGTATCATCACAAAGCAATGAACTGCTTTAGTATATGGCTTCAACTAGTCTTCGCTCTAGAGAATGAGTTTCTAGAACAGTGCATCACCAGACTCAGATACAGACCTGTAAAAGCTGTAGCAAGCAGCTCTAGGGTTAGTATTCAATGTGTGCTAGATCTTCAAACTCTACTGTCTGCAATGTAACAATTTCCATTCAGTCAACCCACACATGGATAATCAGCAATGGTATGTGCAAAGCTAACAATCCACTCCAACCATGCACTTAGATCCTTTCAGGAATCCTTCACAATGGATGATCCAGCCCTTATGGCAAACAGGTTAAGACTCGGACATACTAAAACAGTACATAAATGAGACCAAGCAAGTGACAAGGCAGCATACAGTATGCTTGTTCACAGGAATGGGTTCCCTCATTAGCCATTCTCTCCAACTGAGTCACAAAAGCACAAAAGCACTCCCAGAGAACATCAGGCCTGAACCAGCAAAAAAGCAGACTTTAGACCATCAACCCTCCAATCCTTCCTCTACTTGTACCCAAAGAACAAACATATCTTCAAAAGTATTAAATTTCTCTATACTTAAACTTAATCAACAGTCAAAGAATTTCAGATGACACTGATAAGGTCGCAGAGATTTCAGGTCCTACAACAAATCAGCAAACAGGAGAAAGAGACCACAATGTTTTTTGAAAAACAGAAAAAACTGAGTGGTGTGAACAATAGCTCCAGTTTTACTCATGTTCACTGACCTTCACTAGCAACATGTATGGGTGGTGACCAGCTCCCATAATGTCCCACTGACTTTGTCAGCTCTGAGCATTGGGTGGAGGCCAATTCAGACATTAGCCAATGTCCTGAGTTTCTGTGACAAGACTGGACCTAACAAAAAGAATCAGCCATGATGCTGGCTAGATCTTTTTTCTGGCCCAAACAGAAAAAAGATAGAGGTTGAGGAATCCAAGAAGAGGGTGGGGAAGGACAACAGACAAAGAGAAAACAACATTGAGAGCCTTAAGCACATTCTTTTCAACACAAAGTGATGTTTGAAATGCTACCTACTTTGACAAGATAAGAGAATCAATTTAAGATTCCAAAGTCTAAAACACCAAAAAGAAATCTAGGAGACCCCTGGCTGAATTTAATAGAAACTCTGAGTAATATTTACTCTTCAGAAGACTAATTAAGCACTCTACATAATAGAAAAACTCTTTTGAGTTCAAAATCTTTAAGAATCTTAAAACCCACTATTTGACCATGCCTAATTTTATACGAATGTGAAATTTCAGAATCCACATGCAGCATATGAATCATGCTAATAACTGCACACTCATTCTCTTGCAAATATGCTTACTCATCATCACTACAGCAATGAATGGAAGCTAGATGAATACCACTAGCTGGCATTGGTTGATCCAAAGCATCTGAGATGGACATTTGAGGGGCCTGCAGGCATTGGCCTGACACTCCCTCTTCCAAGATGTACTCCAGAGGTTTCTCAAAGATGTCAGATGGTATTTCATTACCTCAGCTAAATGACCCTTAACTCAATGAACTTACATGCTATTGTAATCACAGTTTGCTGGACCATATGCAGATTATTAACTTGCATTGATAGGATGCTACAATTGGACAGTTAGAGAAAAGTAGGATTAAAGGCAAATGAGACGAGGTGCAAATATGCCATGACAAGACTGGGTAGTCCTACTGCAAGAGTAAGAGTCTAACCCTTCAATCACTGTATATTCCCTTCCAGAAGTTATAAAAGATAATTGGCAACATAGACAATCATTTCCAGATGTTCTCGGAACATAACTATAGAAATATCCAAACTTGTCAACCCCAACATGCTGTTCATGGGGAGTTCCAGCAGTGTAATCTCATTCTAGTTTACTAACATGCAGACATTGAAGACAGGTGGAGGTGTCAAAACCTGAGATGCATGGCCAAATGGAGTTGTAACCAGTGGCTGATCAGGATCGTCTCTGTCTGCCTGAACAGCATCCTGGTTGACAACACCCAGATTCCAAGAAAAGACCCAGAGCTCTAACATGAATCCTTTCTGTTATTTTCAGTAACATACCTGAAAGATATCACATTATCCTAGCAATGAAGGGAAATTTGATGGTATCACTGGCTAATTAGTTTGCAGCAAACACAAACTTTCCCATGTGAGGGACATTGACCTACTTTTTCCTTCATAGAAATAAAGAGGAGAATTACTTACAAGACCTCTTGATAAAAGTGCTGAGAAAAGCAGTAGGAGTGCACCCATGGGGCTCCTGAATCCTGGCAGCAAGTTCTGGAGCTGCTGATGAAGGGAAGAGATGGATGTCACATCACAAAATCTCACCAATCGATGCAACTCCTTTCCAGAATCAAGACAGACTCCCTCCAAGGCTTTTGCAACAGCCTAAGCAATAACCAGCAAACAAGGAAGATGTTATGGAACACTCTTGACAGCAAAAGAGCCCCCAAAGATTTTGAAGTATGCATGGTGATTGTGATGACCTGAGAGTCCAGATGACATGACAACCAACACCTGATGGCACTGTGATCATAACAGCCTGATAGTTTTTCACCTGTACTCGTCACTAGTAAGGCATTCAACTAAATTCCCTGATACAATCTTACATACAGCACTTGGCAAGACAATTCTGACAACAGAGTCTAAGCAAAAAACACTTGGCTTCTATAGAAAGCTGAAGGACCATGTGTCATGGGGTTCATTTTCAGTAGCAATGTAATTTGACATCAAGCTGCTATTGTCTGATTAAGAAACTGCACAAAGGATCACAACTGATGCAGGACAGCTAATAAAAAAACAACTTGAACACCTTGTATCAGTCTGAATCAATTCAAATGCTTTACACAAAGGCCAGATACAGGTACACATCTGACATGCCTTACGAACCTCATCCTGCTCTTCCTCTTTGAAATTCCGATCAATATATATGGCAGGAATATCAAGCATAGCCACAGTAGCTTTCTTTCTGCCTCCAGCACGCCACAATGTCTCTCCAATGGCATAAACAAGAGCCCTGCAAGAACAGAGTGAAGAATTGTAAGTTGCCAAACATTGACATTAACCTGCAGTAATCTGCTTGGAGGGCTCACAGTTCACTGAAGAGTCAGTCTGAGAATGAGAAACCAAATATAATGACAATCAGATTAAAAAATTGCTCTTTGCAAGCACACCAAAAGACTTCTTCCTCTCCTCCTGAAAAATAAACACTGCTGGAGCCTACTTGAGAGCTCATTTCATGCAGGAAGAATGCTTATTACACAGGAAAGAACTTGTACCTTGTTCTTTGAGCGTGAGAAAAGACAAGTTTGGAATCCAGGACTTCACTATGCACCCCCTTCCCCACCTTTGTAGGAAGACTGGCATCAGCAGCCTTGCCCTTCTGATCACTGCCTGTGTCATCCTCAAATACAAATAGAAGGTACTTGAGGACCAACGCCTGAATAAACCCAGATCAAAACAGGGAAACTTCATTAGAGTATCACCCTAACCACAACCCAAACACAAAAATGTACTGTGACAACTGACTTGCTACAAAAAGAAGGTCATAGACTATCCAGGATGAAAGGTGTGTGGTGAAGAAAGAAGCAGCTAGGTCTCCAATCAAACCGTCAAGGTAACTTAACTGATATATGTACTTATGACAGACTGAAGGATATCCTTCAATGCTCCCTCTAAGAGCTAATTCAATATATATCTTCATGAGAATTTATCTATACTTACGGTTCAAGTCAACTAAAGTAGAATTCAGAGACAACCCAATGATAAGGTTATATAGAATAAGATCCAACAACATATCAGCAAACAGGAAAAGGAAGAATCCCAAACCCTAAAGAACAGTGAAAACCAAGCTGAGGAGCAGTTTAAACAAACATAACAATCACTCACATGTTCAGAGACCTTCAACAGTAACATATACAGTAGTGACTAGCTACCATAACATCCCCACTGACTTCATCAGCTCCCAGCAGTGGTGGTGGCCAATGTCATACATTACCAATGTACCTGTCAACAGACCACATGCAATAGGAAGAAGACTCAGCAGCGATGCCGGCTACCTCAATAAAACCTAAAAGAGAAGAAGATCAAGGAAGCTAAGAAGAAAGGGGAACACAAAGAGAATGAAAAAGATAAAGCAAACAAGAAAAGAGGAAGCAAAGAGAGAAATAAGACAGAGAATTCTGATAACATGATCTTTTGAGGACAGAATGGGCTTTTTGACAAGATCCCCAAATAAAATTAAGGAGCCCTAGGATGATCACATTCACAATTCCAAAGGCAGAAACAACAAACAGAAAGACTTCCACTTTATGCAAGTCACTGTTTCAACTTCAAAGAAACTTTGAAGAGTAACCTTTTTCTCTTCAGACAACTGATTAAACTAGCCATTTGAACTACGGAGAACTCTTTTGAGATATCAAGCCATAAAGGAACCCATAAACTGACTATTGAGTATTCAAAAAACAGCTAAATATTGGAATCCACATGAGAGATATGAATCATGTTAGTACCTGCATATTCCGGCTAATAACTCTATTCAAGAATGTCAATATTAAGACTTTTTGAATCTTCATACATCACTAAATCCAATAAGTAGCGAGAGAAGCCATTAGAGTAGATGTAATTGTTGTGAGAATTGAGAAATCTCTGTACTCACAATTAAGAAAGCCAGAACAGCATTAACTTTCCCTGCAAGTTGAAGAAAGACTTCCAGATAAGAACTGAAGAACAGGGAAAGAAGAAAAACACAGACAGGTGGAACTGAAATGAAGAACAATAAAACTAGCAGCATGAAAAAAAGTGAGTCTCTCACTTGTTCAGGGACCATCAACAGCAACATGTATGATGGCAACTTATCTATCACAACTTAACAACTGGCTTCATCAGCTCCCTACAGTGGGTATAGGCCAGTGTACCCACTAACCTGTGTATTGAGTTTCTGTCACAAGTCTGGAAGCAATAGGAAGACTCAGCCATGATACTGGCTAGCACCCTAATTATAGAAGGGAAAAACATAGACAAAATAGAGAGGGAAAAACAGAGAACCAACAAATATACACAATGGGAAGAAGAAACAGAAAAAGACAACCAAAAGGGAAAGACAAACGAGGACCATTAGAAGCCATTAGAAGTGCAATTAAACTCACAGAATGATTTAACAGATATGCCATCAAAAATAGTCTTTGCCAACATACAAATCAGGAATACCAGGAACTCAGATCATCTACAAACCTTCTTACTAAGAATAACTTCAAAAGTGAGACTTAATCCAAAAACAAATTCATATATAAAGAGGTAGAAGTTAGCTAAAAGGTCTGCAAAATTAGTACCCATTGGGATATGAGCTGACTTCTAAATACCATCTGAACCCACTCAAGGAACAAGTCCTCTATCAGGAAATCTAGTTTAGAAGATAAATCTGAAGCTTTTGCTACATTGAAGGGAGAAACTCCATAGACCTGGCTCCTCCTTCAATCAAACATATTTGAAGTTATGTGCTGACATCTGAACCCAACAAAAATCTGAAAAGGTGGGAATGAAACGTCCTATTGAAAAAATTTGTCACTGGAACCTGCACTCTAGCTTTCAGTCTGATAGATTGATCTTTACATAAATCAAAAGATTGCAACAAAAGAGAAGATGATGTGTTAGCATTAGGTCTTGAGCAATTTTAATATCTTTAACCAGCAACTTGGCAACAGAGAAGTTGAAGTTTTCAAGTCCTTCCATAAGATTATCCTGAAGATCCTCCTATAAGTTCAAGGTCTTGAGTAGTCAAGCTCCTTCTGTGAAGCTATCCTGCGGACCTTGAGCAATTTGTGAAGTTGAAAAATTCCATGATTTAGCTTCTTAATTACAAATGTAAAGTTGTTAGTATATATATCTGTAAAGACAGTAAATGAAAGAATGCTCCAATCTTTCAAGGTGTTCAGGATCAACACAACAGAAAGGAACCAAAGAGGGAACATTATCATTGCTAAGGGATGACACTTGGACCTCCAACTTGACAAAGCCAGGGACTTTTGGTTTCCATTCACTCAAGACTCCATGCAACCCTAGGATCTTTTCTTGCTTAAGAAAAAAACTGCTGAGTCCTCTTATAATAGACTCTCAAGAGCCAACTGCACAGAAAAGACCATCCAAATGTAGCACCTCTAGGAAAGAGCCAATTAATTAGGCATTGAAAGAATGTCTAGCTCTGATCTGACTCAGACCTATATCAATCCAGGTCATGGCACTAATATAGCCTTTTGATAATCACTATTGACAGCAGCACACAATCTGAGAAACCAGGTCATGAACTATACACACAAACATTCAGGCAAAACTGACCTGAATGGGAGCTAAAACTCCACATGGTCCGCCCTCCCTTTGCACAAGCCCTAGTGATGTGTCTTGGTCAGGACTGAACCTGAACAGTTGAAAGGAACATGTCTCAACAAACAAATGTGTAGAATACAAATTCACAGTGTCAAATCTTCTCACAGAAATCTGTCAAGCTGGCAATTTGACCAGCATGCTGCTCAAGCAGGCAGAATTGTGGTACTTGAATTCTGCATAGTTTGTCATTCAAAGCTCAAACATCAAGATATTCTTTGGCATTTGCACATTCTCAGAACGTGCCAGTTGAGAAAACGAGAGGGACGTAATTTTGTCAGTTCTGGAACCCAGACCTGAAACCTTCTGCGTGGTCGCCAAATGTAATTGCAAAGCTTGGAGACCCAAAATAAATAATGACACAGCTTCCACAGAGCTATAGCTTCAGAAATACGTTAGCAAAAGAGATACCACGGAAGACAAATGAGAATCACCTGAAACCTTGGTGACACCACTGGGCGAGTACCTCTCTTGAGACCTGCTGAACCCCAAACACCATAGTATGCAACCGCTCTGCCACCGTTATAGGCAGCTGTTGTCTATTACCCTCTACCCTCCTCTTCCCCGGGTTCATCTTCTCTGCTGCATCTCTAAGTGAAACAGGACCTTCTGATCTGTCTGTGCCTTTGCATACTGTACGAGGTTCACTGGCAAGGGAGGGTGTCGAAGCGCCTTTGGTGTCCAGGGATTGCGAAGACGAAAGATTCGTGAGCCCTAATAAAGCTCCCCTCCTCTGTTCAGCCGCTGCAGCACGAAGTTCGCGTTGGATTCTACGGTCGCTTGCTTCAGGGCTTTCCGCAGTCCCTGGATTATCTCGAGGTTTACTGCGCTTGGCATCAGGGGCGGCCTGCAGACTCATACGAAATGCCCGCTGCAGCTCTTCATCATCGTGCTCCCCCATGGCGAAAACCAAATCCTCAACGGAACCTATATTGTCTTCCTTTGCATATAGAACTGAGGAGGAGGAAGTACAGACAAACTTCCCTATCGATTTGACTTGCATAGGGTTGCATCCACCGATCTCTCGCTTACTAGCCAGCCTTTGTATCTGTTACCCTACAGATAAAATACATTCAACCCCCTCCCTCCTGTTACAAGCACACACAACCGGAGAATATATGCACGCGATTTCTTATGCCGATCCAGTCATGCTGCAACCCACTTCCTCAAACCTCCTTATTTCTTCCTGAGTTTCCCAGCTTTCTCCATTTCACATCACCAGCTTGAGAGGCAAGCAAGCTTCCAGTGATCACCGATTCCACCGCAGGAACAACTCGCGAGTATCGAGAAAAGACTGTAGTACGATTTCGCTCGCAGCAGCGAAACGCGAGAAGAGTCTTCTTCTTCTTCTTCTTCATTTGGGTGCAGTGAATCACGTAAAATTGCATTTTTTAATTTTTTTAAGTATTTGGCAACAATGCAAAAATAGGCTACCAAAATCATCTGAACGTGTTGCCAGGGGCTGCTGCTGGGCTGTATGTACCAAAAAGGTATGGCTTTCAACCCCCTCCCCCCCCATTAGCCAATTCCCATCAACTAAGTTGTGAAAACATTCATTCACAGGGAAACACAAAAACACAACTTTTGGTAATAAACAATGAATGAGGTATTACTGAAGAAAACACAACTTTGGTGATATAAAAACCATTAGACACATGCTTGGAAGTTGGAATCCAATCCAATCCAATCCAATATCTGCTCTGTTGTGCATTAAATGCTGAGTTTCAACATTTCATACTGAGATTTAATAAAACGTCGTTACTTTGCCGATACCACCTGAAAGAGGGTATAGGTGGTGAAAGGAGGCCCAAAGACAGGGGTTACTTTACGGATAACTCTAATATCTGTTTTGCTTTCAACTGTCATAAGCATAATGGTTGTCATGAATGCAAGAACAATTGAAGGTCATATGGGTCAACAAGAATTTATATATCATTCGTGGTGGAAGTTTCCATAGATCCTTTCATAAAGCGGATCCTCTTAGGAACTTTCCTAAATGAAAAATTTAGTCATTTATTTAGAGGAAAAGTAATTATGGTGGATTTTTTCTTAATGTAGTATGGATGCATTATGATGGATGAATTTTATCCATTGTGAATGGAAGTGATGATTATGGATTATTTTTATCATAGGGATGAAAATATTCGTAGATGGTAACTAAGCGATGTAAACTAGCTATGTAAATTATTGCTAATAATAGTTATGAGATTTGTTCAAATATCATATGATGTATATGATGGAGTTGATGGATGTCATTTAAGTAAACAATGTAGTAAAACAATTTATGTTAACTCATTGAATCGTTGTTAAGTAAGCTAAAAGTTAGATTTTAAACAAGTGTTTTCAAGGAATTTAACCATGAGATTATCATTATGGATATGATATTTAAGGTATGTTCAAACATGAAGACAGAATGGTTGATAAAACGAATGATAATTAATTTTGTTCAACTAGGGGGGAAATGATTTATAAATAATTGATGTTTCAATTGAGAATGGCATCATTATCTCTAATTTAACTTTCAAAGTTAAGGAAGGGCAATCTTATATATTAAAGCAAACATGGTGTCTATCTGTGTGTTTTTTACTTATTTTTGACTTATTTCTTTTTTTTTGACGTCATTTCGCTTTCATTACCTTTTTGGTGTAATCCCATTGGCTCCCGTTCTTTCTGGAGTGTTTTGGGGGGTGGGGGAAGGGAGAGCCCGGTGAAGCACAGGGCGGGGGGGGGGGGGACAGGCGAGGAAGGACCGGGCGGGGAAGGACCAGGCGACATGTGCATTATGCACCAAGTTCACATTAATGAAAAATAAAACAATCTATGGTGATCATTTATAGTAGATTTGTGAAACTATCACCTAACAACAATAATGGACATTAAACATTTTAACATTTTCGATTTCAATTCCAAACACAACAACATAGTAGTTGAAAAAAAAAATTGAACATTCTAATTTACAACAATGAGTTCAACATTTCAATTTCATTTTAGCATTGCACTTGACAACATTTTAGTTCATTCATTTCCTATGTGCTCATTTGTTCCCTAAATATGCTTCAAGTGTTAATCTTGGCCAGATCCCAAAAATTCATTACCTTTTAAAGTAATTTTTACTTCATTGAATCATGCATTTGTCCTATTATTTTGACATCTTTTTATTCCACCCTATTGATATTCATGTTCTAGTCACAACATTAGTGCATCTACATCAACATCCCTCCCATCCAACATCAGGTTACACAACATACAACATGTAACAACACCAACAATGAAGAGGATATGATGATTACCTTTGAACAACACACCTCTAAAATTCATTTTCAATATCCCAAAAACATTTTCCACCACATTCTTCCATTTGGAAAGATGTATGTTGTATAATGCTTCCAAAAATGTGTGCTCAATGTTTGCACTTTGCTTAAGAGGAATCACGAACTAGGGCAAAAGTACATAGCCCTTGTCCCAAATGATGTAAGGGAGAATGCCATCTTGTGATTCATATTTCAGGTCGAAGAAACCATCAAAAATTGTAATTTTATAAAGGTTAGGTCATCAAAATATTATGGAATCATTCATAAATTTTGATAGTCCCACAAAAACATCTCAAAATTGGTTCTATTAATCGATAATTACTTGCAACTACATGTTGTGATTCTTGGATTGGTAAGGGAAAAAATGCAACAAAAGCTCTCATAGGTTTTTGAATGTGAATTTACGTGCATTCAATTGCATTATGAACAAGAAGGAGGTTCCACAATCCTTGAAGCCCTTGACATCACCCTCAACAAATCTTCACATTGTGGCCACCAATTTTGGTTTTTAAACACAACATTAACAACAACAAATTCATGCAAGACCATGTTTGAAGAAGACTTGTTGATCGCAAATAGTTTGTTACATTGAAAATAGTTGGTTTCATGTGCAAGCTTCTAAAATGAACATGGAACTCTAGATGCAAATAGGAATTGCACATTTGTATGTGGTATTTTGCTTTATAATCAAAGGCCACAACTTCTTTGTTATTTGCAAACCAATTTATCTAATGATTCATAAATGTTCAACACACTTTGAATTTTCATGTTGAGTCATAAGGAAGTTCAAATACCAAATGGTATTTTGAACCTTGACCCAATCTCCAACTTCCTTTGTCATCAACAAAACAAAATTGTAATAAAACTTGAAATGATGCAAAATAACACCATTCCATGCACTTTCACCCAACAGTCTAATATTGGATGCCAAGTAATCATTTGTTAAAAGAGCCATAACTCTCATGCATTAACTTTCAACCTTATAACAACAAAGGAAAAAAAAAAACTCTTGCAAATGTTTTAAAAAGTGGGAAAAATTCATCAACAACAACAATTCCAATGGTGGCACCATTACAATATGCAAAATGAAAATATAATATGAATGAAGGCACTGAATGAAAACAATGAAATTGAACACACAAAAATGAAAAAGCTTGTGCTACATAGAAAATGATAAAGCTTATGTGAGTTGTAGTAAAAATGAAAAAAATTGAACAAAAGAAGGAATGATGATTCAATGTGGCATAGGTGTGTAATGTAAGCAATGGGCGTTTCAATTATCATGATGATTTGTTATTGTTTGATTAATTTTTTACTAACTTTCAATTACTTCACAAACATATATAAACACTTTGAACTATGTCCATACCTTAATTAGTTATAATTAGTACATTTGAAGGAAATTGATAAAAAAGATAATGCCTACCAATGATAGCTAAAACATTCTGACCTACCACCAACCTAATCCCTATCATCAACCTATTAGCAAAACTAATTAATCAACCTATAATAACTTAAGTCTAAATGTACATTCATAATGATTTCACAATGACAATTTCATTATTAAATTCATTGTGGACCATGATTGTATTCCACAACTTAAAATGATACTTTCAAATAACATGTATCAAAAACTTAAATACTTGATCATATTAACAAGGAGAATAATTGTTATTAATGATTTGGGATTCCAAGGTCCCAC
>Ga0116229_10007645_pt1 | contig 17018 bp, 17 predicted proteins | sample S1TSphgellanicum_3_FD_87313 | JGI IMG/M metagenome (GOLD analysis project Ga0116229, IMG submission 87313) | Host-associated microbial communities from peat moss isolated from Minnesota, USA - S1T2_Fc - Sphagnum magellanicum MG | ecosystem: Host-associated > Plants > Peat moss > Unclassified...
CCTTCTAGAGATTTTTCATCCCTACTTCCGCCAGTAAGGTTCCAAAACTATGGTTTATCCACTCTTTGCTGCAGAAAAGAACTAACCCAACTAATATCGTATTTCAGACAACTAAACCCCCCCCTCTCACACCTTGTGCACACTCATCAACCCCTATTCTAACACAAAGTTGTTAAACCCCCCTAATAACTTCACCACACTCACACATTCCTAACCCAATTTTTAAATATTGAGACTACTAGCCATGGCCATGTCGGTAGAGTTCACAATAGGCGTGTTAGTTTTGGTCTGGGGGGAATATGGAAGAGAAATGGCAAGGTTGAGGCCCAGGTTGGGCTGTTGTTAAGTTCATGGGATAAATGAAACTGTAACTCGATGTGTAATTTGATTACACAATTACTTAGATAATTATCTAATGGGGTAAATTGGGTGTAGGATTCCATAATTTGGTCATGGTGCTTGACTTATGTCATGTGCACCATGTGATGTTGTTCCCTTGTGATTAATTGTGGAATCACTTGGGGAACCATGTGATTTTGTTTCCTTTTGATTATTTGGGGAACCATGTGGTGGATAAATTTTAGAAAGTTTTTTTATTAGTTTCCTTTTGGTTAATATATAAAGAGGTGTTTGTGACCTTGAGAAACACCTTCATTTGTACAAAGTTATGGTATGAATACAAAGTTTGTGAGAATTGAAGTTTTGATTTTGAAAGGTTTTGGTTTTGAATAGTTTTGATGTTGTTTGTATGTAGTTCATGGTAGGAGAATGGTGAGGTTTGCATAGCCAATAAAAGGGTTGGAGGATAATTTTACAACCAAGAACATAGATTTCATAGCTATGTAGTAATCATACATAGTTTCGGTCCTAAACCTGTTTGTGTTGTACAGAACGCCAAGAGGAAGGCAAGTGCTCCTTTCTCCCATCCTTTCACACATATGCCCAAATAAGAATCAAATATCCAAATGGTTGGGATTAATGCTTTTTGTTTCAATTGTCTAATGTAGCTGAAGTGGTCATCATTCATAAGACAATTTAGCTAAATCTGGCTACAAAAAATATGAAAATAAAATTTTGGAACATAATATGTAGGAACCTCAGCAGCGACCATTCCATTTCACAGACTGCTTGTGCCCTGCCAAGCCCCCCAAGGCCCCCTATGGCAAAAGCGTGAGCTAACCTCGCTTTTCTTATTAGCCACGTAATGCCCTAACAATGGGGTGTTATTAAGGCCCATTTTAAACAAGGGTCCAAGGAGGAGGGTCTAATGACATCGAACATTCTTATTGGTCAAGAGCTTTAAATTGGTCTCAAGGCCTTTAGACAAGGGTCCATGACCAAGACAAATCAAATTGTGATTTAGTCTAGATGGCTTCATTTTGGAGGGACAATCGAATCGGTCTAGACCAAAAAATGAGTGCTTAAAGGAGAGCTGATGGTTTGGAGAACCAAAGTGTAAACTAGGGTCCAAGGCTGTTCATTTTTTTATTTTTCATTTTTTTCAATTGTTTTTAAAAAAAATCTGGGTGTGAGAATGGAAGACATGCTATGGATTGAGCATATTTTTGTAACTCCCCCATTTTGGACCAATTTTAAAGTTGACATGGTTGGTTTTGTGAATCTTCGCAAAGTGATTGCTAAAAGAAGTGCATTTTCAACCTTTCCAAGGGCACAATGTGAAATGAATCAAAAGGTGGGACAGAAAGTGGAGGGTTGAAACATCAACTTTCACAAGTGGAAGGGGATTTAAATTACAAGAGATGTTTAAATTGGGTCCCATTCCAAAAAATAACACCAAACAATAAGGTAGTTGTGGTGTGACTTAAAAATGTGTTAGCTATTTTTTGATGTGAACAAGGCCTAAGTAAAAGTATGGATGAAGAAACAACCTAATGGATGAAGAGTTGCAATATTTTGGATTGGTGGAAAATGCCAAAGTAAAGGATGGCTGATCATCATGAAGTGTTGAGGCAGTTGTTGTGTTTCATTTGTTGTTCATTCTCTTTTAGTGTTATTTTGTTGCTTGCATGTGATGAATTTTGTTTTGTTTTCTTCATGGTTATGACAATGTTTGATGTTGATCAAGCAAAAATCTTGCATTGTTTTGGAGTTGGCGATTGATGGAGGGCAAATGTTGTAGTAAATGAGGGGGTTTCTTGTGTTGAAAAGTTAAGTTCTTGTATCAAAATTTGAGTTGCTTTTTTCTACATTTGTTTATCTTTGCAGTTTTCAAGTTTGTTGATGTATGTTTGTTGTGGGTTTTTCTTGCAATAAGTTCCAATGAAGAGGTTTGTGAAAGATGAGTGCCCTAATTCCATGGAATTTTCAAGGTAAAGAGCCTTGTTTTTTTGTTGCACCATAGCCCTCTTTTAGGTGTAGGCAGATGCATAATGTAAAGACAAGTTGAAGAAAATGATGAAGAAATAAAGGGTTTTGAGAACGGTTTTATTATGGCAATTGGGTTGGGTGGAAAGAAATGTTGTACTATTAGGACATAGTGGTGTTGTGTGTGTGAGAAGGAGAACCCACTCAGGTGGGAGCTTTGAAGGGAATTGATTTGTAACCTAAAGAATCTTGGGATTGTTGGGACATACCTATAGTCGGCAATTTGGGTTGTCATTGTTTCTTTGTACAAACTTCTTGAAAGTGAGCTATGGAATTGAAATTGAAAATTGCCATAATTCAACCAATGGACTCAAAAGAGAAAAGTTGGATGGAGTTGATTCTTCATGGTTCAAAGTTTAGATGATATAAATATTTTGTTCAATGTTGAAATGTTGTTACATTTTTCTTTGGAATTTCTCAGAAGTTGGTTGTTAAATGTGTTTTTATCATTAGTATTTGTGGATTAGGCATTGCCTTTTCTTTTGGTATCAAAGCAAGTTTGTTCAACAAATGTGTTTATGATGTTGAACTATAGGGTAGAAACATGACTGAAGAATGTTAGGGTCCAATAGTAGTGACTTTGCCTAGGAATTAACTACTTAGGAGATTTTTGAATAGTAGATCATTCATCAGTTTCACAAACTAGGGATTGAATCATTTCCAACCATAAGATTTATAATATTTAAGGTGCGAGGATTTGGGGTGGTGCACATTATTGGCATTGACCTTAGACAAGCACATGTGGGTGTAGTCATACTAACATGTACCATTAGCAATCATAACCACTATTTAATTTTTGAACTTTGGATTGTAAAATAATAATAATAATAAATTATTTTTTTAATAAAATGTTATTGTGAATACATTATGTGCATATCATATGAATTTGGATTTAATATAATGAGTGAAAAACATGTATAAGGACTTTCAAGGCTTTGTAACCATTACTTAAAAACTACCTAAAAGTAGTTCAAAAGTAATTTTGACACTAAAAACACAATTTGAAAAAAAAAAATTATGAAATATTTTGGGATTTTTAAAAATATACACCTTTACATAATAGTATTAAAAAATGTTAAAGATTTTTAATTTTTTTTAAAGAGGGATTAAAAAGATGTTAAGAATATTTTTTTAAAAAAACAATGGTCTAAGGGGGTTGTGAGCCATACCAACACAACCATGTGCGGTAATCTCAATTTTTAAGAGTTGCATTAAGGTTATTTGAATGTGGTAAGGTTATTAGGGGCTTTTAGCAACTTCATAGGGTATGATGAATGCGTTTGATGCGTGGAGGGGTTATTTTCTTTTATGAAATGCATTATTCATCAATAAGGTGTTGGGTTAATTCTTTTCTTCAACAAAAAGCTGGTAACCATAGTTTTAAAACTTTGTTGCATAATTAGGGGTGAAAAATTTCTAGAGGGTTGGGGATAGAACTAGACACCAAAATTCGCGGTGTTCAACACAACATTAATCTTGTTCTAGTATTTAGTGAGTAGTAAGGATGTTAGAAATTCTTAAAGGAGTTGAAAGGATGTTAATGAAAGGTTCAATAAAGATAAAATAATCTTTAAACCATATGAACATAACGTTAATTCGAAACAACTTAACGATTAAATAGATAGTGTGATAGTGTGCCAATGGCAACAAAAGTTTCATAATGACTGAACATTTATTTAGAATAGGGATAAGCTCAACAAAGAGCTGCAAGTACATGTAAAATCTAGGGTTATGCCATAGTGATAGTTCATAACTGCAAGAAATCTAGGATGCATCGAATGGTGCGAATTAGGTAATCTGCTTTACTATTGGGAGGCAATCGACAAATCGAACCACGCAACCAACGATAGTGTCCAACGCCAAGAACTAAAGACCATGCAAAGATAGAAGTATTTTCAGTTTCGTAACAACCTTCACAAACGGTCTCAAATTCGTCACTAGAAGCAAGGTCAACTTGCAACAAAATTGTCGGGGTACGAGAGTTAGAGAAATACGATAGTACTAGGCTCAAGGAGGTTCAACTTCAAGACGAGTATGCACCTCTCAAGGTTTGAGTTCTTCATCACGAGGATGTTGCGTTAGGGTCAGATCTAGAAATGACTCTAAAGGCAGTTCTTCATTTGCTTGTGCGGCTTGGGGCCCGTAAAATGTGACCATGTGTGATGCCATAATTTCAAGGAGAGGAAAAAGGTCAGATCTTCAATCAAAATCAAATCGATAATGAAGGTGTGAAAGACTTATTACATTGAGGTGCATAATCGAAAGGTGTGAGTAATGGCTTAGAATCATGGTAAAGTAAAATCATAAGGTCAAAGGAAAAAATTGAAGGTTGAAGTAAAGTTTGTTGGGGGGAAAATGGGAAGAGGTGAAAAGGTGTTTTTCCTTCACCTTCCATTGGCCACCAAGCTTGGGACATTCCATTGGCCACCAAGCTTGGAACATTACATTGGTCACCAAGCTTGGAACATTACATTGGCCATCAAGCATGGAACCTTCCATTGACCACCAAGCTTGGAACATTCCGTTAGCCACCAAGCTTGGGATCTACCTTCATTTTCCTTCTCCTTCTTTTTAAAAGGTGGATTCGAATCATTGGGAGTTCTCTCTTTCCCTGGACATAATTTTCAATTCAATCTTGAATACTTGTTCCCACAAACTTCTGGAAGAGGAAAATAATGATTAGTCTTGGTATATGGGAAAAGGAAGGAAAGTAAAATGAAAATCTTGTAATAGTTTTGGGGGAATGGAAGTGAATAGTGATAGTGTTGGGAGGTTGGAACTTTTAAAAAAATCTCACAAACCCTTTCGGGTTTGGTAATGTAACTTATTACCGGTTTAACTACAAAGCTTAGGATTTGGTAACAAGTTGCGCCTTCTACTTAGCTATCTAAGAGCTAAAGCAAGCCAGATTTGAATAATAGTATGTGTTAGAAACAATATTTCAAGTGATTAATGGTCTACAGCCAAGTTGAATTATCACCTTTGTAAAACCCTTTTGGGTTTTGTAACATAACTTCTTGCTGGTTTAGCTGTAGAGCTTAGGATTTGGTAATAAGATGTGCCTTGTAATTAGCTTTTTAGTGAGCTAAGGCAAGTTGGATTTGAATAACCTATGTGTTAGAAACAATATTTCAAATGACTGGTGGTCTACAACCAAGTTGAATTATCACCTTTGTAAAACCTTCTAAGGTTTCATAACATAACTTCTTGCTGGTTTAGCTGTAGAGTTTAGGATTTGGTAGCAAGATGCGCCTTGTAGTTAGCTTTCTAGTGAGCTATGGCAAGTTGGATTTGAATAACCTATGCATTGGAAAGAATATTTCAAGTGACTAGTGGTCTGCAGCTATGTTGGACATGGTGTTGAGTCCTTAAACATTGGTTTAAATGAATGACAATTTGACATAAAATTGTAGAATGTGGAGTGTGTGAGCTTGAGAAATATATTTATCAATTTTAATCGTAAATGATGCATAGGAGGCAAGCTACTTAATTTCAACTATAAACGCAATCTAACATCTAGAAATACACTTGCATTTTTCCTCCACCGGTAGCATTTGTGCTTTCAAGCATAGTCACCTTGTAGAACCAGGAGTAGAGGGATGGAAAGTCGCCTCACATGGGCACATGTGGCTTTTAATAACATGGATGGACCCAGGTTGGAGATTTGGTGGTGACAATTAACCATAGTGGATTTGGTACCCGTGCTCATGTATGGAACAAGGTGCATGATGGAGCTAGAGGGTGAAATAACATTACACAATTTTAGTGCAAGTTCTTTTTTACTTCCTACATTGCCTAATACTTCTATTTATATTTTTGAAGAAAAGGAAGAAATTCCAAAGGCCAGTGGCATTTGGATACCAAGGTCATATTCTTCCCCCAATCACTTTACCCATTTTTTCATACCAAGAATTTAACATTTATTTCAAATAAGAAACAAGATTTTGAGAATGGAAAATAGTGGAGGATTGTCAAGGCCCATAACTTGGAGACTATGTCAAAAATTGATCCAAGAATTCAAATGGCAATTGGAAAGTTCTAATGAGCAATCATACTCATTTCAAGCTTCAGACATGTTAAGTCTTGTAATGGAAGGAAGCCATGCTAATTTCTTCATATAAAAGTCTACTCCATTACAAGCCATTCAATGTTGCCTATTGGAAGTCATGGGCAGACATATATAATTAGGGGTTTCAACATTTGATAAAAGGTCCAACCATGTTATATTAAGAGACACACTTGCCCCCTTAGACCATTGCTTTATTTTTAGAATATTCTTAAAAGTTTTTAAATGTCTTTCAAAAAAACATTTAAAATCTTTTAAATTTTCTTAATATTATCATGCTAAGGTGTATATTAAAAACTATCCCAAAATCTGTCATTAAAAAATATTTTCAAATTGTGCTTTAAGTGTCAAAATTGCTTTTATGTAACTTTTAAGCAATGGTTACAAGAGGTTAAAATTCCATATACCTATTTTTCACTCATTAGATTGATTCCAAATTTTTATGATGTGTACATAATGTATTCACAATAACATTATATATATATATTATTATTATTATTATTAAATTTCTTTTACAATCCAAAGTTCAAAAAATTAAGTAGTGGTTTCAATTGTTTTTGGTACATGTTAGTATGATTGCACGTTAAAATGGTTTTCCACATTAAGCCTAGTACGAAAACACGAATATTAAGGATTATTGGGTTTGAAACTATTGTCATTGTTGGATTTGACCCAATAAATGCAAAAGTAAAAAATATTGCTATGGGGAGGATACAAGTAGGATTCTTCATGAAGGTAGCTTTGTGGTTAAAAACTTGATCAGATTCTAATGGAAGGCATTGGTTAATTCTACAAGCTTTAGAAACCAGGTTCTTCTTCACAAGCTTTTGGCCCTTTCAAATGACTTGAAGTTCTATAAGTTGTTAGAGAAAATATTATTTCAATACCTAGGTTAAGGGATGTGCGAGTACCCATAGATACTCACATAAGAAATTGTTGTGCATAGTTTTATAAACCTGATTTAGACAATAGAATTAAGGAAAGGGACCACATTTTGAAGATTTCTTATATTGGAGGGGAGTCTCATATGTTTTGTTGGATCTTTTGTACTAATATGTATGGTAGATTAAATTGGAGATACATTAGTAGAAGTGACCTAAATTACAACATAAAAATAAGAAGCAATAGGCTTCAATCTATTGTGTCTAAATAAAAGGAAGATGAACCAAAATTAAAAGAGTAGAATTACTGACTATGTGTGTAACCAAGTTTTCAAAAAATTGGATGACTAGTCTGGAAGGAATGGATGAACTATTTTGGGGCAAAGACATGGAAGATGTCTTTGATTGGACAGAAATACTATGGATGGTTGTAGAGGTTCAAAAATTGGATGAAGAAAAACTATTCAAAATTACAAAACTCAATTTGAAAGGAAAGCTCAAGATTGGTACCAAAAACTTGATCCTACTCCATATGATTGGGCATACAAGCATTGCTTGACCAAAAGTATGGTATTTATAATGAAGATGAATTAAGGTTGAAGATGGATGCAGTGCATCAAGAGCTAAGACAAAGGGTACAACTATATTATGATATGTCAGAGAAACTCTTTGTTAAAGGTCGCATTCTAGATGGAGAAAGGTGAAGGTAATTTTTAGCCATATAGAGGCCTAAACTAAAAAAACTACTAGTGGTAAAAACATACCAAGATATGGATGAGCTTTTAGCTATTGTAATTAAGGTGGAAAAGGTCATAGGGGAGAGAGGAGAAACTCCCTATGAGCCGTTACAGGAAAAAAAAGAGGAAGTGGCATTGGGAGAGACCAATACTGACAAACATCTTTAGGCGTTGAATTTAGTCAACTATTTTGGGAGGGGAGTAGATGGAAAAATAAGTCATAACCTAGGAAGTGCTAGCACTATTCAATGTTAGTTGTGTAGGTTAGAAGAACATACCACCTCTGCGTGTCCTAAACTTATTGATTTAAGGCCAAAATGTGCCAAATGTGGTGGGGGACATAACACAAAAAATTGTGATTTGAAATGTTTTTTTTGTTCATGCATGGGGCATATTGAAGACAAGTGTTGGAGAAAGAATGGGAAGGCTCCATCTACATTTGTTAACTTACTGGAAATATTGGTCAATGTTGAAGAAACTACACTAATAGAGCTAAATCGGTTATGTGAAATCAAACACAATGTTTTTTCTAGTGTCCATATGCCCAAGAGAAAGATACATGTGCAAGCATTTACATCAAGAGGAGGAACAAAAGAATTACATGACAATGAAGGCATGGATGTAAGAAACTTGGGAGCTAATGGAAACATCAAATCATTCACATTTCATTAGGGGTAAAATCTCTTTAACACCCATGGAGACTATTTTGATAGTTTCAAGAAAGCTAGAATATTTTGAAGGTCTGGTGAAGCTAGCCATAAGGAGGAAAGATGTAGAAACATCTCAGTCACATGTAGTTGGAATCATTCCCACACCCACCGTTACAAAGGTTTGCATCAACAAAACTAATCATAGTAAGACGTTTCATCTAGTGGTTGAGATCAAACAGGCTTTGCTTGAAGGTTTAATTGACAATGGGGCATCAATGTCAATCATGGTCACAAGTGTGGTCAGAGAATTCAACATCATGCATCTAGTTTCGGGGCATGAAATCTACAAGATTGCTTCAAGCATAATTACATAGGCCCTTGGAAGAATCATTAACATACCTGTAACAGTGGGCAAAGTTGTCTGCCAAATGGTTTTATTGGATGTTGACATTGATAATTAAGACCTATTTCTAAGGCTAGATTTTTTGATAAAAATAAAGCTATAGGGATTATATAGGTTAGGAATGGGCTAGGAATGGTAGTTGAACTTCTACCTCTTAATGTTATCAACATGCTGCGAAGAATTACATAGACGAAATATGCATGTATTGAAAGATTAAACAAGAATTTCAACAACATTCAGTTGGAAATGAGGGCTGCAAAAGGTGTAAAGATAGTTAGTTTTTGATCAACATTTCTTGGTTTTGAATATTGCAATGATGATTTTATGTCTGAAAAGGAATTGAAGGAATTAGAGGAAGAGGCAGGTGATAATCCTTTGTGGGTTTTACCAACAGAAAATATTCAGGTGGAAGACCTAACTGATCATGGGATGAAGGGTGAAGACACATTACAAGGTGGCCAAAATTGTTGTCACAATATTTTTTTTTTAGGGGTCCCATGTTTGAACTACAATCATGTCATTATAATAAAGGATTTTCATAATGTTTCTACATATTATGGTAGGTCAAAACCCAAATAAATCAAATTCCAAAGAAATTAAATTTTTTAATCTAATATGATGTGATGTTAGAATATATTTGTGCTAAAAACTATATATCACATCATACAAAAAAATGAAAATATATTCAAAAAATGATTGAAATCATTTTTAGTCTTTATGAAATTTATAATATCTAGTAAACATTGTGGTTCAATATGATTAAAATAACTTTGTGAGTCATGTGAAGAGTTTGATAATTATTATATCACAAATGGGTGTTTTTGGGGGCGATAAGTATGTGGTAAATTAACATTTTAACAAACTATCACTTTCAAATGGAAAATGACAGGATACGTGAAGTGGGTCATTTTTTGGCTCACTAATTCAAACCCAAACCTAATGTAGTAAAAAAAAAAGAGAAGGTTTTATTATATTGCATATACCACAAATATACCCATTATTCCTTGACTTTAATCTTTAAATTTATTTTTTTCAAATAATATGATTTGTTAAAAAAACACACGTTATTAAAATGTGAATTGGTGTTAATGAGGTAGAATGGGAAGAAGAGGAAAGGTGAGTCGTGGGAAGCGCATTAGGCAAGTTTTGAAGGAAAGGTGCAAAATTCAATTCAAGAATCTTTCAAGGCTTATTGGCAAGATGAATAGCTCTACCGAACAAACATCACTACTTATAGAAATGCCTTCTCAAAATTCAAACTAGACCTACCAGAGGTGTTGATTGGTGACATTAGTGAAAAGGTCAATGACCCATAGTAGAGGGTTTGCATGAAAGTGTTAACAAGGTTTAGGGTTTAAATGTATCATAGCTACAAAAGTAGTCACATCTTTTGAAGATGCTATAAAAGTAGTGATCATAGAAGATTGCAAAATTACCACTATTGTAGAACCCACCAAAATTAAGAAAGCTACAGAAGTAGGTGTGGTAGAAAAAGCTATAGAAATCGCAACAGTGCCCATGCATTGTGGTTATAGATTGGTTGTTGGATTCTGGTTGTTGTAAATCTCAAAAATGGTTGATTACTTTTCAAATCTTATCTATAAAATTTCAACCTATTGAAAAATGGTTTAGTTAATGTGGCAATCATGCACATGTAACATTGCTTTAGAATCCATTGAAGTCAAGGAAGCTACAAAAGTCGCGTTGGCACCTGTGTGTTAAGGCTACATAAATTTTTGTTGGATTTTGGTTATTGAAAATCTCAAAAAGGGCCAATTTTTTTTCAAGTATTATTAGTGTGGCCTATGATGTTGGCCCAAGTGTTACCACATTTTCAATTGATTTTTCCTTCCAAAACCTAGTTTTTGGAATATATTTGAATTTTCAACATCATAACTCATTTAAATATCAATGTTTTCCACATTTTGAATTCAAATCTTACCAAATAAATTCCAATAAATTTTGCTCATCAAGATCTTTTGAAAAACACCAAAGGCACATTCCAATTCTTTCAAAAAAATTAGCTACAATTTAATTTATTTGTTAGTGAAAAAATCATTCAATATTCAAGAACTTCTACACCACAAGTCCAAATGCCATGAAACCAAGCTAATGCACCCCTCCTCCTCAAGAGCTTTCCAATGAAACCAAGAACGTGATCCAAAGCATCCCGGTTTGGTAGATTTCTCACTACATCAAAACATGGTTTTTACAATAGGTCCTTTTTGGCTATAGTTGAATTTAACCCGTTGTTTATGCCATGTCTAGTTGTTTATTTAGTCATGGATGCCATTGTAGTCCTATATGACTAATCATGGATGCCATGTTTTAGTGTAATGTCATAAGTACAAAATAAAACAAACAAACTACCTTGCTTCATAGATAGATTAAACATCATTAATTTTGTGAAAATCAAAATATTAAGCCCAAACACCAAAAGTGAAACCCAAAATAAAATACAATACATTTTGCAAAAATATATAGTGCATACATCTCATGAAAGTGCCAAAGTGGCCCCCTTGTAGTGTACTTTCACCTTGAACCAAGTTATTGATAGTGAAGCTCCAATGCAAATGTTAAATTTAGTGTTGCAGGAGCAACAATAGAACCTATTGGAAGATCAATACGCCAGGGATGATGATTATGTAGATTGGATTCGGTATGTTCAAAAGGAAGAATATTGAAGGAATAAGCAATTTACAAACAAACATGTTGAACCTATATCCTACATGTTTCTTGTTCAAATTGAAGGGGAAAGAGAGCCTAAAGAAGGAGAAAAGAGATGGATAGAGATCAAGGCTAAGATTAAACTCAATGCCAATATGGATCAAGAGCAAATTAAAGCATTCTAGTTCTTGTTGGAAGAATTTTAGGATGTGTTTGCATGGCATATGAGAGAAGTAGGCAACTACAACATTGATGAACATACCATCGACACCCAAGGATTACCACCATGTCAAATGAGTCCCAAAAGATTATCTTACTGGGAAGAGGCTAAAGTGGACATATAGACACCATGCAAAGTGACATTACTAGTGAAGGAAAACAACATCAATAGGTTCTATGGTGAATACAGCCACTTAATGCGTAGACACAACGAGATTCGTTTCCCATGCCACTAATCAATGATGTGTTAGACTAGTTAGGAGAATTATTTTGGTTTACTACTTTGGATTTTCAATTTAGGTTTTAGCATATTGCAATGGCACTTAAAGACATCAAGAAAACTATAGCCATTACCAAATTAGCACTATATGAGTGCAATGTCATGCCTTTTGGCTTGAAAAATGATATTGGTATTTTTTCATGAACCATGGTTGAGGTTTTTAAAGATTGGAGCAACAAGTTCTTGAAGGTCTTTGTTGATGATGTCAACATCCATAGCCTAAATTGGAAGGACCATTTGCAACACATCTGGATGGTGCTTCAATGTGTGAAAGAGGTGCACTTGAAGCTTAACCCCAACAAGTGTTGTTTCAAGGCCCAAAACATTACTTTCCTGGGTCATACAATGAATGTTGAAAGATCTTACCTTGACCCTAAGAAAATAGCTGATGTGGAAAGTTTTCCAATTCCTACAACAACAACCAATGTCTAGGACTTACTGGGTATTACCGCAAGTTCATTTCTAGGTACAAATAAATTGCAAAGCCACTCTTGGGTTTGACCAAGAAGGATTGCAAATTTGTATGGACACCCATTTTCCAAGGGGCATTTGTTACTTTAAAGAGATGTTTGGTAGCATCTCCAATTTTGACTAGGCCAAATTTCTCACATCCATTTATTTTGGACGTAAATTGGTCTATGAAGGGGGCGGGAGCCATCCTATCACAAAAATTTGAGAAACAAGTTATCACCTATGCTATTAAAGGATTTTTTATTGTCCAAAAACACTTCCATCCTATGGAAGGTGAATGCTATGCCCCAATATGGGGCATAATGCATTTCTGGCAATATTTCCACCTAGCATTATTTCTTCTAAGGATTGACCACAAGCCCCTTGATTGGCTTGTTATTATTTTTGATGCATATGGACATAGAAGTGGATGGATCTCCATGCTCCAAGACATTCATTTAAAAATTGTTCATTGTGTAGGCTTTAAACATGCAAATGTGGATGTGCTAAATATAAATCCAGTGGACAAGTACAAGGTAGATGAGGATTTTGGCAATGAATACAAGATTTGGAAGGGATTATTCATGATGTTTCCAAATTAAATTTTATGAAGGATAGTGAAATTGTTATTATTTTATTCTTGTGTTGACTAGTGAAGAAGAGGACCATGGTGATGATTGGTACAGAAGGGGAGGAGAGCTCATTGCTTTCAAAGCTGAAGTGCAACCACAAGTTGAAATTGGTCAACAATAGGTTGTAGAAAAAAGTTAGCAGAGCCATTGGGATCTAATTTATGTGGCACAAATTTTAGTGGACAAGGTTAAAAACAAGATCATCAAAAAATAGGATGATAATGAAGATGTACAAACCCACCATTTGGACATCTAGGAATATCCATTGAGCATGAAGTTGTTCATTGGTGGTTTGTTGGTACAAAATGAACATGATTATGCTGACATTGAGAAAGCAAAGAAAAGAATGATGCATTACTATTGGTAAGAAGACACATTATATTTTCAAAATCTAGTAGTGCCAAAGCCAAAGGGTAGATCATAGATCATAAAAAAGATGCATAACGAAATTGGCCATTTTGGAAAGGTAAGGACTTTTTTTGAGATCAAACAATGATTTTTTTGGCATGATAGAACTAACTCTATCAAAGAATTTGTCAAAGCTTGTGACAAATGCCAAGTAGCTAAATAGAATCGTAATTAAGGTCTAATGTTGAAGATATGTAAAGCATATCAGTTTGTGATTTTTTTTTATCGTGTAACACTTGATACTATAAGGCCTTTACCTTAGATGTCTATTGGAAACAAATATGTTCTTATTACTTTTGATCACTATTCCAAATGGAAATCATATGTCGATTTGGAGTGCCCAAATACATCCTCATTAACAATGGCAATGAATGGATGAAGGAGTTTGATGCTCTATGTCAAGACTATGGAATTATTCACCAATTCACTGCACTTGCATGGCCATAGTGAAATGGGAGGTAGAGTGGCTAGTATAGATTACCAAATGTATGGTTTGACTATGTTATCTTCAACACACATACAAGGATGGGATACTCAACTCCAAAGAATATTATTTGGTTATTGATGTGGTGTGCAGGCTAGTACAAGGTATTCACCTTACATGGTGTTGATAAGATGTAGTCTTAGACTTATTGTTAGCAATAGTTTGAATGGACTGTGTGATGTAGTTAATGAACAAGTGGGACCAAAGGCAATGGCTGGACATATTTTATTAAAAAAACAACTTGTTTCATGAATTCACAAATCTTTACTTGAGAATGTTGAGCAAGTTCAAAAGAAGCAAGGTAAGGTTTATGCTTTTAGGAAGGGGTTATAAATATGTGAAGGATTTGAGGGAAAGGATATGACGGTCAAGATGCATAAACTAGGCAAGAAGAAGAATCTTGCAAGTAGCTAGGAAAGGCCTTATTTATTTTTTGCATACAAGGATGGGAAGGGTGCTTAAGAATAAGATGAATGTGGCATGACTTGTATCATAAAAGACATGGATGAGAAACACTGGGAAAGGGCAAGAAGAGACCTATAGATCTACCATTTTGTTGATTAATGATGGATCTATGAGATCATAGATTTTAAAGAAGGGAGTGGTGAAACATATGACTTGAAAATGTGTCAATTCTTTTTTAGTGTGAGCAAGGCCCAAATAAAAGTATGGATGAAGAAGTAACCTAATGGATGAAGAGCTGGGATATTTTGAACTAGCAAAAAATGCCAAAGTAAGGGATCATCATGAAACGTTGAAGGACCATTGAGCTTCATTTGTTGTTCTTTTTGTTTTAGTGTTGTTTTGTTGGTTGAAGGTGATGAACTTTGTTTTGTTTTCTTCATGGTTATGACGATGCTTGGTGTTGATCAAGTGGGAATCTTGCATTGTTTTGGAGTTGGTGATTGGGCTAACGTTGCAGTAAGCAATTTGGGTTGCCATTATTTCTTTGTACAAACTTTTTGAGAGTGAGTTGTGGAATTGAGAAGATTTCTTCTTATGAGGTTATGAGTTGAGATTGAGAATTGCCATAATTCAACTAGTGGGCTCAAGAGAGAAGTTGGACTGAATTGAATATTCATGGTCCATAATTTAGATGGTATAGATACTGCTCAATTCAATGTTAAAATGTTGTTACATTTTTCTTTGGAATTCCACAAAAGTTGGTTGTTAAATGTGTTTTTACTATCAATATTTGTGGATTAGGCAGTGCCCTCTCTTTTGGTGATAGTGGTATCTTGTGCCTACGATCATCCATTGTGTGCAGTAAGAATAATAATTTAAAAAAAGGCAGATAAAAAAAAACCATGAAAAAAAAGGAAGAAAGGAACAAATACCAAAGGTTAACCTAATCCTCTCACATGCCAATCACACATTTTTGATATTGGACCCTCAAATTGAACTCCAAGCCTCTAGACACATTCACTGCACCTTAGGAAAAAATGTTTTTATGAATATGAAGAAGGGTCCAATTCAAAATTCAATTTGCTTCAAATTGGTCCCTGGACCCTTGTCTAAAGTGGCCCTAAGTTAGCAGCTCACTTTGGGCTCCGCCCTCAGTTTGCAGGTGTAATGCCCTGCTGCCAGGGCATTAAACTAGACAGAAATCTGGTGATTTTCTTTTAGTTTCAAATTTTGGCGGCTAGAAAACCCAAATAACTCTGATCTTTTGCCTTGCTCACCAAAAAACTTGCTAACGACAAAATTTTACTGAAAAGAAGACCTCAGAAAGCGGGGCTTAAAATTGAACCTTTGTTGTCCTTTAAACAGGGTTCAAACCAGTGTTGTCCTGTTCTTCTTTTGTAAGAGAACTTACTTTCCTGGTTTTGATTCTTTAAAAATATTCGAGGTTCTTGGGGTGCAGGTTTGAGACCGCTTCTTCTCCTTTTAAAACCTTGCAGTTTCAATTCTAACAACTTTTTTGAACTTCAAGAACCTCCATGTCTGGTTCAAAACTGAGTCCGGTTTCATGCATATATTATTCATTCCCTATGTTAGATATCATATAAATAATTTTTTTAATATCAAATTAAAATTGGGGTCAATATTGGTATGGAATTCATTAACTAATAAAAATTAGTCTTTAACTCTGAAGTTGAGCCTACTTTCAACTTGTGAAAAGTAAAACTACTTGCTTATTTAAAAGAACTTGCTCCTCTATTTAAAACTGTTTTTAAACAGTTCCAGTTTCAGGTTCTGATCTAGTAATGTCCAGTTTTTGTGCCGGTTCAACAAAAAGATGTGAGCCCAGGTCTGGGTCACAAAAACCTAACCCTAAACCGCCTCTTTTAACGCTAAAAACCAGATATTGTTACAACACTTGTTCAAACTAGTGTTGTTTTGTTCTTGATCTCAAACAAGACCTTCAATCTCGGTTTTAACTATTTTTTGTTTTTGATGAAACCTTCCCAGGTTGGTCCTGAGACAGGTTCTTTGGATTTTAAAAACCTCTGTTTCCAATCATTTTTTATAAAGAATTAAAAACTGATTCAATTTAAAACTAGGTTTGGTTTCATTTTCAATACACAAATTTTTTTCATTGGTTCAACTCGCGCACAAATTTCAAAATAGAGATTATGTACAATCAATCAAAGGTAATAACTTGTCCACAATGTATGGTCGAGCTTATACTTTTTAAAAATAAAGTTTTACTTATTTCCTTAAAGAACTTGAACTAGTTAAAAATAAGTAGCACAACCAGTTCAAATTCTAAGTCAATTTTGAAAACAAGGCAGTTGCCCAATTAATGTTCAACG
>Ga0116229_10007649_pt1 | contig 17015 bp, 10 predicted proteins | sample S1TSphgellanicum_3_FD_87313 | JGI IMG/M metagenome (GOLD analysis project Ga0116229, IMG submission 87313) | Host-associated microbial communities from peat moss isolated from Minnesota, USA - S1T2_Fc - Sphagnum magellanicum MG | ecosystem: Host-associated > Plants > Peat moss > Unclassified...
ACTTATATGTATTCAAGCCTTAGTCCTTTCTTGTTGGTTCAAGTAGTTGATGGTAATGTCTTGTACTAGAATGCAATGAGGATAATCTTTCTATCTTGCTCTTTATTTGGTAGTGGACAAGTTGTTAGTGGGATATACTTTATATAGATTACATCTAACCAATTTGTCAAGGAAAGGAAAATGTCATAATCCTTGGTCTTTTACATAGATTGGTGTAGTGTGAAAGGGGTTGGTGCAAGATGAGTAAAGGACATCAAACATGGATTAATTTGTTAAAACAACTGCAATTAAGACATGCACATCAAAATGAGTCATTCTAATATCAAAAAAGACTAAATTAGTTTCAAGAGCTCAAGCAAGGAGAGTAAAAGGTTCAACTAAAACAAACATCTACAAGTTTTGATCTTGCAAGTTTTGCAAGTACTTTTCCATTCACAATGTCAAATAATGTTACACACTTAGATCATTGCCTTGGCATTATCAAGTGGTCAAGTAACCATAATGACCATTGTTCCTTGTCATATATTAATGACTTCCACACATGTAAGTATCATGGCCCATAAATTAGGACCGAATATATCGCAACGCAGCAAGCTCCGGAGCCAGGCTATATAAAGTAATCCACCGGGGTTAATGAATACCAATCTTCCCACATTCGCAAATTTTTAACCTTGTTGTGTAATAGTAATTTCACCTTACACTAATGTACACATGGTCACATGCTTTACTCGGACATATGTTTGAATGTGTCAGGCAATCAAGCACCAATATGTCTTGGCCATAGAAGCATGTTGGTTACATGTAGTGGATATGGGATGCAGGGTTACTTGTGTATGCCCCCGATTGAAATGACCATCAAGGGATCGACTTTCTATAGTGAAACCATAGGTTGCCATGCCTTTCATTGTATGAGGTCTGTTCCACATCTACCTTATTCACAACCTTGATTTTTTATTCATTATTTATGTTTTCACAAATATCAATTTCATTGTATACTATTGGGTTAATGTGTTTAACTTGTGATTTTGTTACAACTAATGCATGTGAGAAATTGTGATTATGGTGAGTGTTTGGTGCAAGAAATGTGTGGACATGAGATTACACTACATTAGTTCAAAGTTACCCATGATATGCAAGTGATTCAAGTTTATAATTTTATTTATTATTTGGTTTATGCAGGGGCTAGAATTGAGGGTATTTGGTAACTACATCACCTTTAGTATAAACAATGGGTGTTGCAATCAAAGTTGGAGATTTACCTATGTCCACATCATCATAGAGACAAGATTCATAGTGGAACTTCTCACAAAGTTGGTGGGAAAGTCAATAACATGGCCAACTTTCAAATTGTAGTAGTAGGACAAGTGGGGTAGATGAGAACATTCTAGTTGAATCCAAAACTATTGCAATTACAAAGAGTATTTATAGTTAAACTTGGGTATGATCACATGTCAAAGTGCAGAGGGGAAAAAAAGAAATGTAAGATTGTGTGACTAAGAAGGTTCTCTAATTTCTCAAATTGTGGAATGAGTTTGTTGATGAAGTTCCCATTAAACATTTTAGTTGTACAATGGTTGGACAAATAAAATCATTATGAGCTTGTGTTAATAAAACAATTGTGCATTGTAGGAGTCATAGTTTTTGCTTTTTAACTTGGTCACAAACCCACATTGTAGTGTAGTAGCCAACCCCAAATGATTTTAGGATAAATAGATATTAGATATAAATAGGGCTTAAGTAGTTGTATTGATTTCTGTTGGTTGGACTTTGGCAAAATTCCCCTTTTTTCTACCATTATATTAAAATTACACTCAAAAAAAGATTTATTGACCCACAATACACATACATATACAAGGCTACTATATGGATTAATATATTTGTATTATATGTATAATTCATTTTAAATACAATTTTAATACATACATATAGAAATACCCCTAATGCACCATATATTATGTTTAGGTGTGCGATTAATTGGGTGGGGAAATGCGAATAATGGGACATATCACTTTATTCATGGATGAAGATAAGCTTTAAGATCATCTGGATCTGTGGATCAATGCAAAATTAGTCGCAATTTAGTTGCACCAAAGTTGCAAAAATGTTCAATTTAATCCCATAGTTGCAAATACTCCCAAAGGTAGTCACAAATGACAATTAGTCGCATGTAGTTGCAAAAAAGGTGGTTACAATTTGGCTGATTTCTACTAGTGTGAGTAACTTTTCTACAATTAACGTATAACTTTCATATTTACAATTATGACATGTGTTCGCATTCCCATTGTCCATGAAATACAAGTTTTATAACTAGTGGTAGGCATAGATTCTATCCTATAATTGCGTTATGCCTACTTAAAACAATACAAATTTCATTTCAATTATTCATTTTAACATTTACAATATCTGGTTTTAGTTGTTCAAAATAATTAAAATCACACAATTTTTTTCTTACAACTATTGTTCATTCTACTCAAATTCTATTTCCTCTTTAAAATATAATTTGTAGTCAAAATACAGTTAGATTATCAAAGAGCCAAAACACAACAAATATAGAATAAAATTCATGTTTCTTCTTCAAATCCACACTTTCTTCTTTACTTAGAATTGAATCATATAAAAAATATGTAGTTTCAAAGGTAGAAATCAAAGTTGAAAAACATGAAAAATCTATGGTTTCAAATACCAACAAAATTATGAAATCCTATTGTGTCTTTTTGTCTAACTTTAGTAATTTCTTGTAAAATTGAATGCTCATTAACAAAATGAATGGGATGGTCATGCCCATTTTCATCCACTGGGACAATTCGAACTCCCCATCACTTTTCCAAATGCATTACAATATTTTAAAACTAGCATGTTCAATTTTAGGGTGTAAAAGATTTGTGCAACCTAAAGAATTAATTTAAATTATTCAAATGCATATTTTAACACCTCATCTTTCATTAGTGCAAGTGCATCCATTCATAAAAATCATATTAAGGGACGTGTTTTGGCCATAAACATGTGTGTGAATTTTCGGTAATGACTCACCATCCCAAAAAACTTCAAAGGGCTTTCTTTATTATAGGGAAGGGAAGCCTTGAAATCTTATTAAAATTTTAAAGATACATGGCTACCCCATTTTTTGACACAATGTATTTGACCATCTTCCTTTTCGAAAAAACAATTGTGATTTTTGTAGGGTTCAAGCTTAATCTTAAATCATTTAAATGTTGAAAAAATTAACTCTAGTCTAGTAAGGTGAAAACTTCTAACATTGTAGACTCATAAAAAAGGCTTAAAAATGGTTTTAAAACATTTTTCATCAAACATTGAAATCTCCTTGGAGCATTGCACAAACTAAACGACATTATTGTGTAACAAAACGTTCCCCATGGTGTGATGAATGTGGTCTTCAATTGGTCCTTTTAGGCATTTTCACTTAATGGTAGCCCATATACCCATCTTCGAATGTGTACATCTCGTGTTCTAATAACCTTTTTCAAGAAACAAATCATAAATGACAAAAGGTATCAATTTTTCTTGGTTACATAAAAAAACAAAAACCCATAAACTGCATTTAAAAAAAAACTAATACCATAGAAAAAACCCATCTAATTGTTTTCACATGTTTAATGAATCTTGTTTTCAATAATTTGTCAAATTCTTCATTCACATGGAAATGTATCTTAGATTTCATTTCCCAAACCGATTTGGCATTTGCTAACAACTCAATTTTGTGATACTTTAAGGTGACTTCTTTAAGGTCCTTATGACTAAAACCAAACAAACGAATATACTTATATAGTAAATCCTCATATTGCCTTTTCTTATTAAGACAAAGGTTTGGCCTTAATTGAATTATATTCATCCATTTTGTAATTTCTCCTTCTGTTAACACATGTGGAATTTATTGATAATTATCCTATCGAATTTTTTAATCCACTTAGGACAAAGTCCCAACCTAGTGGATTACTTCCAAAGTATATGACTACATTACCTCTTCATTAAAATCATTAGTGTAAATTATTTCAAAACTAGAACTTTACTTAATTTCAAACTCATCATCATACTCATTTGTTTTTTTGGAACTTTTTACAAAGATTGTAAAAATTATTTTTTGTTAATTGAAATGAACTTTAATGGTCATGTACCTTTCGCCCCAATAAATCCTTGCATGTGATTTTGTCAACCAAAACCTAACTAATATCATTAGGTAAACCCCATTTTTTTCCCAATACCACATGGAAAATCCACAATGGTGAAAACTCTTATCATGGTAATTATTACACTGCTAATTATTCCTTCTAGTTTAACAACCCATTTGTTAGCCATTTTAAAAATGACTAACGATGATTTATCAATTTTCAATTTAAGTACCTCATTGCAGGAATTATCATTACATTAATTTTTGCCTTTATCTAGCAACACCTCATGTAACACTAATCCATTACATTGCACATCAATGATTATATCATATTCACATTCAGCTATTGTGGCATTCAAAAGTGTAAATACTTTTGGGATTTTAGGTGGCGATAACCCCTTCATTAATTCCCTTTTAATTGACACACTAACACCATTAATTGTCCAATGGTGATATTTTGTTTTTATCAACTCACATCCTTCACCAGTGAATAAAGATCAAAATCCGTAAAAATTAGGGAGTTTTGGATTCCAAATCTTTAATTTCAATTATTTTTCTTTTATTTTGGTGCTTTTGCCATCTTTTTGAACCTTTTAACATTTATGTTAAGATGAGTAATGTCATCCATTGATCGTTTAGTTTGGGCCATGGCATCATCCACATCCTTAAAGTTTTAGAGTTTTTTTAAAAACTCAACAAAATTTTCTTTTGCCTTTCACTCATTAGTTTAATCAAATGTATTTGAACTATTTTTTTTTCTATAAAAAAACCTTTGAGTAAAAGAACTCAACTTTTTTTAAAGCAAGGTTGGCAAGTTTAGACATTTTGTTGAATAATGTCCCATTTTTTGACACTTATAACTTCAAATTGTTGATAACATTTTAAAAAAGTTTTTGGTCTTGCTAGCCCTTAGTTAAAATAAATGAAGGTTAAATTGGTTCATTTAATTTATCATCTGTTCCATGGTCAACTCCATGTGAAAGTTCATTTTTAAATACTTCTTCGATTTAGATTTAATAAAAAACTGAACTGTCTTGGCCATGGATTGCACATATGGTTGCAAAACTTCTTCCATGTTTTCTTCGTTCTTTTCGGCCACCTCAACCACTTCATCAATTGTCACCACTTATTCATATTTCAATTGTTGTCGTAATTCCAACAATAACCCAATGGGGAAATGTTTTAGCATTGGTGCATTGAATTTAGAAAAGATTAAATTGGTTCCTTCATGGCCATGAACCTTAAAACTCCCTTGAAGTTTATTATGTAATGTCATTGTTTTCTTCTTATAATCTTTCATTAACTCTAAAGCCCCCTACTTTAATTGATTTGGTTCAATTAAATTCTAATAGACATTTTTCACAAAAAGAAATTTCAAAATGGATTTAGTTATGTCATTTTATGACCCCTTCAAAACTTCTATTTGTCTCTCAAACCAATGTGATGTTGTACCTTTAAAAATTCAAGAAAAAAATTGAACCATTTTACATTTGTCTTAAGCCTAGTACCAATATAATTTTTTTTATATTCAATTAAAAATGCTTCAAGGTTTCCACCTTTGCTCCCCCCAAAAACTAGAATAACCATCCTAGTTAATAAATTTTTTAAAGATAAACAAACTATTAAACTCCCTATGATTAACTATCATTAAACTTTCAAAATCTTTCTTCATGAATATAAAAACTCCTAGGCTCAAAGCTTCAAACTACCCTCGTAATAAAATTCTCCCAATTTTTTTGATGTAACTCTTTAAAAAGATTAGACATTTCCAACCGTGCAATTATTTTATGACATTTACAAGGTCACAACCATCATGAATATTATTGATGTCTCCACTTCACATGACATGCAAGTTTTGTTTTAGCATAGATTAAAGCTACATCCTTCTTGTTAAACCGAATGACCAAATGTTGTTTTGATGTGATTACCTTTTTGGCGTTGCCTTGCAAGCTTAGGGTTAGGTTGAGGCTTACATTCCTCTTGTGAATTCAACCCACAATTCCTAATGTTAATGATGGAATTCGTTGTCTATTTTGAAATTGTGTCAAAGGAATCAAAGGGTTTTTCTAATGTTGACATTAGTGTTCTATTTTAAAAATTAGTCCTAATAATAAAACATATGTTTGTTTTCTTTCTTTTCTAAAAACCTATAACACTTTTTACATTAAAAACTCAAAAGTTTTAAAAACAAAATTTTAACTAGGTTCAACAAGTATGAACTTGTTTATGCGTAATGAATGCCTACTCTTGTTTGTAAAATTTTTATTTATATTTTTTCATATGGTTTAACACCTATATTAACACCTGAATAGTTATCTAATCACCAAATTACATAATTACATCAAGTTACAAATACACGTAAAAAAAATTATCATTGAAAGATATGAAAAAATTAGTGGAATAGGTCAACAGGAAATAGGTTACCATGTTAAATATTTTTCAAAAAAAAAGTTGTTTGTTGAAGGAAAGACAAGTAAGGTCTAGTAGCCTAGTCAAAATTTGTTAACATTTTGAAAAATAATTTCAAAACTTGTAGTTTATTAACATTTTGAAAGACAATTTCAAAACTAACCTATTTCAATGAAAAATGAAGGCTTTTGTCAAACATGCATAGAAAAAATTCTATATAGATCTAGGACTCAATTCATCAAAACTTTACAAAACTTCATTTATAAACACATCATTGATTCAAAAAATGTACAAAGATATTAAAAAAAAGGGAGACTTAAAAATATGTCAAGTTAGCACAAACTAGACATCGAGGTCTTTCCATCTCAACAATTGGTCGTGTAAGGCGAGGGGTGTGTTTTGAAAAGGTGAAAGTCGAGAAGTAGAGTGGTCTACTGTTATTGCTCAAGTGAAGATGGAGGATGCTTAGATTCTTTGGTATGTAATTGTAATATTTTTGTTCAAAATAGTTTGAAAAATAAAATAAAATAAAATGGCCTTCTAACTCTTGGAAGCTCTTTCTTTTGCCAATTGATTTCTAATGCTTGAATTTTGAATGTCTTTGCATAATATCTATAGCATGTGAAATTTATGATACATAACATGTATGCATATCTAATGGTTAGCTTGAATTTACAAATCAATAAATACATAATCAATAATGAATGAAAAAACTTCACAACTACATAATCATCTTTACAAAGAAATTTTTGAAATATAAATCTAAATGCAAATCCTTTTGATAATGTTTTCTAAAAAAATCTCATATTCACATCCTCTGGACTCATCTAAAATATAGTAACCAGCCAATACTAGTTTAAACTTTGATGTCTATGAGTCATTTTTAGCCTATAGGGCTTTGCAAAATTCTATAAATGATTCTTTTTCCAATTTTTGAATAAAAATCAAGTACCCGTATTTACATCATTTGTGGTTGTTGGAAATTCATTCAAAACTTTTGGTTACTTAAGGAAAATGTAGCATCAGGTAGTATACCTCAGACACATGTCCCTTGAACAATTAATTAAAATTTTAATTTTTCAATTTTCACATATGGAATATTCTTGAAGATTCCAAAAAAATTTCGCCAATATTTCAACCATTTCTGAAAATAATATAATTAGTGTGGAAGATGCCAAGGTATAAGCAACTGAAAGGCTTTCAGTTTGCACCCCTCACCCCTAAATTATTTGTTAACGACCAATCAAGTTGCACCAAAATGCCAACAAGGTACCAATCATTCCCCCCCGCCCTCTAAAGCAAATGTGGCAACAAAATTTTCCTTTTTTTCATTTTTTTTTGGGGGGCGGGTACCTGAAGAAAAGCGAAGGGCGGACTGGTCGAGACGGCCGCCGGCCCTTCGTGTCTTCTCCCAGAGCTGTTTTCTGCGCATTCCGCCGATTTCTTCGTAAGTATTACGCATTGCCGGGATTGATTTGGCATGTGTTTTCGGTGGCTGTGAAGCTCTTCTTCATCGCTCTGTCGTTTCCCTGTTTCTTCTTTTTCTGGATTTTTTTCCTGGTCGTTTTGGTTTTAGATTTTTTTTTTTTTTTTTGGTTTTGTTTTGTTTCTTTGAGGTGGTTAGGGGGCCGAGGGGGAATAGTTTTTCAAGTTTTCTCTTTGGCGCTTCTGCGTGGAATGTGAATATTCAAATCCGTTTTCGAAGTGGACATTTGCTATTTGCTGCGCGTAGAATTGTTGCATTTGATGGAGTCGTTGATTTTCTTTCGCGGCGGTGTGAAAGAAAGTGCCAGTCTTGGCGCTGACACTCTGAAGTCCAATTATTGGTAGTAGCAGTAGGTTCTTTTTCTTTTTGGTTCTGGTTTTTTACCGTCCCGTGTTTGTTCTGCTTTGTTTCTCGCATTTCTGTTTTGAATAGGAGGCGGAAGTTCTAGTTTGGAATTTGAACTCATCGTTTGGTGTGTTTTCGTGGCCGAATTTTTGGAGTGCGACTTGCGATACTTACACGGACGGCCTGGTGTTGTAGTGATTTGAAAAAACAACGACAGTCTATCGTCGCCGAGGGGCCGTGGCAACACACGGATTTTCCCAAAAATTTGGTTCCCTACGAGGTCTAACCTAGATCTCAATGGGAGCGTTCCAAGAGGACACAATTGATGGCCGCTCAAATGCAAAGATGGTCTTGGATAACGTTCACAGGAACATCTATCTTGATCCGGTAAGAATTCTCCTTTGGTTTTGCAAAATTGCTCTTTAGTTATTATGATGCTTCTTGCATTGGTTCCAAGTTCACTTCCAATTGTCTGTCTCTGAATATCCGTCTTGAGAAATGCTTTTTTTTTTTGGAATTGAGGTTAGGATTTTGCAGAATTGATGTACAAAGTGAGTCAAAGCTCAGGATCTCGTCCTCATCCTTGTCTTGTTTCCCCTGCATTTTTCGAGTTCTTCAACTGGTTTTGTACGTCTGGATCGTGATCAGATCCAGAATTGGCATGAAATGGAGTTTTACCTCGTAGAGCTTGAGAGCCTATCTTTGTTCAGGAAATATCAAATACCTGAAAAGCAGGTGTTGAGAAGGTCCATTGCTTACATGCAAATGACTGTAGCTTGATCTGAAAATCTTGCAGTTGAGCAAATTGCTTCAACTGCCAAAATATGATCAGATTCTGTACTTTTCTTGAATTTTGCATCAGTGTGAGGTCTTGCTATGATATCTCAAGGGACTGCTGTTGTGTTGATTGGTTGTCACTCTGACGGCTTCAGGATGATGAATTTTTTTTGGCTGCAGTTGAGCCTCAAGTTCATCGACACAGAACAATTTCAAAGGTGGGAAAGTTCTGTATCATACATATGCCTGTTACTTCCCATGAAAGTTGAGCTGTTGATTCAAGATGCTTCTTCATAGGGAGTCTTGGTAAAAGTTTCATCAAGGTGCAGACTTGTGCATATTAGTCCTTGCACTCATCTTACTTAGGTGATGATTTGAGGTAGATGTATGTATGATAATTGTCACCTTCTGCTGGAGACTATATTTTTCAAGTTGGATGCACAAAATATTATGTCAACATTAGCCTTTCTGTGAAAGTAATATCTCTGAATTAACATCAGATGAACTAGGAAAACCCTAAACCCTAATATCTGTAGAGCACTTAAAAAACTCCCCATCAATGCACTTTCAATGCAATATGGAGGAAGTATGAATTGGAAACTGTAATCATGAACCTGCAGTGAAATCAAGTAAATGCTACTCTTGCCTGGACATTGAAATGTGCTGTAGCTGGATAACAGTTTGCAGGCAATGCCATGTGCTGTCATGATTATCTTTATTTTTAAGGTAGAGGCATCCATGTGAACTGAACCCTGTGTTCTTTACAAAGACATAAGACTTTTGCACTGAACATTTGCATTACATGTATGATTTGTGGGGAAACAGATTACGTGATGTGAAGCAGTTAGGTAAGCATGCTACAATTGTTTTTTATTTCCTTCATTTCCTTTTGAAGTCATGTGAGCATGAAATATTCTGTGATTTTTTTGTTTTTGTGTACCTAACTTTTGGGGGTTTTCTCCATCACTACTGCCTCCAAATTCCAATTGACCAAACCTGGCTGGCAGGTGCCTTCTTTGAAAAGAAACAAGCATTTACGGTGTGCTGTGATTTGAATACACAGGTCTTTGCCACTATGTGTATCCTGGTGCAATGCACTCAAGATTTGAGCATTCATTAGGAGCATATCATGTAGCCGGTCAAGCAGTTGAAATCCTGGACAGATACCAAGTAAGTTGCATGTCTGTTTGTTGTCACTGTGTCCAAACAGGATTTACATTGTGCTGTTGTCTTCTTCAAGCTTTTAGGTTTTCTCCTATTGCAACTGGAAAGAAAGTGGGTGTGAATAGCAGCCTTGTATATCTCATATATAGATTTCTGAACTTTTTTGTATCAGGGTCATGAACTGGGAATTGATCGCTCTGATCTGAGAACTGTCAAGCTTGCAGGTGTGAAGAGCTGCTTCCCTGTTGTCTGACTTGATAGTCTATTCCTTGGGACAAACAAGTGGATTTAATATGGCTTCTCCTCCATGCCCAACATTAATGTTCCAATTTTCTAGCTATTTTGACAGTCAAAATATGCATCATGCTTCATATGTCTCTTCTGAGGCAATCAGCATTGCAAATACCTCATTCTTCATGATTGGTCTCCTATGTGCACTAGCTTCATGATTTAAAGTCTTGTATTTTAGCAGGGGTTTGTCACCAATCTCCACTAAGCATAGAGCATACTATACCTTCTGCCATTGCTAAGCTACCTGTCTTTCAAGTTTGATATCTCACTGTGTGTACAACTGGCTGTAGGACTACTTCATGACATTGGTCATGGACCTTTCAGCCATGTTTTTGATAATGAGTTTCTTCCTCGAGCACTCCCTGATGTAAAGTGGTGTGTAGTCTACCATTCCTTGCTGATCAGTGTCTCATGTTCTGTACTCCCAGCAGTACACTGCATCTTTCATGGAACTTTTGGGATTTAGTTCTTGAATGTCTTGAGCACAAGTGCTATTTCACTTTACATAGGAGAGAAGAAAAGACGAATCTCTCTACATGGGATGTGAAACTAAAACTAGCAAGCTAGCATGGTTCAGAAATCTATTTAAATTTTGTGACATGCAAGGGCAGGAATCATGAGCAAATGTCAGTGGATATGGTGGACTACATTGTGGATTGTCACCACATTGACATTGATCCAAGTGAACTGAAGAAGGTCAAGGTAATTCTTATGAGAGCTTTGTCTCCCTCACTTCAATCTAATCGTCTTCCAGGTTTGTGCATTTTACACCTTGACAATGTCCACAAAGCTTGTTTTTGCCCATGCTAGCAGTGTCTTATATGTCCAACTCTGACCTTAGGATGATGCTTATTGCATTTGTAAATCTTTGCATGAAAGTTGTTTGATTGAACAAGGCCTGATATATTTTGCTTGTTCTATGAGAAACTAGGTTGTCTGAACAGATATAGATCCAGTCCTTGGACAAGTACATCCAAATGACTGTTCGGACTGATTGAGAGTGCTGAGACTATGTGTGTTACTGCTTGTGGTTTTGCAGCAAATGATACTTGCCAGTTCAAGCCGGTCAAATTGCCAGGTAATATTTGAACATGTATTCAAGCAAACTGAAGTTGACCCATCATCTATAGAATTGGCGTCTTCAAGGAAGGAATTTCCACAAAAACCATTTCATAATTTTTCTTTGTCAAAGTTGATTGATACTGTAGAATCATGAGCCCATCTAACTGTAATGAATGCAAACTCAATCAAGTGGGTGATTCCAAGCTCAGTTCAGCCTCTCCTATATCAGCACACCTCTTCTTTAATATGATTCTCAAAGCCTTCAATCAAACTTAAGAGCTCTTGAACTTGGAAACAGTGACATCCAACTTGGGAGCAGGATCATGAATCATAAAGTACTAACAAGAAGTAATTTTTGTTTGTTGTGTAGGCCCTTGGCAACAAGCGTTTCCTGTTTGATATAGTGGCAAATGGGCGCAATGGGATTGATGTTGACAAGTAAAGTGGTTCCCTTACCCAGCCATTGCACAACTGCTTTAAATTTCCAGGTCTAAATTACCATGCATTTGCTCTCAAATAATGGGCTCCAGATGCACAGGGATTTTAAGTCTATATGCATGCAACTACTGGGGTGGAAGGTACTGATGGAGTTAATGCAGGGAACACGAGCTCACTCCTAAGTTTTTTGTATTCCTTGCAGGTTTGACTACATTGAGCGGGATTGCAGAGCTTGTGGTATATCCAGCAGTTTTGACTTTCACAGGTAAGATGTGATTGTCAATAGTAATTGACGTATGTGTACTAATTGACAAGAAGGGCAAAGAGCTTGTCAATACTAGTGTGTTGATGTCATGTAGTTTTAGAGTTGGTATTCTTGTAGAACTTTTACAGCTACGCTCCTTTCATATTCTGGAAACTGCATATGCAGCCTATCTGAGCTCACGGTGAATCCTAACTTATCTATCAAGAGTATGATCTATGTCAAGGCATACTCTTACTTTGTGTATCTGGATACATGGTCTGTGGTTGCAGGTTATTAGAGAACATGAAAGTGATAGATGATGAGATCTGTTACAGAGCAAAGGAATGTAAGTTTGTGAAGCATACATGACAACAGCAAGGCTGTCATGTTCTTTTGTGGTGACACATCACAGTTATTTGTGAGAATCAGTTTTAATGTAGACTTTTCTGCCAGCATTGATTTCTGCTATTTCTGCTAGTAATGGAGGTGTATGACCTGGGATGTGGACTTTTCAGCACACACTGTCTATCGTTTGTTTCAAACTAGGGCAGACCTGAAGAGAACTGTGTATACTCATGCCAAAGTAAAGGTGCACTCTTCAATCTGACTCGATTTGAGTTCTGCTTCCTCTTCCATCACAAAGGGTCTTCACAGCTATTAGTTTAGCTAAATATTTCTTGACTTGGAAGAGGCCACTGTCAACATTATACCTGCCTTTTATGGATATAGACCTGTTCTGAAATGTGCACAGGCACTGGAGCTGATGTTGGTTGATGCCTTGCTATTGGCAAATGACTACTTGAGAATCACAACACACATTGAAAGTCCCGAGAAATTTTGGAAGGTAGGAAATGCAATCTTTTGAAGCAACAATTGCTTGGACCCCAATGGATGTGGTTGCAATGGCATTCATGTGCTTGTGAGATGCCAAATCCTTTCTCTATAGGTTGCTCATGAAGGGGGTAATCCATGCAGCTGGATGACACAGTATTGAAAACTATTGAGACTGCGGAGCAACCTGAACTGCAAGCAGCTCGCAAGATCATACAGCAGATGAGACGAAGGCAGCTGTATCAGGTGCCCACTGCAAGAACAGACACAAATTCTAGATCTGGTTATCTTTGTACATCATGGGAGTCATAGAAATTACTGAGAGTTGATATTTGCTCCATTTTCTGTGGTCCCCAATGATGTTGAAAGGTTCCCTGGCCTGCAGTTTTGTAATGAATATACAGTTCCAAAAGATCAGCTGGAGCACTACAAGGATGTCACGGCTCAGGATATAATCTGCTCTCAGGTTGTAAGCATGTTGTCTCTTTTAAACATTTGAGCTTGGAGTTCGTTTATGTTAGGTGTTCCCAGGCTGAAACTTTTGTGCTCAAACTTTGAGTCAGTATCCACCTGTAGACAAACTTGTATAGAGAGGGAAAAACCTTGTATGAATGTGTGAAGACCTAGCCGAATTTTCTTAGTGTGCAGTTCTGGTCTTTAATAGCATTAAGAACCTGGGCATGGAAGCCTGAAATTTCACAGCTGCAAGGGCCTCATATCTTATGTGAGGTAATGTGTAAGGCCTGTGAGGTTTGTTAATTCTGGAATGTGAAATTTATGCCTGGAACACTTCATATGAGCTTAGTGAGCAGGATAATCTTCATGGTCCATGATGTTCTACTCCTTGAATTTGTCTATACTGAAGTCCATTGGAATCTCTGCTCATGGTCATAATGAATGCAGTGAGTTATCTTTTGTAAGGATCTTCTAGGGATCCTTCACAAATAACAATGTAGGACTCTGATTTTGCAGACAAGATCTGGCCTGGAACTTCGTGAAGAAGATGTTGCTGTGCATACAACACGGATTGACCTCACCTGTGGGAAGGAGGACCCTGTAAGCAGCAGGTAGGTTTCAGTTCATTGCTTTCATTACATTGCTTTTATATCAAGCATTTTGTTTCTTGCATTGCCATTTTATCCAAGCCGGTAGATTGTGGTTGATCATCGGTTGTGCCCTCATGATATGCTGCTCATTGCAATTGGAATGTCTCTCCATTTAATAACCCTGTGTTGTTTCTTCTTGTCATATATGTCAAATGTTCACATACACTGCCTACAGTGTCCATTTCTTCAAGGTAGGATCTCAGCTGCAAATAAAAAAACATCCCCACCATGCAATGCCATTTCTCCTCATCTTATCATCTGGCTACAACTCTGATCTTCTCATGTTTTCTTGCAAATTTGGTGCATTTATATTCCTGATGACGTTTTAAGATATCTTTTTCCTTATAGAGACAAGTGTGGATGATTCAAGAGTGTTCCTTGATTGTGAGTTGGACTTTTGGGGACTTTATTACTTGTACTTGCTGCATAATCCCTGCAGAAATTGAACCACTCTAAGCAAATTGAGTTTGCTTGTGACAGGATTTCGAGAGTACTGAGAAGTTCAAAATAAAAAAGGCTAGCATTAGCCTTCTTCTACCAGACACTTTTGAAGACAGAATTGTCCGAGTCTATTCCAAGAAGCCAGAGCTGGTAGAGTTTTCTCTCCCTACAATTGTGTCTGCATTACTCTTGACTTGTGCTAATCTTATGTTCTGACTCAGAATCATGGTGATGATAAGGTGGAGGCAATCTCAGAAGCCTTTGAGGAGTTTCAAAGGAAGCAGTATGGCTTTGCAACACAAGTCCATGGAACACCTGAAAGCAAAAGGCGGCGAAAGTAAAATCCTAACAAAGACTCAAGTCTCTTTCCCTCTTTTCCCCACTGATGTAGAACTCCCCCATCATGTCCATGCTCCATCCACCCATGCTTAGGTTTTCCCTCCCCCTTGCCCTCTGTCCATCAAAATGAGAGTTTCAAAAGCATGTCCTTTTTTCCCCACTAGAATTTGAGTGAGAACAACTGGTGGTAATCAAAGTTCTTTCTGTGGGGTTGTGTTCTCTCGTTCCTCCCATCAAACAATGGGCCTAAAATTGGGGTTTTTCATTTTTTTTTCCTCTTTAACAAGCACAGCCCACCTACATCTGGGTGCAAGCATGCATGCATGCAAGATGGATCAATAATCAAGCATGCTACGTGGATTGGTGCTCTTGTTCTCTTAGCTGCTTAGTGTAGAACTGAGCCTGAGGTCCCTGATGGTTTTGGTTTGTTTGCAAGGGGGCCTTTTTGCAGCTTGTCTCGAATTGCTGGACCTGCCTTGGAGGATAAATGAGGCAAGAAGATAAAAGATGCCAAATTGAATTGTTTCTCCCTCAATAGGGGTTGTAGTTGGTAGCTAGGGCTTAATGAAAGTAATAATCCCCATGCCCACATAGTTGGAGTTTGTGTGAATCACAGATGACATAGCTTGTATGGAGCTTTGTATGTACATGGCTTTGTACAATCATCTTGATTGGGGACTGACACACTTCATATAGTCTGATTTTTTCCACACTTTTTGTGTCAGTTGCAAAAACACTATATGCTTTGTTTTCTTAGGCTTCAAATAGAATCGCGGTGGTGAAGTAAAATCTATTGAAGTTGGGATTGATATTGTTTGGGGTTTCCTACTCAGAGGACAAGTGTCAAATTTTGTTTGTTTGTCTTCCCTAATTCTCAAGAGGATATGCCCAGCCCAGAAACCCTAAACCCTAAACCTATCCTGTAGATCCATATTGGGTAGCAGAAAGATGTGGCATTCTTTTTGCCTTTGAGATCTGATGTCCATTGTCAGGTGGAAGATACCAAGGCATCTTACTCTTTTGCTAAAGACCTGCCAAAAAATTTACTAGTGCATTTGGATGGCACATTCTAAAGCAGAATTTGACCCCTGAGAAATGCCAAGGCCTTACATTTAAGGTCTCTTCTGTCTTCCACTGCCCCTCATTGTGAATGGAAAAGGCAAGTGGTGGAAAGAGATCCAAGAAAAAACTGGTAAATTGAATACCTATTCTTCAGTTAGGAGAAGGGTATTACATGAGAACGGTAAACTTCCTTGTTTTGTAATGCATGCAGTAGACTGAGGGTAATGCCCTTGTTTGCTGGCACCACGAAACAAGGAAGCGACTCTGGCGCCTACCTTTCTCCTATACTTTGTCACCATTGTTTATTATTTCGTTTTTCCATAAGTTATACATATATGGGAGGATGGAAAAAATGAATAATATCACTGTTAATATTTTTAAAATACAGATGATATGCAGAAGGCAAAAAATAAATACCTCTCAAATCACTCTGATGACAGACTTTTATTGTACCATGCAAATAAAAATTCATGTACCCAAAATTGTGGTTACTTTGACTGATGAAGAGATATGGTATTGTTGTGCTTGCATGATATGCAAAAAGACTAAATGTAATATGCCTTGAGACATTAAAAGTTACTAGTGGTATCCCGTGCCTGCAAGGCACAGACAGTTTTAGAAAATTAAATTAAACTTTGTTAGTGTCTCTGTTAGTTAACGTAGATGTTTTTGTTAATTAATTTTTCCCTACTACTCCCCCCCTCGCCCCCCAAAAGTCCCAAAGCGACGCCATCACCAACCGGTGACCGCCGTCATCCGGTCACGATCCATGTCGCTTCAGGTCCCGAAACCGCCTATAACAGGTCACCCGGTTTTGGGGACAGGTTCTCTCTCACTCTCTTTCTCTCCCCGACTCTTTTCTTTTCTTCCTTTCCCATCTTTACCGCAGCCAGC
>Ga0116229_10007651_pt1 | contig 17011 bp, 20 predicted proteins | sample S1TSphgellanicum_3_FD_87313 | JGI IMG/M metagenome (GOLD analysis project Ga0116229, IMG submission 87313) | Host-associated microbial communities from peat moss isolated from Minnesota, USA - S1T2_Fc - Sphagnum magellanicum MG | ecosystem: Host-associated > Plants > Peat moss > Unclassified...
ACGGTGGCGCTGCTGATGCCGGCCTGGTCGCCCTGGACGACGTCGAGGAGCTCGGTCTTGTAGCCGGACTTTTCGGCGAAGCGCTGGTACATGCGCAGGAGCATGTTGGCCCAGTCGTTGGCCTCGGTGCCGCCGGCGCCGGCGTGGAGCGTGATGATGGCGTTGTTGCGGTCGAGCTTGCCGGCGAGGAGGCACTTGAGCTCGAAGTCGCCGAGCTGTTTCGCGACGGCGTCGAACTCGGACTGGAAGTCCTTCGCGGCGGAGTCGGTGGCGTCCTCGAGCACGAGCTCGCGCAGGGTGACGAGGTCGGCGACTTTGGCCTCAAGGTCCTTGAGCGGGTCGAGCTTGCTCTTGATGGCGTTGGCCTCGCCGATGACTTTCTGCGCGGCCTGGGAGTCGTCCCAGAATTTCGGCTCGGCCATGCGGGTCTCGAGCTCGCCGAGCTGCTTTTTTAGCGTGGGCAGGTCAAAGAAACCTCCGGAGCTGCGCGAGGCGCGTCTCGAGGTCGCTGACGGCGGGAAGAGTGATGGAAGGCATTTGAGTACTTTAGGTGAAAGTGGGCGCTGATATGAAATAAAAAATTAGCGTGTCAGGCGTGCCTGGCGTGTGAGGCGTGTCAGGCGAATGTCATTTTCCGTGCCAAGGACACGTGCTTTTTCGGAAGCCTTGTGGGCCGGGGAAAAGTCGAAGATGTCATGGCGGGATTATCGCACACTTTCACGAAAGGGCCTAACCTTGGAGAGACTGCAGAGCTTGCGGAGCTTAAAATCTTTTGCGTTGAGAGGGGTGACGGAATAACGGAATGGACGGAATTTTTGACAGGATTAATAAGATTAAAAGGATTTTGGCTGAATGCCTCACTGTCCCCCATCCTCTTAATCTTATTAATCCCATCAAACACGTTCCCCAATTCCGTCCATTCCGTCATTCCGTCACTCCCCCAGCAGCGTCACGTGGGCGCGAAAATTTTTGCCGTTCTCGCGGGTGAGGAAGCCGACGCTGAGGGGCGCGCCTTTGTTGGCGCGGCCGGCGGAACCGGGATTGAAAAGGTGGACGCCGTGGTGCATCTCGTCGGCGGGCCGGTGGGTGTGGGCGAATAGAAGCCAGTCGCTGGTGGACATGATGCGGCGCGGCAGGATGTGGATGAGATGGAATTTCTCGCCACCGCGCTCGAGGTCGAGCGTGAGCGGGTAGCTGAGGTCGAAGTCGTTATTTCCGAGCACGACGGTGAGCTTGGGGTTGATGATGCGCAGCTCGTCGAGGATCGGCTCGCGGCACACATCGCCGAGGTGCCAGATTTCGTCCACGTCCTTGAAAAGCTCCGCCACGCGAGGCAGCCAGCGGTCGTGGGTGTCGGCGATGACGCCGATCGTGTAGTTCTCGGGCAGCCTGCTCATTCTCTCTTCCGGACGACCAAGCTTGACTCAGGCTTCATTCTCCGCAACAAGATTCCTCTCTTATGGGTCAACAGTCGAACAAAACACAGAAACGCCGCCGCCGCATCAATTACCTGAAGAGGAAGAAGCTGGCAGCAAAAACCGCCCCGGCCAAGCCGGTCGCCGCCGCGAAACCGGCCGCCGCCGCTTCCGCCCCGGCCAAGAAATCTTCCGCCAAGAAGGAAACCGCCGCGCACGAAAAGCCGGCACCCGCTCCGGACAAACCGGTGCCCGAGGCTGGCGCTCCAAAAGAGACGCCCACGCCGGCGGAAACCACCAAGAGCTAATTTCCTTCGCAGTGCGCGCCCGGAAGCCGTACCTTGGGCCGTCATGGGCGCGCGGTATCTGGTCATCGACGGTCACAGCGTGATCTTTGCGTGGGCGGACCTGCGCCGCGTGCACGACCAGAATCGGGCCGCGGCCCGGAAAGCGCTCGCCGACCGGCTCCAGCACCTGCACGACACCACGCACTGGCGCGTGACGCTGGTGATGGACGGCAAGCTCGGCACGGCCATCCCGATGGGCAAGCGCAGGCCGACCGACATGGTCATCAGCTACGCCACGGCGGACCAAACCGCCGACAGCATCATCGAGCGGCTGGTGGCGGCCTCGGGCGTCGCGGCGGAGATTTTGGTGATCACGGCCGACGAGGCGGAAAGGCTCACGGTTGAATCCCTCGGCGCGGCAACGGCTTCGCCTGATTGGCTGCGCCGGGAAATTCTCATGGAACACAGCTCATTTGCCGATGAACTTAAGCGGGTACACCGTTCAGCCCGTTGGAAATGATCAAATTACGCTTGCCATAACCTGTTGCTTAGGAGAAAACCGTCATTTCCATACTTAGTACGTAAGAATGAATTGACATAAAGCGGTGTTTTATGGGATTGCTATGAACCGTTTTAAGTCAACGACCTAGCAAAATTATCACATGTCAAAACTAGGAAAAGGATTACTCTTCTTCGCTCTGGTCGGTGCCATCGCGGCTGGCGTTATGGGCTATTTGGTGACTGGTAAATGGAACGAGACCAAGCAGGAGCTCACCACCGCTAATGGCAGGGTGACACAGCTAACCGGTCAGCTCAAGACCACGCAGAACGACTTGAAAACGACCCAGGACGATTTGAAGGCGACGCAGGACAAGTATACTCAGGACGAGTCAAAAATTGCTGACCTGAACAACTCGCTGACGCAAGCGCAAAAAGAGGCGGCCGATGCCAAGGCGGCGCTCGATAGCGCGAAGGCTGATGCGGCAACCGCGACCCAGAAGCTGAACGACATCACAACGGCCCTCGGTGGCAAGTCGCCGGACGACTTCAAGAAGGATCTCGCCGATGCGCAGAAGGAGCGCGACGATGCCGTGGCCCAGCAGAAGGTCCTGCAGGACGGCCTCGACCAGGCCAACCAGAAGATCAAGGACCTGATTGCCGATATCAACGCCGAGAAGAACAAGACGGAGCCTCCGGGCGTGAGCGGCAAGGTCACTTTCGTGGACCGCACGTGGAATTTCGTGGTGCTCGATGTCGGCCTCGATGCCGGCGTGGTGCCCAACGGCGAGCTGATCGTTTATCGCGGCAAGACGTTCCTGGGTAAGATCCGCATCACACGCGCTGATCCCAACGACGCGGTCGCGACGATCCTCCCCGACGTCAAGGGCCAGATTCAGGTCGGAGACGCGGTGCTGAATTAGTCGTAGCCGCGCGCGTGAGCGCGTGGATCGTCCAAGCAAGGCGCCTTGTTTCCATTCTCCACCGCCTGACGGCGGCGGGTACGTTAAACGCGCGTAACCCCTTAGTTTTCGGCGTGACCCTTGTGCGCCTTTCGCGCAAGCTCACGGTGATGATTCGCCTGCGTTCCCTCTTCCTTCTCGTTCCGCTGGCCCTGGTCCAGGTCGCCTGCAGCGGCTCGTCCACGGCGCCTCCGCCGGACAATATCGATTCCAGCGGCAACTCCGTTTCCGCCGTCCCGTGGAACAAGCCGGAGGACTGGGAAACCCAGGGCCAGCTCGGCAACGCGATGCAGCAGTAGTCTACGCGGTAGCCCGCGACCTCCGGGCACGGAGCTGGCAAACTGTTCGCACCCCCATTTCGGGTTCGCAACGCCAACGAGCCCCGTGCCCGGAGGTCACGGGCTACCCCACCTGCCTTAGCGCCTCCCCCAGCACGATGGCCGCCGCCGTGGCGAGATTGAGGCTGCGCACCTCCGGATGGGCCATGGGAATGGTCAGGCAGGCCTCGGCATTCGCGGCCAGCAGCGACTCCGGCAGGCCTTTCGTCTCGCGGCCGAAGACGAGGAAATCTCCCGGCTCGAACCGCGCCTGCGTGTAGGGCCGCGTGGTCTTGGTCGTGAAGAGATGGAGGCGGGCCTGCGGATGCGCCGCGCGGAACGCGTCCCAGCTGGGCCACGTGTGCCACGTGACGTGCTGCCAGTAGTCCATGCCGGCGCGCTTGAGCGTCTTGTCATCGAGCCGGAAGCCGAGCGGCTCGACCAGGTGGAGCACCGTGTTCGTCGCCGCGCAGAGCCGCGCGATGTTGCCGGTGTTCGGCGGAATCTCGGGTTCGACGAGGACGACGTGGAGGGAGCTCATGGAATCTCCTTCAAGAGTACACGCTACAGGGTAGCCCGGACAACTTGTTGTCCGGGTGGTGTAGCGCAGCGGAGCCACAAGAAGCAGCCCGCGATGTGCGCACGACTTCGGTGGCTTCTTGTGCCTCGACCGAAGTTTCGGTCGAGGCACCCGGACAACAAGTTGTCCGGGCTACCCAGGGTGGACGCTAATCCGCCTTCGCGTACCGCACGCTCATCAGGCACAGCCCACAGGCAGGCGCGGTTTCGGGTGCGGCGGAGCGGCGGCACTCGCGGAAAATGCGGGCGAATTCCGTCACGGTGATCTTTCCCTTCCCGACTTTGACCAGCGCGCCGACAAGATTGCGCACCATGCGGTAGAGAAATCCGTCGGCGGTGAAATGGAAGACCAGCGCGTGGCCGTCGCGCACGACGGTGGCGCGCTTCATGGTGCGGATGGTCGTCTCGCGCTCGTAGCCGGGGTTGCTGGTGAACGAGGCGAAGTCGTGCCGGCCCACGAGCAGCCGCGCGGCCTTGCGCATGGCGGCGAGGTCGAGGTCTCGCGGCATGTGATAATGCGTATCGAGCGTGAACGGGTCCTGCACGATGTGGTTCCAGATGAGGTAGCGGTACGTTTTGCCCTTGGCGTCGAAACGGGCGTGGAAGGCGGGGGAGACGAGACGGCATTTCACCACGCGCACGTCGAGCGGCAGGTTGGCGTTGAGCGCGCGAAGCAGCACCGTGGCGTTGTGCAGCCGCCGCGCGTTGAAGGAGGCGACCTGGCCGTGGGCATGGACGCCGGTGTCGGTGCGGCCGGAGCCCTGCACGCTGATTTTCTCGCCCCAGAGTTTTTCCACGGCTTCCTCCAGGCACTGCTGAACGGTGCGCTTGCCGGGCTGGATTTGCCACCCGGCGAAGTCGGTGCCGCGATACGCGATGGTGAGCTTGTGCCCCTGCAGCGTCGCGTCGTAGCGATGCGGACGGCGCTTCTTTGCTTCCCAAGACTCGAGGCTCATGTCTCGAACGGCGGGAGGGTCGACGTGCCCTCGGAGTCGAGGAAGCTTTGCAACAAAACGGCGGCGGCTTCGCTGTCGATCCGCTCGCGTTGCTTGCGCGCGTTTTTGCCCATGTCGTGCAACTGGCGGCCCGCCTGGACGGTGGAGAGACGCTCGTCGACCAGCTTGAGCGGAATCGTCGTCGCCTGGCCCAGGACGGCTGCGAAGGCCTTCACTTTTTCCGCTGCTTCGCCCAGCTCGCCGTTCATGTGGCGCGGCAGGCCGAGCAGGATGCGCACGACGTTTTCCTTGGTGGCGAGCGCAGCGATTTCCTTCGCGAGCTTGGCGTCGCCCTTCGCGGGCAGGAACGGCAGCGGCCGCGCCAGTGTGCCGGTCGGGTCGCTCAGCGCGAGGCCGATGCGCGCGGAGCCGTAGTCGATGGCGAGGATGCGCATGAGGGATTATTTCGCACGGAGGACGCGGAGGTCACGGAGATTTTGGGCCTACCGGCTCGAACCTTACGAAAAAGCTGAAGAGAATGCTGGAAAAAGTAATCCCCTTCGCAACGAAATCCCGCGAATGGCCCGGCAAGGTATCATCCCACTGAGAGTCGCAGGTGCGATATTGCGCATGTCCCTTGAAGTGAAGACTCTTGTTGTTCGCGCGGGTCAAAGTTCCCTTTATTTCGAAATAGCCGTTATCGGATTTCAGGTCGAAGGGTGCTCCCAAGGTCACCCTGCCAGATAGGGCCGGTTTTTCCATCGGGCCTTCACGCGCTTGCTTGACGACACTGTAGTTGGCCGTGTCTTCGGGCGAGAAGCCCTCAAATAGGGTGGCCCGGAAGGTCTCGGGCTGCTGCGCAGTCAAACGGACGCCTAGCAGAACCCAAAAAAGAAGGGCGGCACGCACGAGCAGGTGATCGCGATGCCGCCCTCGATTCTTGCACGACTTTTAGTCGATAATCTTCACCGACGTGATCTTGTCGCCTTGCTTGATGGCGTTGACCACGGTCATGTCCTTGGTGCGGCCGAAGACGGTGTGCACGCCGTCGAGATGGGGCGTGGCCACATGCGTGATGAAGAACTGGCTGCCGCCGGTGTCTTTGCCCGCGTGCGCCATGGAGAGTGTGCCGGGCGTGTGCTTCTGCGAATTGATTTCGCACTTGATCTTGTAGCCCGGGCCGCCGGTGCCGGTTCCCGTCGGGCAGCCGCCCTGAATCATGAAATCCTTGATGACGCGATGAAAGTTGAGGCCGTCGTAGAAGCCCTTCTTGGCGAGGCTGATGAAATTTTTGACGGTTCCGGGGGCGTCCTTGTCGAACAGGTCGAGGTTGATGGTGCCCTTGCTGGTTTCCATGATGGCTTGCGGCATAGTTTTCCTTTCGGGAAGTGAGGGTTGAACCATCAATTTTGCGCCTGGAAGTGGCGCCCGCAAGGCATTTCGTTGCGGAGTGCCTTGCGCGGAAGCATAGTGGGAGAGGAAAAAGCGAACTCAAGCCGGGCGCGTAAATGACGATAAGTAGGTCGGAATCATGGATGTACGTTCTAATCGATTTCTGGAGCTCTTTACTCCGGGGGGGCAGGAGCGCCTCATTGGGCACCTGATTTATCAGGAGCTGGAAGCCGGGGACTATCTTTTTCGCGAGGGAGACCGCGCGGAGGGCATGTGCCTGCTGCTGGAGGGTCAGGTGGAGACTTTCACCGTGGGCCTGGGCGGGCGGGAACATCCGCTGCAGATGCACAAGGCGGGCGAGTATCTCGGCGAAGTTGCCGTGCTGGATGGCCAGGGCCGCAATTCCAGCGCGCGGGCGCTGAGCCGCGCCAGCGTGGCGTGGATTCCGGCCACCGACCTGTTCGAAGTGCTGCTCAATGAGCCGGTGGGCGTGACGCTGACGCTGTTCCAGAACGTGCTCCAGCTCTTGCGCCGGGCCAACGCGCTTTATCTCAACGAGGCCGTGCACAAGGAGAAGATGACGCTCATCGGCGAGATGGCGGGATCGCTCATGCACGACCTGCGCAGCCCGGTGCAGGTGGTCCTGTCCTCGATCGAGCTTATCCGCATGCGGCACGAAGATCCCGAGACGCGGGACTGCTGCGCGAAGATGGAAGTGCAGTGCGACCGGATGATCGCCATGGCCGGCGAGTTGCTCGAATTCTCGCGCGGCGAGGCGAAGCTCAATTTGGTGCGCACCGACACCGACTCGCTGCTCAAGCAATTCCTTTCCTACGTGCAGGAGACTTTCGTCGCGAAGGACGTCGTGATCGAAGCCGAGACCGATCCCGCGGAGATCGAGGTCGACGCCATGCGGCTGCAGCGCGCGATGCAGAACCTGATCGGCAACGCCGTGCAGGCGATCCAGTCACGCCCCGGCGGACGCATCGACCTGCGCACGTGGGTGGCCGATTCCCAACTGAACATTTCCGTGCGCGACAACGGTCCCGGCATTCCGCCCGAGGTGAAGGCGCGTCTCTTCGAGCCGTTCATGACCTACGGCAAAACGGGCGGCACGGGATTGGGCCTCGCCATCGTGAAGAACGTGGTCACCGCGCATCGCGGCAAGATCACGGTGGACACGCAGCCCGGCCAGGGCACCGAGTTTCACATCCGGATCCCGCAGGATTCGTCGAGTCCGGACGTGGATTGAGGACCGGCTTCCTTTTCTTGGAGGGACGGGCTCCTGCCCGTCCGTGCCTGCCTGCAAGAAGCGCGTGACGGACGGGCAGGAGCCCGTCCCTCCACAAATACTGGCCTACGGTGACTCACCGTTGAGCCGCGCGAAGCCCCAGTTGAAGAGGATGATCGCGTCGTGCCACTTGTCGGGGCTGTCGAGCAGCGTGAGCAGCAGGTGGTGGCCGTTCTGCGTCACCTCGCAGGCGTAGGTGTGGCGCGAGGCCTCGGTCCAGCCGGTCTTGGCCGGGCCCATGCCGGGATAATAGCCGAGGAGCCGGTTGTGATTGCGCAGGATGTGCGTACCGGAGGCGGTGTGAATCTCGTACTGCTTCGTCTGCATGATCTCGGCCAGGGCCGGATACTTGAGCACGGCCTTGAAGATGACCATCAAATCGGCGCAACTGGTGAAGTGCGTGCCGGCGGGCGCGGGCAGGCCGTTGGGATTGTGAAAATGGGTGTTGAAGAGGCCCATGGCGATGGCGCGCTGGTTCATCATGTCGACAAACCCGGACGCCGAGCCCCCCACGGCGCGGCCGAGTACGCGTGCGGAATCGTTGCACGACTCGATGAGCAGCGCGTGGAAAAGCGTGTTGACCGAGATCGTCTCGCCCGGCACGACGGGGATGTTGCTCGGCTCGGCGCGGTCATCCGGTGTGACAGTAACGCTGCCATGCATGCCGCCCAGCTTCTCGTAGACGATGAGCGCGGTCATCAGCTTGGTCGTGCTGGCGGGGAGCAGGCGCTCGTCGGGATTGCGCGCGTAAAGGATTTCGCCCGTGTCGGCGTCCTCGAGCACGACGGCCCTGGCCTGGATGGCGTCGGGCGGGGTCAGGTGCGGCGCGGGGCCGTAGTCCTTGAAATGAAATCCATACGCCGGCTTCGTCCAGCACAGCAACCCCAGCCAAAAGACCAGAACGAGCAGCGGGAGCAGCGGGGAGGACTTAGGGTTTGGGCGCGGAGCGTAGGTGAACATTCGTCGCTTGCGCCTGGGCGGCGTCTATCCGGCTCGTCAGATCGCCGTTGTGGGGGTCCTTTTCCAAAGCACGCGTCCAGGTCTCAATCGCTTCGCGCTTGAGGCCCAATTTCAATAATGCGTCTCCAACGTGCTGCAAAACCACGGGGTCATTGTTGGTCATAACCGCTGCGCGTTGCAAGTACGGTAATGAATCTTTTACCTGACCCATCTGGAAGTAGACCCAGCCGCAGGTGTCCATGATCGGCCCGTTGTCGGGCTCGAGCGCGCCGGCGCGGCGGCTGAGCGCGAGCGCCTCCGGCAAATGGCTGCCCTGCTCGGCCCAGAAATAGGCGAGCTCGTTCATCAGGTCGGCGTTGTCGGGGAAATGGTTGAGGCCCTCGCGCAGCACGGCCTCCGACTGGTCCTTCCTGCCGGCGAGGTCGAGCGTAAGCGCATCCTGAATGTAGAAATCCTCGTTGAGCACGCCCGCCTGCGTCCCGGTGGCGAGACTGCGCGCCTGCGCGAAGCTGGCCAGCGCCGCCTCGTAATTCTTTTCGCAGCGATGCTGCAGCCCCTGGTAGTAGCGGACCCACGCCGACTGCGGGAAACGTTGCTGCGCGGCCGCGAGCGTCTGCCCGGCCTGCGGGATTTCCTGGTGGCTGATCTGAAAGAACGCGAGCTCGAGATAGGCGTCCTCCGGACATGAGGTGGAGTTGAAGACTTGCTGGAAACAGGCCTGCGCCTTGTCCGGCTGGTGCGTGGCCTCGTAGGCAATGCCGAGGTCGATCTCGAGGTCGGGGTCCTGTGGTGAAGCTTCCAGCGCCTTTTCGTACATCGCCACGGCGGCGGCGTAGCGCTTGCTGTCGAGCTCCAGCCGGCCGAGCAGATCGCGCAGCGCCTGATGATGCACGCCGTCCTCCGCGACAATTTGCAGGTCGGGATTGAGCGCGTAGGCCTTCTCGTAATCGCGGATCGCATCATCCTTGCGCTCGAGGTCGAGTTCCAGCTCCGCGCAATGGCCGAGGAGATCGGCGTCGGTGGGGCTGAGCGAGCTGGCGCGCTGCAGCGCGGTCAACGCCTCGACCTTGCGCCCGAGACCGCGATAGGTCTTGGCCAGTTCGGTCCACGTGTCGGCATCGCCGGGCACCTTGGCCACCGCCACCTGGAGAATGGGCAGGCGCGTGCGCAGGATTTGGTCATTGGTCAGCACGTTGTTCTGGCCGCGCGCGTACTCGAGATAAAGCCGGTCGAGGGTAAGCCACGCCGAGGCCGGGACCGCCGTGCCGCCAGCCTTGAGGATATCCTCCACGCGCAGCACGCCGCCGGACAGGTCCTGCTGGTCGGCCGAGACCTCCAGGAGAACGCGCATCGCGAGGACCTGGCTGCAATCGGCCGCCAGTGCGCGGGCGCAAAGCCGCTGCGCTTCCTCGTTCTGGCCGCGCAGCCGCTCCGTGTAGCCGAGCTCGACCTCGACCGGCACCGAGCCGGGATGCGACCGGGCCAGCGCGGTGAGTTGTTGATGCGCCTCGTCGAACTGGCCGCTTTGGAGCAACAGGTTCGCGAGCTTCAGTTGCGCGTCGGAGAAAGTGGGATCGAGGTCCACCACCTGCCGGAACAACTGCATCGCGCGCTGCTGGTCGTCGGCGCTGGCCACGTTCTCGAGCAACAGCATGGCCTGGGCATAGAGCGCATTGGCGTGACTGCGGCGCTCGGCCTCGGGCTTGAGCTGGCCCTTGAGCATGCGGTTGCCTTCGTCGGAGATGTGGACCGGCGCGGCCGGCACCACCGGCGTCGGCGTGACCACCACCTCGGCGGCACGGGCCTCCGCTGCCGCGATGAAGGCAAGCCCCAGCGCGGCCTGGCGCCAAAGCGAGGCTTGCAGGAGCAGCTTTTGCAGTGGATTTGGCCAAACTCCGGGCACAACCCGGAATGGTAGAGACTACGCCTTGTAGCGCAACCGCTTCTTATGCCGATTCGCCTTCATGCGCTTGCGGCGCTTATGCTTGGCGATTTTGGCTTTGCGGCGTTTCTTGATGGAGCCCATAAAAAGTGGAGTCGGACGTTGTAAAGCGGTTGCGGCTAATAGACAACCTTATTCAGTGGGTATTCGATAATTCCTTCCGCGCCCAGTTCTTTCAGGCGTGGAATGAGGTCGCGGACGACCGCCTCATCGATGATGATTTCGACCGCGGACCAATTCGCATCGGCCAGCGGCGAGACAGTGGGATTGCGCAGGGCCGGGAGCTCAAGGGCGAGCTTTTCCAGCACTTTTTTCGGCACGTTCATTTTCAGGCCGACCTTGGCCCGTGCGTTGAGCGCGCCGACGAGGAGCAGCTTGAGGTTCTCGAGCTTCTTGCGCTTCTCGGTATCGGCAAAAACGGCGGGGTTGACGATGAGCTGCGGGTAGCTCTCGATGATCGTCTCGACGATGCGCAGCTTGTTCGCGCGCAGCGACGAGCCGGTCTCGGTCAGGTCAACAATGGCGTCGACCAGCTCGGGGACCTTCACTTCGGTCGCGCCCCAGGAAAATTCGATCTCCGCCGTGACGTTGTGCTCGGCGAGGTAACGCTTGGTCGTCTCGACCAACTCGGTCGCGATGCGCTTGCCCTGCAAGTCGCGCACGGTCTTGATGTCCGAGGACTCCGGCACGGCGATGACCCAGCGGGCCGGCAGCGCCGTGGCCTTGCTGTAGGCGAGATCGCACAGCACTTCGACCTTGTGGCCGGCTTCCTGAATCCAGTCCTTGCCGGTGATGCCGAAATCGAGAAAGCCCTGCGCAACGTAGCGGCTCATTTCCTGCGGCCGGACGAGGCGCGCGTCAAAGTCGGGATCGTTGATGTACGGCTTGTACCCGCGGCTCGACGTCTGCACGTGAAACCCCGCCCGACCGAGCAATTCAATGGTCGATTGTTCGAGGCTGCCCTTGGGCAGACCGAAACGGAGTGGAGTCTTCAACGACATAGCGAGAGCCGGAAATCATGTGCGATTCTCTCGCGATGTAAAGGCCATTTGCGCAAATTGGACCGCTGCTGGCCAGCTCTCGCCACGACAAGGTAGCCGCGCAGGCCCTGCGCCGGTGCCTCCCAGCCCCAAAGGGGCGAAACAAGTTAGCCCAGGGCAACGCTCTGGCTTTCCGCAAAAAAAAAGCGCAAGCCGCGAAAGACACCTCTACACAATTCCGGTGTTTATGATCCCGAAGGAGACGTCTGCGAAATAAGAAACGCATCGTCATCCTGAGCGAGCGAGGGGGAAAACTCCCGTTTGGGAGAAAGCGCCCACCCGAGCGAGTCGAAGGACCCAGCCCCTCTTGGCAGCGAGCTCCCGCAGCGAGACGGAGCCTCTTCACGCAGAGCAAGTCCCGCCGGCCTTTCGCGGCAACACGCTTCTGGTTTGCGTCCGCCTCGCATGAAGCCACGCAGGTCCTTCGACTGCGGCTCGACCTAACGCTGCGGTAAAGCGAGCCTACCTCTCGCCTCCGCTCAGGATGACGGAACTTGAAAGAGAGCGACTTTTGCAGAGGTCTCTGAAAGGGCGAGACAACGCGTTGCGCTTAAACCTCCGCCCACTGCCGCAACAAATTGTGGTAAACGCCGGTCAACTGCACCGACGACTGCGCCACCGTCTTGTTGTCCGGTAAATCGCGCCCGAGCCGCTGGATGGCCTGGTCGAGATCGAAGAGCAGCGCGCGCTTCGCATCGTCGCGCACCATGCTCTGGATCCAGAAAAACGAACACAACCGCGAGCCGCGCGTCACCGGCTTCACATGATGCAGGCTGTTCGATGGATAAAGCACGAGATGCCCCGGCGGCAGCTTCACCGCCTTGACGCCGTACGTGTCCTCGACCACCAACTCGCCGCCGTCATACTCCTCCGGCGCGGCGAAAAAGAGCGTGGCGGAAAGATCGGTGCGGATACGATGCGGCGTGCCGGGAATCTGCCGAATCGCATTGTCCACGTGCGTGCCGAACGACTGCCCGCCCGAATAGCGGTTGAACAACGGCGGGAAAACATGATGCGGCAGCGCCGCCGCGAGAAAAAGCAGGTTCTTGCCCAGCGCCTGCAGGATCATCCCGCCCACTTGCCGCGCGACCGCGTGGCCCTCCGGAATCTGCATGTTGTCCTTCGCCTTCGCCGACTGGTGCCCCGCCGTCACGCGCCCGTCGACCCACTCCGCCCCGTCGAGAAGTTTGCGCGCCTGCGCGACCTGCTCGGCGTCGAGAACATTGGGAATGGTGATGAGCATGACCGGATAGTTCTGCGGCCCGTGTGCGAAAAGATCAAGCCGCCACGGCGCGGCGCAATTCCTTAAGCCGGTCTTCGGCCACGCGCAGCCCGCGCAGGTTTTCCAGCACGCCCTCCAGGCGCTCGCCGCCCAGCGACTGAAAGCCGTCCCGCTGGATGTCCTTCACCGCGCCCCAAAGCGCCGCCAGCGCTTCGCTGAAATTCTGCGCGTTCATCGGCAGCGCGCGGCGGGCCTGAAGAGGATCGAGCGATTCCAGAATAAACTTCACCAAAAAACCGGGCTCGCCGCCCTGGTGCACGCGGCAGCCGAAACGAAACAAGTCCTGCGCCAGCGCGCGAAAGCCCGCGTCGCCGCGCTGTTCCCACTGTCGCGCCAGCGCCAGACCATCATCGACGGTCGCCGTGGCCAGCGCGACCAACCCGGCTGGGACCGTTTGCCCATCGCGCGATTGCACCGCGATGGCCGCGCACAAAACGTGGCGCGCCTTGCCGCCCGCCTCCGCCGCCTTGCGGTCCTCGCCCTCGCCATCGCGCACGCACGACAGCGCTTCCAGCGCGAGCGCCTGCGCTTCCGGCGCGGACGAATCGCCCGCCTCGAGCAGCGCGTCAGCGAGATTGCCCAGCGCCGCCGCGCGCAAAATACTGCGGTCCGTGATGCCCCTCGCCGCCGGATTTTCCAGCACCGCCAGCGCTTCGCGATATCCCGACTTCGCTTCCTCAAGTTGCGCGGGCGTGCCGTCCCGCCGCCGCACCAGCGCCTGGTTGATCAACGCGATCGCCAGCCGCCGCGGATAAAGCGCGTCGTCCTGCAACGGCAGCGACCGCAGCAGCGCCAGCGCCTCATCGTAGGACGCGACCGACTCCGCCGCCTTCGCCTTCGTGCCCAGCCGCGACAGCGCATCCGCCCGGTTCATCCAGCCCGCCGCCAGCCCATAGCGATAGCGCGGATTCTCCGCCAGCGGCAGTTTGCGCCGCAGCGCAATGGCGCGGTCATAGCAGGAGATCGCCTTCTCTTGCGCACCCGATGCCGACTGCGCCATCCAGTCCATGCCTCGATGCATCCAGTCGCTCGCGCGCTGGTCGATCTCGCGCGGGTCTTGTGCGAAAAGAGGCATGCGGCCAGTCTAGGCGTTAAACCCCATTGCGCGCTTATGGAATCTTGCCAATTTTTAGCGGTCGCTTTTCCTGCCCCATGAACCCGCGCACGCTCGTCACCCTCGGCCGCGTCTCCAACCTGCCCACAGTCTGGTCGAACCTGCTCGCGGGATTGGTCTTCGCCGAGGCCGTGGGAAATCTTCCCGTGCTGGCCGCGACCCTCGCCGGCGGAAGCTTGATTTACATCGGCGGCATGTACCTGAACGACTACTGCGACGCCGCCTTCGACGCGCAATACTGTCCCGAACGTCCCATCCCCTCAGGCAAAATCTCGCGCAAGGCCGTGGGAGGGTTCGCGCTGCTTTGGTTTTTTCTGGGCTTAAGCTGCCTCGCCCCGCTGGGCTGGACCGTTGCCGGCCTCGCGATGCTCCTCATCGCCGCCGTCGTGGCCTACAATTTTCACCACAAGGGCGTCGTATGGGCTCCTGTGCTGATGGGCTTCTGCCGCTTCCTGCTCTATCCCCTCGCCGCCTTCAGCGCGCCGGATCGCGTGTCCTGGACCGTCCTTTTCTCCGACGCGGCCGCCCTTGGCTTTTACGTCGCCGGCATCACCTATCTCGCCCGCGGTGAAAGCCGCCCCGGCAAGCCCGCGCGCTGGGCCTTGCTCCTCCTGCTCACGCCCTTCGTGCTGCCCTCCGTCGTGGGTATGCCGAATTTTCTCGTGCTGCCCTGGCTTGCGGCGGCTTCGGTTCCGGTCGCGTGGATGGCGTGGCTCCTGATCCCGCTTTGGCGCAAAACCAAGCCCTCCGTGGGCCGCGTTGTCGCCGGACTGCTCGCCGGCATTGTGCTCATCGATTTTCTCGCGGTTACCCCCGTTCTCGGGTGGCAGGCCGGCTGGTTCCTGGTGCTCTTTCTCCTCGCTCTCCTCTTGCAACGCTTCGTTCCCGCGACGTAAGTTGAGCTTCCTGATGCAAGTCCCGTCGCATTCCCTTGAGCGCACGATCGCCGTTTCGTTCGCGCATCGCATCTTTTTCACTCGCTCGATTTTCTCTGCGGCCAACCCGGTGCTCGCGGAAATTCTCTCCGCCAACGGCAGTCGCCGCACCAAGGCGCTCGCCGTCATCGACGAAAACGTCGCCCGCGCCTTCCCCAAACTGGCGGGTGAAATCACACATTACTTTGCCTCAACCCGCGCTCAACTCGTCTCTGCACCGCTCCTTGTCCCCGGCGGCGAGGCCGTAAAGAACAACCGCGATCTCGTCGAACAACTCTACCGCGAGATCGAGCGCCACGGCATCGACCGCCATTCGTATGTGCTCGCCATCGGCGGCGGCGCGCTGCTCGACGCGGCCGGCTTCGCCGCCGCCACGGCGCATCGCGGCGTGCGGCTCATCCGCCTGCCCACCACCAGTCTCAGCCAGGCCGATGGCGGCGTCGGCGTGAAGAACGGCATCAATGCCTTCGGGAAAAAGAATTTCATCGGCGCGTTCGCCCCGCCCTTCGCCGTGATCAACGATGCCGATTTTCTCGAGCCCCTGCCCGCGCCGGAAAAACGCGCCGGGCTGATCGAGGCGATCAAGGTCGCGCTCATCCGCGACGCCGCGTTCTTCGCCGAGATCGAGAAAGGAGCCGACGCCCTCGCGCGACTCGACAGCAACGCGCTCGAGCGCATCATCCGCCGCTGCGCCGAACTGCACGTCGAGCACATCGCCAACTCCGGAGATCCGTTCGAGCTCGGCTCCGCGCGCCCGCTTGATTTCGGCCACTGGTCCGCGCACAAGCTCGAGCAGATGTCCGGCTTCGCCATCCCGCACGGCGCCGCCGTCGCGCACGGGATCGCGCTCGACGTCCTTTATAGCGCAAGAATCGGGATGCTCGAAACCCCCGTCGCTGAGCGCATCCTTACCCTCATCCAAAAGCTCGGCTTTGCACTCTTTAATCCGCTGATGATGCAATCCGATGGCGCAACGCTGCTCGCCGGCCTCGAGGAATTTCGCGAGCACCTCGGCGGCGAACTGACCATCACGCTCCTGCGGGGCATCGGCCGGGGCGAAGAAGTCCACGCCATCGACGCCGCGCTCATGCGCGAGTCCCTCCTCGAACTCGAGCGCCGCGCGCACTAGGAAAGCATGCGCCGCACCGTCGTCCTCAACGTCGTCGGCCTGACCCGCGGACTCATTCCGTCGATGCCGCGCCTCTCGGCATTCGCTCGCGAGGGCCATGCGACTTCGATCCGCCCCGCCTTTCCCGCCGTCACCTGCACCGCGCAGTCGAGCTACCTCACCGGCCTCACGCCCGCGGAGCACGGCATCGTCGGCAACGGCTGGTACGACCGCGACCTCGCCGAGATTCATTTCTGGAAGCAATCGAACCATCTCGTTCGCGGAGCGAAACTCTGGGACAAGCTGCGTGCGCGCGACGCCACGTTCACCTGCGCGCAGCTTTTCTGGTGGTACAACATGCACGCGGCGGTCGACTGGTCGATCACGCCGCGCCCGCTCTATCCCGCCGACGGCCGCAAGATTTTCGACATCCACACCGGCCCGCTCACGCTGCGACCCGAGATCAAGAAGGACCTCGGCGAATTCCCCTTCCCCAGCTTCTGGGGCCCGGCCGCGGGGATCGAATCCTCGCGCTGGATCGCCGCCGCGGCGCGCTGGATCGAGGAGAAACACCAGCCCACGCTCAACCTCGTTTACCTGCCGCATCTCGACTACAACCTGCAGCGCCTCGGCCCGCACGACCCGAAGATCGCCGCTGACCTGCGCCTCATCGACGACGTCGCCGGCGAACTGATCGACTTCTTCCGCGCGCGCGGCGTGCAGGTCGCAGTGCTTTCCGAGTACGGCATCACCGAGGTCGACATGCCGGTGCACCTCAACCGCGTGCTGCGGCGCCACGGCTGGCTCTCGATCAAGGACGAGCTTGGGCTGGAGACGCTCGACTGCGGCGGCTCGCGCGCCTTCGCCGTCGCTGATCACCAGGTTGCGCACATTTATCTCAACGATCCCGCGATTGAATCGCAAGTGCGCGCCGCCATGGAGGCCGAGCCGGGC
>Ga0116229_10007652_pt1 | contig 17010 bp, 20 predicted proteins | sample S1TSphgellanicum_3_FD_87313 | JGI IMG/M metagenome (GOLD analysis project Ga0116229, IMG submission 87313) | Host-associated microbial communities from peat moss isolated from Minnesota, USA - S1T2_Fc - Sphagnum magellanicum MG | ecosystem: Host-associated > Plants > Peat moss > Unclassified...
ATCACTCTCTCTCTCTCTCTCTCTTTGTTGTGATGGTTTTTGAAGTTCTCAATAAATTGGGTACTTCAACAATTGTTACCTATTGATGTTTTTATTACTTTATGCTTGGGGAAGTATATAATTTTTTCCTCAACCTGCCCAGAATCATTTATGAGTTGATCATTCTTCTCTCTCTCTCTCTCTCTCTCTTGTTGTGATGGTTTTTGAAGTTCTCAATAAATTGGGTACTTCATCAATTGTTACCTACTGATGTTTTTATTACTTTATGCTTGGGGAAGTATATAATTTTTTCCTCAACCTGCCCAGAATCATTTGTGAGTTGATCATTCTCTCTCTCTCTCTCTCTCTCTCTCTTTTTGTGATGGTTTTTGAAGTTCTCAAATTAGGTACCCACTTGAACAAATTTTTCCTATTGATGTTCTAATGAGCGGAGATCAAAGTACACACCCCCACTAAACCCCTTTCCTCGCTCCTCCCCTATTTGGGAGTGGAGAAATATTTATGGGCCATGGCATTCAACATTGTACAATGTCATTAGAGTAGGTCACTGGTAATTTGGTAACCCTTTATTTGGGCATGTACCAGAGTGCTTATGACATCTAACATTGTACAACATTAGACTGGTACCTAGTTCCACTGTAGTTCCACTGTACCCTCTATTTGGGTCTTTAGTAACGTTTCTGACATTGTAACATAATGTACAATTGTTTTTCTTTAATCCACCACATCCCTGAAAATCTATGATTTCAGATAATCTAAACCCATCATAGATTTTCATCTTAATCATAAGATGGTGAAGATTAAAGATGAAAGACAATTCATTTACAACCCAATCACTTGGGTGAAATCATTATAGCCAGAGCCAATGAATTGATGAGAGCAATCAAGTCAATTTTGTGTGTGCAGTAGTAGTGCCTTCTAACAACACACAGAGTTATTGACACCAAATTTAGTATATAAAATGTTTGAACTTCATTTGCAATTCTGTACTCGCTGATCGACTTCGGCAACAAACTTGCAAAATAATTAATTAAATTTTAAATCTTAACTTCAGCACTTGACTTTTTAATAACTTACCATTTAGTGAATTGTGGCTACATCCTTTTGGGGATGATCAACAATGATGCTCCAGCAAGAAACTCATTAAAAAACCACTGCCCTGAAGAAGCCCCTGGGAACACATTGGGAACCATTTGGAACATATTGAGAACATCAAGATCCAAAGAAATCTTTCCTCCCACCCTCCCCTTCCTCCCTCCCTCCCTCCAGAACCCACAAAAGGAAGAAAGTTGGACCTCTGGGGTGCAGCAATTTCTATTCATAACTGTGTGCATCACCCATCTTTGCCTACACTTAGTAGTAGCCCCCTCTTTGATTATGAATAGGTACCTATTTTTAATGAAAATTACAATAAATTGTGGCAAGTTTGTATTGCATATTCCTCACCTTCCAAACACACACACTACCTTTTAACTTCAAAGGAATTGCTACTAGTACCATAATACCTTTGTAACTTGGACATGAATTATACAGCATCTCAGTTAGGCGACAAGTGATGTGGAGCAATAAGGAGTTCAAAATCGAAGCAATAGGGCAACAACAACAATTAGAATAAATTGAGAGGAGCATAATAGTACTTGCTGAAACTTTTCCGAAAGTGAGATTGCACGAAAAGAAACAAGTCAAGGTGTCCAAGTGCAAAACAAAGCAAGCTAAAGCTCAAAACGTGTGACTTCAATAGAGAAGGCTTTGAAACCTTGAAAGGAAGAAGGCAAAGGACCTAAGCCCAACTTATTCTTAAAAAACAAAGCTTACAAATTGGTGCGATTGCCCAAATCTTCAAGAAACAAGTGTACAAACAAATTGTTGTGTAAGCTCAACACCACATGTAGTTGGTTTAGCAACAACAAGGCTCTTGGAGAAAAAAGAACAACAATGGCAACAATGATGTTAATGACAAGTGCAAAATAGAAAAGGCAAGGGAACTCAACTACCGTGTGGTTCTTGCACGGTTTAAACAAGGGCATCAATTGTGAGTGAGAGATAAAAGAAAGAGGGTGGGGAAACACAACTAAGCTTTTGTGTGGTTCCTATGTGATGCACCACATTAAATAGAAAGCATTTTTCTTCTTGGCAAGCAACTAGCTTCAAGATTCCAGGTTCTTGGTTTGAATTTGTGAACCGTTGGGCCAATTTTTTAATTTTAATTTTTTTGTGGGGGATGGTGGTGGTGGTGGTTTTTGCCTCCTAGTAGTTTCCATTTTATTTTTCCCTTGTTTTCTTTCATAGGTGTTTTACCCTTGTTTTTGTTGTTTCAATCCTTTCCTTTTCCCCTCCCCCTGTGCCAACTTTGGCTTTTGTTTCCCCTTTTCCCCCTTTCCTATTTGATCATTCAAGTTAGTTGTCAAATTAGGTTCACTTCTTCCCTTAGTGACAAGAATGGGGCCCAATGTGATGTTCCCTTTACTAGATGTGGTGCTCTTTTTTTGTAACATGGCATCTTTTGTCATTGGTGAAAATTGTCAAGTTTTTTTTTTCCTAGTGATTTTTCTTGCCCTTCAACTTCCTTTTTTGCCCCTTCTCCCCCTTCTTGAACTTGGGCTTGGGTGTTAGAAGTGAAACCCCTTAACAACGCCTTCCATTTGAGTTTTCCTTGGCCTCATTTGTATTCATAGATCCTTTTCATTTTGCAACAGGAAGTGCAAATTGTTTTTTGTCTACCTTTGGATCACCTTGTTCAAAACCCATTCAACATTGCAACCTAGCATTTATTTTTATTTTTCCCTCAATAATGTCTTGTCCTCCTTGTTCAAAATGGCGCAACCAAGCAGCGAAAAACTTATGGCCAACTTTGGCGATTTTTGTCAAAAGATTATGAAGAGCTTTAAGCAAAACATTTTTTTCAAACACAAGCACATGTTGCAGCTTTACATTTGGACCAAGGTCCCATGCTCCCTTCAAAAAAATTTCCTGGTTAACCCCCTTGCAATGGCTTAGATGGAGTTTAACTATAAGGTGTGCCGGAAAGTATGTTCATGTGATAAAGGCCTTTGCCACTTTGGCCCCAAATTTTGCTTCTTCAAAAATTGTTCCAATTTTGCAAACTTTCAACCTTTCGATGTTGCCTTCCATTGCTTTGATTCTCTAATAGACTTTCAACTAAACAAAAACCTAAAATTATCCTTGTATTCTTTTAAATCAACTTTCATGCGCATGTCTAGTCTTTCCAAAGGGGGACCTTTTGGCATGGTTTTTTAACATTTGGGATGCTTTTGACTTTACGGATTCTACCAACGGCTTCATTTAGCTTCATTAGCTAAATTCTTAGGTTGCCATGAGTCACTTCCCAAGGTCCATTACTCATGTCCTTGGTGTTGTTAGGCTTTTGGTTTTGGCCAAACCTTTAAATGGCATCAAATGGGTGGCTTGTTTGTTTCAATTCGACCCTCATGAAGGTTTTCAAAAAGTTTTTACGCCTAGGTTTTCTCAAGTGTTCAAAAGCCCCTTTGGTGCATCAATAAGTTTCACTCCCGATTTTTAATGGCAAAATAGGCTTCATTTCTACAAAGACCATTGTGCTGCAACTTATTCAAGGAATTGGGTGCCAGTAACATTGATCATCATTTCTAAATTCTTGTTGGATTCACATCCATTCCTATTGGAGGTTTATTGGGGTGAGCAATTCAAGTTTTCTCCCTTTCCAAGTGCACTTAAAGTTATCTTGGGATTCCCTTAGTTGTGATAGCGTGTTTACTCCCATTTGAATAGCTTGTAAACAAGCAAACAAATCAACTGTAACAAATCATTTCAAACTACATCACCATTCCTTTTCCAACATCATCTTTAACATGTCTTTTGACTCACATTGAACGTGTTTGAGGTCCTACACAGGGCCAGCACGAGAGCTTGGCTATCTATTCGCCCTATCATCCCATGCTTTCATTTGCCTTCAAATGTTTTTTTTTCTATATTATAAACAAAGTTAAGCCTCCCCCATCCTTTGCTTCTTAGTTTAACACATTGCATCTATGGCTAGCCATTAAACCACATGGGGATTCACCTCCTTCGTTGCACCCATGGTGAGAAAAGATTGCATCCCATGATATCATTTGGAATGTCATTGTGAAAAAATGCAAGGTTTCACATATTACGAAAGAAAACCCATGTTCTTCTATTTCCTTCTCTTCAATCTTCTCATGATAAGTTGACATTGTTTTGTCAATTGATGGCATTTGCACATTGGCTAATGTTGTCATTACCAACCCCACTCAAATAGACTTGGTATCACATGTAGTTCATTCTTGTGGGGTGGTCACAACAATGACAACACAAATGAAGGAAAGACTTTATCATAATCGTTACCCAACAAATGTATTTCTTCTTCTCGCCATAAATGTTTTTGGGTATTATCACTAGCAATCTAACAACTTTTTTCATCAATGTGTTAACATGGTGTGGATTATTGCAAAGGCACCAAAAGCCCTCCTTTATTGGTGTTGCATTCATTTTATAATCAAAAAGTGTCAATGGACCTAGAAAGAACACAAGCTACTTCCATTTCAAGACAGGCTATTACTTCAAGGAAGGGTTCTTCTAAGATTGGAGGTTTATGGGGTTTACCTCCCCCTTCTTTAGTTGATATGCTCCATTCAGCTAGTGGAGGTTTTAGTATTTAGTGGTTCCCTTACTTAGTGATTCCATTACCTCTATGTGGCCCACCTCTTTTGGGTTGTTTGCCCAAACATTGATCCTTGCCCCTTTATTTCTCCCTTTCTTGGGTGCCTTCTTTTTATGAAGTTTGGCAAGGTTTCATCAACAATTTGAAAAAACTTCCCTCATCAAAGTTAGACCACCATCCTTGCCTTCGCCCCGTACAAGAGCTACGAGTCCATCAAAAGCAGAACTTACGACTTTTGGTTCTGTTGACAGTTTTTTGTTGAGGAACCTAAGCAATAGGAGAATCATCACTGTTGCTTGAGCTGCTCACCATAGTTTCAACATCAGCTTCTGCTGAAAGTTTTCTGATCTTGGAATTATGCCAGGACTCGCAGCAGTTGTCCAAGATTTTCACATGCTCTCCTTGGTATGCTTACAATTGTATTTTGCAACAGCCCCGCATCTGGAAGGACTGCCGCCACTGCTGTTTGCAAAACTGCTTGCACAGTCATGCCAGCCATTCCAGCTGCCCTAGCATCAACATCTTGCACTTGAGGGATGTGCTCCTTTGAGCATATTGAACTTCAGCTGCAAGTTCAGGATTTTGTCTTCCTCCCACCTCTTGTAGTTGCCATTTGGGTTGACATGACTTCCTTCCCAAGCATTGCACAATTTCCTGCATCATAAGAAAACTCCAATTGAGATGTGAGCATCTGATTCTTAGGAGCTAGCAAGAACCTGGCCCTTCTTTCAGACAGCCATTCCATCTGCACCCATACAGTCACCACTAAGAATACTATTTGCTAATACACCCCTTGAATTTGCAAGAAATTTTGGACTCTTCAGAGGCTGAATTGTATATGATGAATTGAACATGAGTACCTGTGTCATGAGCTGCTGCAACTGACCATAACAGCATGGATGCATTCTACATGAAAATGGTCAGTTGAGGTCTGTTTCTGTAGGGAGCAACCGGTAAACCAGTTGCTACTGGTCTGTACATATACCCCACAATGCACATTGAACTCAAATTGGCAATTGCAACAGAGATTCCTCCAACACTAGATCACATATATATAATATATACAGGTATGTACATTTATGTATTAATCAATGTGGCAAACTAAGAGAGCAGAGACAAAATCTGTACCTCTGGCTTACAACATTCAGTGCAGGAACAAAGCTGTTTCTGGAAGGAGAGAAAGGAGGGATGCAGGAGGGTGTGATAGGGTGGGACACTCAGTGGGCACAGGCAGGCTGCTGTGCATGAATCTTACCTGCAACTGTGACATATTGAGGTGTCTGCACCTGCAGCCTTCGCATAGATTCTTCTCCTGGTCACTTTACCAGGCTCTCTTCCCCAAGTGGGCCACACATTTTGCAAATTCTGTTAAAGTATGTCCAACGTCATGCCTGGAAATGCTGGGACAAAATCATCAATATAGCACTCATCCAACAGACATTAGCTGAACTTTGGATAAACACAGAAGAGAAACTCAAGCAGCTGAGTCACATATCCTCTCTCAATAATCATATAATGTCCAGCAATCCAAAAAGCGAACAAATTAATGGCTATCACACGCATGCTGTTTCCCTGGATCCTTCCTCAGAACCCTAATCGCACACAAAAAGTTCAGATGTGACACACAGAATACAAATGCCTTGACTACTAACCACATCCTCCATCCCCACTAACATTCACCAAATTCAGACACACAACTGATCCACACCAAATTCCAGCAATGAAGAAAGACATCCAGTTTCCAAAAATCAAACAACTGCCATCAACAGGACAAGGTGATTCTTCCAAAACGAAATCATAGTTCCAAAGGGACTCAAGGAGTTCTACAGCCCATTTTCATTTAATTTTTCCATGATGTCCAGAGGCATTAAAATTTTAGATACTGCATCTTAATGACCTCCACTGTTACAGGATCTAGAATCACCTGAACAAACAGCTACCTTCTTATCCAAACACACCTCTTCCAACTTCTGTCTCGTGCCTGTCCCCTTTTCCTTTGTCCGCAACAGAAGCCTATGCTAGGATTGGACCTTCTTGTCCTGGATTTTGGAGTGTCTGTGGCCAATAAACATATGCTTGGGAAGGACAAAGAAGAGTCCACATATATGTGAATGGGATCCCAGCTCCATGAGTTTGCTGAAGCTCATGACCACACATCTTAAGGCAAACTCTATGAACAAGCCCCTGGTTGTCCTATCCTGGGTTCCACTTGAACATACAAAGCTGTAAAGGTGAAGTGGAGAAGCTGAAGTTGTGCAACAAAGGCTACTAAACAATGCTGAAATGGGTAGGGATATAGAATACTTCACCCTGTTGAGACTTCACACTATCTCAGGCATCACAGGAAGGCTAGTCATTTTGCAGCTCTCCTTGGTAGAGGACTCTTGAATGAGACAGAAGAAAAGGTGCTTTCAATTGTCAAAAGACTAGTTGATGTGCTACCCTGTTCTGCTTTGCTAAATATGTGCCCACTTTCATGCTTTGTCACATGCACCTGCAATGTGCCACTGGTGGCCACTCACAGCAGGAACCAAAGCAACAACTCAACTTCCTCTGAGACTGTTGATGGGATGTTGAGAAACTTTTGGGGTCAAGGGAACTGCAACAAATGGAAACAGGAAAGGAGAACCAAGTAAGCAAAAATGGGGAACTCAGTACTAGGTCTAGTTTTCTTTGTCTCCCAAAACTTCCATACATTTGAAGAGGCTGTAGATCTTCTCACAATAGAGGAGGAGAAGCTGCCAAGGAAGACCAAGCTGTACACTCTCATCAAGTCATATAGTAACACAAAGTTGGTTTAGAGCTCAGGCATTTGAAGAGGCCATAGATCTTCTCACCAATCAAAGGAGGAGGAGCTGCTAAGGAAGAAGTCTTTTGCATCCTCTCATCACAAGTAAGTATCTGATGAAGAGTAAGTTTCACTAAGAAATTCTGCTTACAAGTACATAGTAAACCCTAAACCCTAAAAGCACACAGCTCATTTCTGAAGTTCCACAGTCGTCAGGCTCCAACTAATGTAATAAGCATTAGCAATGGCTAATATGGTATGGCACCAAATGGTAATGGAGCTCTGTGCAAATGACAGAACACGTGGAGAAGGTTTTTCTCCATGGACTGTACATGGTAGACTGGCCCTGGTAGTCTCTCAGTCTACAAATCGAATTCATCATCATCTACAGCCTCCTGTGCAGCAGAAGCAGCAGCCTCTTTCTCGTCACCCTCGAGCACTAGGTAGGGATTGCGTTCAACTGGCCTGAACTTGTATCCTGTGTACATGAAAAAAGCAAGAGCTGACATCTCCTCAGCGAAGTTGCTCGTCCATCTGTATCGGTAAACTGTGACAGTGAGGAGTCCAAAAACCACAATACGAGTGAAGTAAATGCAGCTTAAAACCGCGATGTAATAGTGGCGAAACAGAGTGAGCTTCATCAGGCTCTGTGCTGCTTTGCCGTCAGTATGAGATGCGTCTCTCAGATGTCTGATTGACCAGACGATCGCGAACAAAACCGCACAACAGCAGATGACATCCACAAGTAGAAACACTTGCTTCCATGCGAAGAAGTCTTTGGTGGAAGGCCCGGCTTCGTCGTAGATCATGAAAGCGCCGTTGGCCAAGATTTGGAGAGGTATGACAACCATGAGTATCTTCTTTTCCTTGTCTTGTAGATGTGGTTTCAAGAAGGGCCAGCCCGCGTCGATGAGAACTATAGCACTGATCTGCAATCCTTCCCGAAGGAAATTGCAAACGTAGTACGCAACATTCCAGCCATGCGGCGTACCCATTCTCTTCACATACCGCTTGTCTTCCTCCTCGCAAATCAGGTTCAGTGCTTTCAGCAAGACCAGAACGGCCATGATAATGTGGATGCGATACACTGACAGCTTTTGCTTCCAACAAACATAGCTCCAGATTCCCAACAGAACAAGATGCGCAAGAAAGAAGGCAAAGAAAAGCGTAGGCAATTGCGTCTGTCCAACAGGCAGGTAATCCTTGAAGCCTTTCTCTAGATTGTACATGGATGTAGTGACGTCGAAGGACACCGGCTGTTTCAAGCAATTCTGAAAATAGAGACTGTACTCTTCAGCAACAGGCACCTTAAACTGGAAAACGAACAACGCGCCACTGCTATTACCTTGCGAGGAGGAGTCTGACACCGCCGTCGCCAGCGTGAAGAGCTTCATCATGATCTGCGGAGTCTCTTCTAGCAAGCAATCTGTCTGCTCTTGCTGTAATTTGGCGTAAGCAGGTACCAGATCATCAGCCAGAGAGAGAAAGAACCCCGCTCGCTCACCATCGTCACCTTCCGGTAGCTGAATGTGCGAGAGGCGGATGTTCACCACACCTCCGCTCTCGAACCCGAAAGTCTCGAACAAGATCAAGCGGCGCGAGTCGTTCGCGATGCTCAGCTGCTTGATTTCAGCGTCGCAACAGCGCAAGGAGCTGAGAGCAATCACCACCACCATCACCAACACCAAGAGCCCCGGAAGCTCCAACGCCATAGCCACCACCACCACGTCCGGACCGTCCACGATCCCCACGAGAGCTCGAAGCAGTCCTCCGGACTCTTAACAGCCTTCCTTACAGACGATGCCAACAAAGAGCAGAAGAGAAAGCCCAGTACCGGTTTGGTTTCAGCGGGCGTTCCGCTGTTGTTGACATTCAAAGAACCGTCGGTTCCTATTTAAAAATTATGTCAAAACAAAAGAACCTCCGGTTCCTATTCAAGCTTTGAAAACCGGGAACAAAAGAACCGCCGGTTCCTAATCCATCTTTTTCCAAGCCCCCCCCCCCCCAGAATCAAAGAACTGTTAGTCTCAATTTTTTATTTAAATCAGAATCGAAGGACCCTTGATTTCGATTCTTTTTCTTAAAAATCGGAATCAAAGAACCATCGGTCTCAAATTCATGAGTCTGAATCAAAGCACCATTGTCTCGGTTAATTTCAAAAAATCTTAAAGAACACGCATTTTTCATGAAAGAAGCTGGTAAAGAAAAGTGGTATTTCAGCCGATTATTTGAAATACCACTCGATTTTTGAGAACCATGATAACGTACCAAACTTGGGTCTTTTGGGAATTTTTTTTAAAGAACCATGGTTATCAATCCTAAGAACCTCCACCCAACACTGGGGACCTGCTACCTTCACCAGTGTCAGTCAATTCTCACTTCTCAGAACCTCGAAACAGTGGGTAAAGGTAGGGTATATATGTACCTTCCTCCAACCGGTTCTCAAAAAAATCAAAGAACCATTTTGACCTTGACTGAGGGGGAGGTTCTAAAACATCACAGAACGGGTTTTTTGACCCTTAACTGGGGTTCTGAAATTTTGTAGTCATATTGTTTTGTTAGTCATGTAATCATAATGCTAGTCATGTAGATGATATATTCATGATTAGTTATGTCCAACCCATTGGTACAAATGACTACATGACTATATTTAGGACATAATCATAATGTGTCATGAAAGTCATGATTTCGTGTAATGAAAATATTGCAACAAGACGATGAGGAAGACAAAATAGGGGACAAAACGAAAATGGTGCAAGAAGAGGAGGACACTAAAAACATTAAACAACATGGTGTTCCAATTGAACAATGACAACTCAATAAAACAAAGAGGAGAAACACATGCACGTGATGAGAAAAAAATCAATGTCATAGGTGAAACATTAAGCAAGACTTTTCATAAGTGTGAATGATTTTCAATTTGTACAAAATTATGAGAAGTTGGATTCACCTTGCAATGAGAGATGCATGTGATTTTCTTTCATTTCCCATAGGCAAAGAAAGAATCAAAAATCATTTTTAAATGAATTGATTTTGATTTTGTAAAGGTGATGAGAAAAAGAAGGAAATTGTAATGCAAGATCTACACTTTAAAAATCAATAACGTAAGACAAAGTGAGGTAAAACATATAAATAAGCTACGGAATCAAAAGTGCAAAGGTTGAAGTTTTTCAAAGAAATGTTGTGACTTTTGATGGTGAACTTTGCATTGAAAAAAGTTCCTTTGTGGCTTCAATCGCACCTCGTGGTAATGTGCTTTCTTATCACCTTCATCATAATAAGTCCCTTCTAATCTCCTTCATCCTCATATTTGACAATGAAAAGGGGAAATTCCATAATGTGAGACCCTGCATCAAGATTCCTATGTTGAATTCTGTGCATGTGGTACAGGAAATTTCATCCTCAAATTGTAATCACATTCCTCATCGCATCGTATCACATGCACACAAGATCAATGTGGTGGTGTCTGTGCATAAGATATCTTGTTATGTAGTTTAGAGAATCAAATGACACATTTGGGGAGGAGTAGTACATTTTTGTGAGTACATTTTTTGCGATCAAAGGGCTAGCCTCTCCGCCCACTGATACTGTAGAAGATTTGACCATTTGTGGATTCTTGTTTCATTGCAGATGTTTGCATTGTGGGTGTGGCCCGTACACCCATGGGCAGTCTAAATGGTTCTCTCTCCACTCTTTCTGCCACGACATTAGGTTCCATAGCCATTCAAGGTATGTTCTTGGAGCTCAGTGGGTTTCTTTTGCTCATCAAATGGGTGAACCTCATCTGAAATAGCAACAAGCAGATAAGCAATGCCAGTTGTTGCTTCATTTGTACAGCCTCTCCTTTTGCTCATGGAGTCTGTGGAGCTGTGAGCAGCACATTACAGGAGCAGAAGGTACTGTGCCAAAAGGACTAAACAGATCATGTAGCAAGGAAATTTCCAGATTGAAGCCTTTCTACATTAATTTGCTCAAAGTGTTCCTTAGTAGACTCACTACGAGTGAGTGTTCTTGGAAATTTCTTTCATTCAGACCTTTTGGAGAGGTAGAATGTATCAATATGAGATACTGCTTGTTCCTGGTTGAGGGGTGTTTTTGTACATCACATAAGTATTCATGGTCACGTCACCTTCAATGTGTTTGTTGTGCAGATTTCTCTGCATTCTTGTAGATATATCAATAGGGAACTAGCTCAGGAAGTAGAATTAGTCCTGGTACATTTGTATTGGTGTGCAACACAGAGATGCTTTAATCGAGAGAGTAAAAGTGAACTTGTAATGCAGCTGCACTCAAGAAGGCAGGGATTGAGGCCTCTGCTGTACAGGAAGTTTTTTTTGGGAATGTTTTGGGTGCCAACCTTGGGCAAGCTCCAGCCTGCCAGGCAGCCATTGGAACAGGCCTGTCCAATACTGTGGTTTGTACTGCTGTTAACAAAGTCTGTGCTTCAGGCATGAAAGGTACTTCCTTTTTTCCTCCCTGCGTTGCACTCCTGCCCTATATTCAGGTAGGAATTCAGGATGGAGTCAACAGGTCCATGATCACACTTCAATCTTTGAAAAAACTTGCACACCTGATGCTCATAATAATGCTCAGAAATTTCAGACACCAACTATCTCCAAGCATCCACACAATGAGTATTGTATGTTCTGGAGTCTGGATAGCTTGCTGGCAGGCAACCATGCATTCTAATGCCTTGAACAAACAGTTGCACACAGCACTGTTTATAGCCATTTGAGATCCAATTCCCTTTCAGAGGCCCTTCAAGCTTTTGTGGAAGTTTGTAATTGGACTGTTGTCAGTTCTTCCTGTAGTCATTAAACTCCAATCATTGTCCCTTCTTCATTTACCAGCCCCTTCTCATACATTCATGAAGAATTTGAGGACATTTTGAGTAGGTCTCATGACAAACAACAGTAACCCAGGAGATGGACCAGGAAAAGTAGGACATTAGACATGTTTACTGTGCATCCTCTGAGACATGTAGTCAGAACACCATTTCTGGACTGAGGGTGTTTGATGTCCCTCATCATCTATGATCTCTTTGCCTCTTTCAGTTGATCACCAAATGTTCTCTGTATGTCAAATTGTTCTTGTTTCTGTTATCTGATCCTGTGGTGCCATTGAGCTAGAGTCATGTTTAACTGGTGTTCTCTGTTCATACTGCCAGCAACAATGTTGGCAGCACAAAGCATACAGCTGGGGCTGAATGATGTTGTGGTGGCTGGAGGCATGGAGAGCATGTCAAATACTCCCTACTACCTAACCAAGGCCAGGGTGCTGCTCACATCTTAGATTCCATCCCAGGAGCAAAGGGCAAGCCACCTATCACAGTTGATAGGGATGATGGAATTGACGAGGTGAGCACCACATCTCTTACCATGTTTACATTTTTGCAACAGTCGATTATAACTGAATATTGTCAATAGGAATGGAAAGAATGTGGATTTGCATAACCATTTACACCATTGCATTGGTGAAGTATATTGCAACAAGAATGGATATACTGTGTGATAAATGCAATGCCATCCATTGTGAAATTTGAGTATGTACTGAAACAAATGTATTTCACTTACACTGAAACAACCAGTGTCAGGTTTCAACTCTATTGTACAGGACCTCTGATGTCGAATAGCTGGGATCCAAATTCCCATAGTGGAGCATTAACTGTTAAAGAAACTGACCTGTTGATTAAATTTGGATGGGATCTTTACCATCTTCATGAAATTTGTTTGAATTGGCAAATTGTACACAAATATGTACAAGTTATTTGTACTCCTTGGAACAAGCAACTTTAGAGGCCTTGAAAATCATTTGAATTAAAATATGATGAAGGCAAATCCTTAATGACACCCTCCTTACTATTAATGTGTCTAGTTGATAATTTGCCCTTTTAGTTGAGTAGCAAATACCATATATGTGATGGATGTTTTAGTGGATGAACTTCCTTCATATGGTGTGCCAAACTATGTTCCATTATCATAGAACTGAATGAACCCAAAGTCATTCAATACACCAATTCTTGAAAGTCTATTGATACTTGGTTATGTAGTTCTATTGTTGTTTCAAAAGTTGATTGATTCATTCCATTTATGGGTGGAGGCTTTGAAAAAAAATAAAAAATCACACAAGATAATTTTAAAGAATTTTTTTTTTCCAAAATTTGAATGAAAACTAAGGTCCAAGGTTTTTTAAATGACATCTTTAAAAAAAAAACCCATAATTTTCAAGAACATGATCAAGAAATAACTTGATCAACTTGATAACTTCTTTATTGATTATTGTTTTCCAATACATGAAACAAAACGAATTATTTTTATGAAATAGTCTACCACCACTAGATGGATTCAAATGAATTTGGAGGATGGCATTTCAAAGATGAAGTTGATATAAATTGACAACCGCGATGACATGAGGAAAGACAATGGTTGGGAAGTTTTGTGTTTTACATGATGCGAACATAGTTTTGTCCTTACACAAATGTCACAATTTTTACAAACCCGAAAACAAGCTTTTTATGTACATCAACAACTATGGCTAGGAATACAATCTTCCTGGGGATTTTCACCAATTGATGCAATCTCATAAAATTTATTTTCAAAAATTAAATTTTAAAAAAACCCGCTTCTTGGAAGGTTTCTAATTTGGTTTAAATGTTCCCAATCGTTCTTTGATGAAGATATCAAACAAATAATTCGACAAATATTTAGGAATGCATTCAATAACCAATTTATTGTCAAAAGTCTACAACAATGTTTTAAATTGAAGGTGCATAAGTTTGATAATGGCATCACGTCGGTGATTATAGGCTTCATTCCATTCGATGAGTGTGAAGTGCAAGGAGAACACGTTCAATGGATGATCACCAATGGGGCTACATCACAAAATTGTGAAAATAAACATTGGCCAACAAGCTGAATGATTGTAAGAAGAATTTTGGCATAACTTATCATTCCTCTATACATACTCATATTTGGGGTTGTTTGATTTAGTTTTTTTATGTTGTGGGCAAAATACACTCTTTTTCTTCCTGTGGGTATATGTTATTTCTTGTGATACCTACATGTTCGACCACAATATGAAAGTATCAATATGATTCATATGTCTGATGAATCTCAAATTCCAGATTCTGTGCTTTCATGTGCCACTTCTTTGCAAGCAACCTTCACCAATCGTTACTTGTAGCATTCAGTGTCCATACTTTGGGAGTTATGAGCTCCCAAAGTCCTGGGACTCCACCCAGGACAGTTTCGGGACAATTTCGGGACTCCAACTTGGATGTAGCCTCCGCGGAGCGTCGCAGAGTATACTATATGGGGGAAGGTGGTGGCTTCCCCCGAGTCTGGGTTGTGGTGTGTTTCGTGGTCCAAAGTGCCCGTGGCTTGTCCCAACACCCAAGGGTGTCCCGGAAATGTGAACTAACCACTTGGTGGTTTGTTTTGATGAAGATTCATGCTTAATCTACTAAATCTTCTTCCTAGTCTAATCCCTGGGCTCCCAACTCGACCCTCTACCCCTTTATAGAGTTGGAAGCCGGGAGCGTGCTACCAAGTTTCAACTTTTTGCAACTTAACTTTGTGAAACCCTCAAGTGGGTTTCACCCCGTGACTTGGGAGCGTGTCACATTTGCACACATTCGAGATGAAAAGAGAAGCAAACTAGAGTCCAAATCCATACCTTATGTGTTTATAGGGTATTGTGAAGGGACGAAAGCATCGCTTAATGTGTCTAGAAACCAAAAGAATTATTAAGAGTCGAGATGTTGTGTTCCTTGAAGGGATGGAAGAAGTAGAAGGTGTTCGTGATAAGAGACCCCTTGCAAACCAAATAGAACACCTTGTTGTGGATGAAGTCGATGAACTTATGAAGGATGTTAATCCTATATCTTTGAAGGCAAGACCCGCGGAAGACGTGGAAGGTGATGAATCTACAACAAATTCTTCTTTGGAAGAAGAATTTGCTTCATCACAAAATGAGGGTTTGAATGAACCACAACAAGATGGACCAAGAGAAAGGCCCCAAAAACAACGTAAGGAGTGGCCTCGTGATTGGTGGGTGGCCGCCAAAGAGGTGGAACGAGCCACCATAGCATTTTCAGAAGAACCCCAAACCGTGGAAGAGGCGTTGAATGGCGAAGATGCGAAGAAGTGGGAGATTGCCATGCAAGAAGAATACGACTCTCTTCTTGTCAACAACACTTGGTCCTTGGTGCCACTCCCCAAGGGTAGAAAACCCATTTTTTACAAATGGGTGTTCAAAATCAAACATGGGGTCCATGGTGAAGTCGAATGGTACAAGGCAAGACTTGTGGCAAGAGGTTTCACCCAAACATTTGGAGTTGATTACAATGAAACTTTTGCACCCGTTGCAAAGTTTGTGTCAATTTGTTGTATCCTTGCACTTGCGGCCATTGAAGACATGGAGATTCATCAAATGGACGTCAAAACCGCATTTCTCAATGTTGACCTTGAAGAGGAGATCTACATGGAGCAACCCAAAGGATTCACACATGAAGGGGAACATCTTGTGTGTAAGCTTCACAAATCATTGTATGGCTTGAAACAATTTCCAAGGGCTTGGAACCAAAAGCTAGACGTTTTTTTGAAAAGCATAGAATTTACGAGAAGTGATGCGGACTTTACTATGTATGTTGCGCAAATGGAGGATGTGAAATTTTTCATCGTCGTCTAAATCGATGATCTCATCTTGGTGTGCAATAATAAGGACAAGCTTTTGCAAGTGAAGGAAGAACTTTCGAGAAAGTTCGAAATGAAAGATCATGGCGATTTGCATTTTTTCCTTAACATGGAAGTGGAAAGGGATCGTGCACAACGTCTTCTTTACATCAACCAAATTGGGTACCTCAAGGAAATTCTCAAATGCTTTCGCATGGAGGATTGCAAACCCATTGGAGTGCCACTTGATCCCAAGACGAAGTTGAAAAAGAATGTGAATAAGGATGATGAAATGGTGAAGGTTCCTTATCAACAAGCCGTGGGATCCTTGATGTATGCCATGTTGTGTACTCGATCCGATTTGGCATACCCAATAAGCGTGGTTAGTCAACACATGGCCAATCCAAGCCTAGAACATTGGATTGCGGTGAAACACATTTTTCGATACTTGCAAGGCACATTACAATTCAAATTATGCTTCGGAGGATTATCACCCCAAGATGTGGTCGGATATTGTGATGCAGATTAGGCCGGTGACCTTGGGATAGGAGATCCACCACAAGGTTTGTATTCATGATGGGAGGTGGAGCCACTTCGTGGAATAGCAAACGACAACCCACAATCGTTTTGTCAACCACGGCGGCAGAATACATGGCAAGTACACAAGCTACCAAGGAAACCATATGGATGACGAAGTTCATGAAAGAATTAAGGTACATGAAAGAGAAGAAGGCGATGGTGATTCGATGCGACAACCAAGGTGCAATATCATTGACGAAGAATCCCACGCAACATGCTCGAACAAAGCACATTGATGTTCAACATCACTTTGTTCGAGAACGAGTTGAAAATGGCGAAGCTATGTTCGAATA
>Ga0116229_10007655_pt1 | contig 17005 bp, 13 predicted proteins | sample S1TSphgellanicum_3_FD_87313 | JGI IMG/M metagenome (GOLD analysis project Ga0116229, IMG submission 87313) | Host-associated microbial communities from peat moss isolated from Minnesota, USA - S1T2_Fc - Sphagnum magellanicum MG | ecosystem: Host-associated > Plants > Peat moss > Unclassified...
TGGGGGTGTGTTTTAGATTTTGTTTTGTGGTGTGTGTGTTGGGTTGGTGGTTGTGGTGGTAGGGGGGGGGGGTGGGTGGGGGGTGGGTGGGGGGGGGGGGGGGGGGGGGGGGGCACACAGTGAATTTAATGACATATTTAATGTGAAACACTTTATTGACACACTTAAAGAGGATGTCCAAATTGTTGAAGCATTGCCAGACAATTACTTGGGGGTTGATCCAATTAGAAAAGCGCCCATTTCTTGGTCCAAGGTACTTAAGAAGATGAGCAGTTTGTTGCACTCTGACATCAAATCAAACCTCCTGATTTGGATGGAACATCAGCAGCCGTCCTTAGAAGCATTGCCTGCAATGTCTTATTCTGATTTCCTTTGTGGTGGTAATGTAGGCAGCTTATTATGAGAAATTGGTCCCACTGCTAAAGCAAAACAAAGTAATGTATTTTACTCATGCTGACACCCGATTGGCAAATAATGATATCCCTGACTCAATCCAACGTTTACGGTGTCGGGTCAACTACCATGCACTGAAGTATGCAGAGCCCATTCGTCAGCTTGCTACCACATTAATATCTCGCTTGCGTGATGGGAATCCTTACATTGCTCTACACCTCCGGTAAGCCCTTTTCACTGCATCTTTCCAAGTAAATCTTTGCTTGATAGGTGTACTTAGTAGGTGATGCTGACCTAAAAAGAATTGGGCAAGTGAAAAGCACAAGACTGATTCTTTCTTTGTGAGATGCAAAGGTGGTATGGGTGAATGGAGTAGTGGTCCAACATTCAGTCAGTAATTAATTCTAGAGGAAAGCATGATGGTGCAGGTATGAGAAGGATATGTTAGCATTTACAGGATGTGCGCATGGACTTTCTTCAGAGGAAGCAGATGAATTACGACAGATGCGGTATTCTGTAAAGCACTGGAAAGAGAAGGAGATTGATGGAGAATTGAAGCGGAAACAAGGGGGTTGCCCCATGACACCACATGAAACTGCCATTCTCCTCAAGGCTTTAGGCTACCCATCATCAACCAAAATTTACATTGTTGCAGGTGAGATCTATGGGAATGGAAGTATGGAGTTTCTGGAGCAGGAGTTTCCGAATGTGTATTCACATGAAACTCTTGCTACAGAAGAAGAACTCGCACCTCTGAAGAAGTTCCAAAACCGATTGGCAGGATTGGACTACATTTTGGCGCTTGAGAGTGATGTGTTTGTTTACACGTATGATGGGAATATGGCAAAGGCTGTCCAAGGCCATCGCCAATTTGAAGACTATCGGAAGACCATCAGCCCTGACAGGTACCCTTTTTAATTGACTTTATCACTGGTAGGTAGAAAGGAAGAATGGGTTGTCAAACCAAAAGGGGCTGTCGAGGTAGACACATTTATGAGCTGATGCTACTGATTTCCATCTTTGGATGTATATGCTTTCAATTGTCTTCAGGATTGGGGTTTTGTTTAGAGAGGTTTTAGAGAAAATGTGTTCCTTAGACTTGTGTGTTCCAATCTGTCCAGGGAAGCTATTGTAAGGCTGGTGGATGGATATGAAGCAAGGAATATTACATGGGAAGCTCTAGAAACGGACATGCTCAAAATCCATGCTTCTCGAATAGGAGCACCACATTATCGACAAGTTAAAGAGCTGCCCAAATTAGAGGAGTATTTCTATTCAAACCCATACCCTGGATGCATTTGTGAGAAGCAGCCCTGCAGTCGACGCCTTCTGAAAGGGCCTTAAGTGTGAAGAAACTGCAGATTTCTATTTTTAAAAATGAATTAAGTAAATCAAAATTCACCCACCACATCGAATTTCACCAAGAAAGGGTGTGTATAATCTTTACACCATGATCCATCCCGCAGCATTTCTTTGCAGCCATCACTTGAAAAAAATTTGAGCTTTGATGGCATCACTTGAATGATGATGCTTGCTGTTCAGACTTCAAACAAGGGTCTGCATAGCTACAGTTTGCATGCTTGCTTGCAACCTATAGCTGTGGATCCCTTTGCTGTAAATCAACTCCATAGCTAGCTCGCCAGTTAGCTAGCCATTAGGACCCTGCAACATGTGTCCATTTGCTCCACATATGTTGTTGCAGTAATGAAGCACCTAAATTTTTGATGTTTTCTTCCAGATTATTTTCAAATAAACTAGTCAGAGGGAGGGTTTGCCTTTCTGTGTGTAGTGTTGTTTCAATCATGTGCGCCAATTTCACACAGAATGTGTATGACATGGATAGCATTTCGTCCTTTGCATTTCAAGGCCCACTTTAGACGAGGGTCCAGAGTGCAATTTCCTAGGAACAAATTTGGATTGATTTGAAGCAAATTGAATCCTTGAGTTGGACTATACCTTGTTTCCTAGCCTGATTCTTGGTTCTCTAAATCAGGAGCTCTCCTTTTAGCACTATTTTTTGGTCCAAACCAATTGATTTTCCCTCTGAAACAAGTGCCATGTAGGTTTAGCCTCAATTTGCCACTCTTTGGTCTTGGACCCTCATCTCAAGGCCTTGGAACCAATTTAAAGCTTCCGACCAATAAGATTGCTTGAATTCATTGGTCTCTGGACCTTCGACCCTCATTTAAAGTCAGCAGAAAAGAGATGAGTTTAGGGTTTAGGGTTTAGGTGCAAAATGAAACATTCATTGGCTTTTGGGTAGAAAGCTTAGAGTCTCTTTTAGAGATTATGACAAGAAAGAATTCATTTTCTACACATGGGCTTGATAAACTATGCATGGATGGAGAGACAATTTGAACTCTTTTGCATCCAAGTGGGAGGAAATTAACAAAGGGGTGTGTCACACTGTGGCCTTGCCATTTACATTGAAAAAGTATCTTAAGGCCAAAAGAAGAACTACGGAAACTCAAATATTTCACCATGCAAAAAATATAATCTTCAGAACATCCCCTAAAAGAAACCAAAATCCTTCAAGATATTATTATAACTCTACAATGACTAATCTCAAGTTTCAACACAAGCCAAAATATCATCATCTTTCAAAAATCCTCGTATAACAAAAATAGACCTAATATTATTTAGGGGCCTATAAAAATCCATTAAGCTACCATACTCTATAATGAATCTAAACACAATATCCTTGCCTTCTTGGTAGGCCAGGCCAATAAAGGGTCCCCGGGCTCTAACCCTACCACTACTAGATCATCACTACATGTACAAATGGGAAAACAGACCTTGTATTTTTGACTTCGTTACAACTTTGTTATTGTAATTGAGCATTTTGCCAAAACTTCTTTTAAAAGCATGTCAAAGGCAACCATAAAATGGCATGTACAAAGCATTTTGGATGAAATATGATCCCATTTTCACACCCATGTGGCATTGAATTCATCCAAAATAGATGATATATAGGCCATGTCATCCATATGGACCGTTTCATCTGATTTTTGGTTTAGTCTCCTTCTAGATTTATCCATAGTCTGTGGTTTCAAAGCCATTCATGGCATTATCTTGGGTGCCCTAAAAAGATAATCTTTGGAAATTAATTATCTCACTCCTTTCCCCTACCCACCTACATGGATATGAAAATTCACATTACCTTTTATCATTACTTTCATCTTAACTATTTTTCAAATATTTTTTCAAAACCTTCACCTCCTCTACTATTATCTTTATCTCTTTTTCACACACCCTTTGAAATTTTATTTTTCAAAATGAAACTAAATGATAATGATTAATTAATTATTAAAATACACTTCATAATTTTTTAAAATTTTAAAATATTCTTTGGATTTATCCAAAGTCTATGGCTTCAAGCTGTTCACCAAATAATCACATAATTCTTGTCATCATGTATGTATGTATGTCTATGCCATCCATTAAAATAGTTAGCTTGCTCATCTCCCCTACCCACCTACATGAAAAAAAAAAACTTTTACAACTATTTCTGAAAGACCTTTTCAAAATATCTACCTCCTTTACCATTATTTTTATCTCTTTCTCACATAGTACCCTTTGAAATCTTCCTATTCAAACTGAAGTTTAAAATTTTAATTTAAATATTTATTTAACTATTAGATTACATTCCATAAGTTTCTCAAATACCCTTTCAAAATCTCCAATTCATTTATCATTATCTTTACATCTTTCTCAAATACCTTTAAAAAAATTTCCTTTTCAAATTGAAACTTAAACTTTAGACTTAAATATTTATTTAACTATTAAAATACATTCCATATCTTATTAATGGTAAAAATTTATTTATGAAAATGAATATTAATAAACCGACAACCTCTTCACCATTGTTCTCATCTCTTTTTCATACAAATGAAACTAAATGATCATAAGAATCAAATTAACTATTAAATTAACCGTGTATATAAAAGGTCTCACCCATCATGACAATGCCTACCCAAATAGAAATTCATGACAAGAAAAAGAAAACATTAATAAAAAAAATGCATTGAATGCTTACCCAAATGACATAAATATGTAACAACATCAAATCATCATGTTAAGTATGACCATGGCCAAACCCATTGTGCCAATCCTTATCCAAATAGAAACAATTTATATTCATGTTAGGTAAATGCATTAAGTATAACATTAAACATAAGAAACACATGTAGTTTTGTGTGTACCAAATGACATGTTTGATTGTAACCCAATGTATTAAGTATCAAGGTTTTGTACATAAACATATGTAAATGTAATTCAAATACAAGGTTATTGATTTTTCAACTTAGCAAATTTACAAGATGTAGAATTCAATCCATGTGTTTGTTTTTTTTATTATGACAAATGTATGTGCAAATTTGGACTAGATGGTTTATGTCAATACCTACCTCAAAATTGTAATAACTAACCAAGATTAGTGTAACTAAACCTCAATACTTGTTGCAATTGTAACAAAATAATTACAAGTAGCATCAATCCTCATGTGTCAAGCATAAAAAAAAAGTAGTGGATTAAAAATTATGAATGTAAAATACCAATGGCTAGAAAAAATGGAGCTTTAATTTTCCATGTTAGGATTCAACATATATTGCAAGGAGTGGAATATTCATTTATAAAAAGATTACCCAAACATACACATACATTGTGAATGGGAAATATGTGATAGCTAATTTAAAAAAAGACAAAACATACAAAAATTTACACATAAATTGTGAATGGAGAATATGTGATAGTTAATAAAAAAAGGAGTGTGATGTTTACAACATCCTAAAAGTTCCAAGTACAAATGAAATTTAAGCTCCATAAGATTTTCAAATTCCAAAATTACGTTACTATGACAACATAAGATACAAAGGAAAATGTATTACATTTAGACAACATGATTGATTATGATGAGCGTATTCATCTTAGCAAAGGTAATGTAACCTATGAGAGATCAACTTCTACCTATACAAGGAATAAAAAACTTAGAATGAGACCAAAAACACATATGTGAAAAAGTTGCCAAATTTTTAAATAAATAATAAAAAATAGAAAATAAGGTTATTTGAAATCAAAATTGCAAAGATTTATACTTTTCAAATTTTCACTAAATTTCAAATTTCAAAGTTACTTTGAAATCAAATAATGACAATGTCTAGCACAAAGATCAAAATGAAAACTATTTATGGGTGTTGTCAAACTATTAAAAGCTAGTGAGGCCAAGGCTCAAATATTTTTTAAGGATGATACTTTATCACAATCAAAACATGCTTTGTGTTCTATTTACACAGCTTGTTGTACAATTATAATGCCAATTTCAAAAGTTTAATTGACATGTATTTCCATGAATTTTCAAATAACATGTAATTAAATATATTTATAGAATGAATATTCTTTAGATAAATTAAATGTGTGCATTTTAACAAAAGTAGGCATCTCAAGTTTTCTTTTTAAACATGTGTTTAAAACCCTCATTGATATATTACACATTAAGTTTATCATGCATAATATTTCTCAAAATCACTCCAAATATAGCAAAACATATATATCAAAAAATCAAGTAATGGCAAAGCAAGACATGATGGTGGGCATGGTGTCAAAGTGTAGCACTTTGTTGGAGCTTGACAATGGTGAATTATAAAGTTCCTTCGAGCTTGGCAATGTTGATAAGTGTTGGCAACATGGGAGCTCCAATTCAAACATCATCAAAACACAATGAGTGTTGTTGAAGACAAAACAAAAGGATACCAAGATGAAAACAAAAACGTAGCTCAAAGAAACAACAACAATAATAATAAGACCTTTGATGCAACTAGACCTTTGTAGTGACCTTTGCTATGAACAATCTTGACAAAGTAAAGAACGAATCTAGCAAAATTTGTAGACCTTTCTTGCAACAAGAGCTTGGTGGGTAAGTTCATAATAAAATAACTAACACTTGCCCATTTGATTATTTAAAAATAAAAATCCATTTATGTGTGTTAGAATTCACTCTTTGGACTCTCTCACATTTGTGAAAGTGTGTTTGTTTGAGTCTCAAACAGCTTTCCAATTTGCTTCTTTTGTCATGCCCCAACTTTGGTCCTGAACCCAATGCTTAATATCATCACAATTAATATGATTTTTTATGATGTTTTAAAATCATTAAATTCATTTCAAACTTATTCAAGTGTTCCCATAGTCCATTTAAAACATTATTATATAAATACATGAAACATTTTTTTAAAAAATTAAACTAAAAATTGACAAAAGCCCCTAAAAAAACCACGACCTATTCAACCTTAGGCCCACCTAAGTGACAATTCACATAAATAGTCCAATGGCTTATCCATTTAGCTTATGTACATTCTCCACGTCTTATAATACCACATTTTAATTTCAATTTTCAATCAAGCTTTTAAGAATCACCCCAATTCTTTTTTTTTCCCAAGCTTAAAACAACCAACCATGGTATCAAAATTTTGAAGGAAATTTAAAATTAAAAAAAAAAACACCAATCCTCAAAATGTTGATCCTAAAAAATTATATTATATATATATATATGAAAAGCAATTCTCACAAGTCAATTATCAAAGTTTGATTTGTTTTTGCTTATCAAATCAAGATATTTTTATTTATCAAAATTGGGGAAACCATAGCTAAAAAATCTAGAACCCCTAGCCTAAAACCCTAAACCCTAGACCCTAAACCCTAGGCCCCCCCCTATAGGTAGCTTAAGAAGTGGACCTTGCTACCTTCCATTACCATGCTCGAATAACAAAATTTTGAAAGTTTTTTGTAAAGGGGCATGCATGTTTTTGTGGCGGAAAACCCCACAAAAGTTATTCTCCGGAAAAGGCCCCGGTAGACCTAGTGGGAAAAAAAAAACACTAGTTATGTGTCGGACCAGGTCACCAATTACGCACTGGAACAGGCCCCGGTAGACCGACCTACTGGAATGTTTTATTTTTATTATTTTTCCAAAAAAACACCCATTATGCACCGGAACTTACCCTAGGTAGTAGGTTGACCTGGTAGAAACACCGGTTATGTTATGCGCTAGAACAGGCCCAGGGTACCGGAACCCATTCTATGATACGTAGTCCCTAGCTGCATATTCCACACAGAAAGCTACCTGCATGTTCCACATGGAAAAAGCAAAAGCATATTTGATTTTTATAAATCAAATTTAATTTAAATTTAATTATAAATTTAAAGAAAATTTTAATACTTTAATTTAATTTAATTTAAAAAGAAATTTATTTATTTATTTATTTAAAATATAATTAATTAATAACTGTAATGCCACCTAAAAAGTGTCCCAAATGGAGGGTCACGCATTGGTACCTTTTTGTGTCCTCGTGGACAAAAATTCATGGCCCGATCAAAAGAACACAGCTTCGCAGCACTCCACGTGTCCGTCCGGACTCGCCACGTGGCGCATCTCCAGGTGTAAAAACCAAGACTGACTGGCTAGATTGGCAATACCATGACGTGGCAAATGCCACGTCAGCCAAGCTCCCGAGCGCGCGCGCAGCCTCCCTTGTGTTGTTGTTGTTGTTTTCTTTGTTTGTCCCTTTTGTTTCTTCGTTCTGTTGTTGCGCCGGAGAAAACAAAAATTTGTGCGCAAAGCGTTCCTAGTGTTTGTTTTCTTGATCTGCATTCTTCGCACTCCCGTTCGATCCCCGTTTTTTTTTTCCTTTTTTTTGGTGAAGAATCGGAGCCGTTTTCCTTTTTGGCGCTTTGGACAGTCTTCTTTCTTCCCAATTGCGCAAACCCAAGAAGGGTTCCTACTATCCCCTCCTACCGGCATTGAATCTGAAGCATGGAAGGAAGTGAGGTTGTAAGCATCTTTTCTTCTTTTTTGGGGGAATTTTTCGACAGCACCCAAGTTGTCCTTGTAGTGGGAAGCTGCGAATCTCGGAGAATTAGGATGCGTTCGTGATTTTATAAACTGGGTAAGAAAGAAGAAGAAGAAGCACAAACAATTGGGTGGGTGCCGAAGACTAAGCTCTGCTTTGGTGGAGGGGTTGAAGGGTTTAGGGTTCTAGACTGAGTGTGCAATGGCAGAGTATGGGCAGCTAGTACCATGGCTGGTACCATTGCTGAGGACGGAGTTTTTCGGACACTGCAGAAACCACAACTCCACAGGGAAACATGAGAGAAACCATTTCTGTCTAGACTGTCATGCTGCAGCTTTGTGTCCTCAAGGCTTAGCGGAGAATCACAAGAACCATTTGAGCCTGCAGATCAGGAAAGCTTCACACAGAGATGCAGTGAGGGTTTTGGACATTCAAAAGCTGCTGGACGTCTCCAGCATCCAAGCCTACACCATCAACAGTTCCAAGATCCTGTTTCTGCACAGCAGGCCTCCTCAGAAGCTGCAGAGCTTCAAAGCTGGAGGATTGAGATTCAATTGTGAGACTTGTCACAGAAGCATCGCTGATCCAGTTAGTTTCTGCTCCATTAACTGCAAGCGCCTGGCAGTGCTGCAGGGGGATCTCCACTTAGCAACTAAATCTTCTTATCAGGCTCCCTCCACCCAGCTTAAAAACCTTGCTACATCATGCAGGTCTAGTTATGAATTATATGGTCCAAGTTTGGGAGATGGAGTGTCTCTGCAGCAACTAAACTACAAGTCTCTGATGCATCAGACATCAAGCAAGAACTCCTCGAAGCAGCAGCAGCAGCTATGTGGCAACACTATGCTGGTGGTGCAGCAAGTACCCAATTATTCCAGCAACAACTCCCCCACCACCACCTTGCTGCAGCTGGAGATTCCTAATGAATCTACTATGATGGTCGAGTCCAAGATCAAGAAGAGGAAGCTTTCACTTTGCTGCAGTGAGGGAGGATCATGTTTTGTGTTGTCACCAACGTCGGTTCTTATGGTGCCAACAAGAAGCTCAAATGAAAATTCTTGGACTGAATATCGAAGTCCCATGACAAGCTGCTTTTCTGGGCCTTCCACCCCCCTGAGCATTGAAGAGGCTAGCAGCACTCGTACACATTCCAGAAAACAATGTCATCCTCACAGAGCTCCCTTGTCCTAGGATCAACTGTTGCATGTGCACAACTTGCATAACTCCCCAGATAACAAAAAGAACACTCTTATCTTTGTACAGTACAAGTTAGTTCTCTTGGAGAGACCAAGAACCAGATCGTATCTGGAATCAAACCCCTTGTACATGAATTTGCTCTGAAAATTCAAAACCCGCACACATCTACACACACAAGTGCAAGGATGGTTCACTCACACAAAAAAATGCAATCATGGCTTCCATTACATACTGTCATTGAGAACAAGAATTCTCGATCATTTCCCCTAGTGTGAAAGCCATGTTTTGGATTGTTTCCTTTACAGTGGAACACATGGTTGCAAATGTGGGTTATTTTACGACAACAGCTTTTATATCAAGGTTTTGGGGGCATCTGTTTTGAAGCCCCATTGGATTTCATTATTTGCTTGGTCATTAATTTACATTACATAGATTTCCAATGTAAGTGCATTGAAAAATCTATTGCACTATCTGTGAGATTATGTACACAGGGAAAATTGGATGCTTGTGTATAACCCATCTACAATTTCATTTACATTAATACACAAGGCCCTTTCATAGCTGCTACACTTACACACCCAACAATAGTATTGACCATTAGCCACCTTGGATTGTGCAACAAAGGCAATTCCTCAAGTTGCACGCTCATGTACAGTCTCCCACCAGTCCTCCACTTTCACTTTGTTTGATTAATGATAACACATTGAACTCCAAACCCTTAACTCTAAAACTAGGATACTCTCATCATCAACAGGTTGTTGTTTTTGAGAAAAAATAAAAGAATACAGAATAAATTTTCCTTCATTACCCATACCAAGAAGAAGCCTCTAATCCAAAGAGTCAACAAAGAATTCCACCTGGCAGCTGAAATCCACAAGGAGTAAAACACAAAACACAATTGCAATGGTGTGGGCAAGTGCAAAAACTAGCAAACTAAGTTTGCTCCAAAGGCTGGTGATGGCAACCTTGCCTAGTTTACCAATTTTCTAGAAGGCAAAGAAAACTCCCGCACCCATCTTGCACTTTGGGTGTTTTTCTTAGAAGAAATGTCAAAGCCTGGTTTGTGTTGGATCAAACTACTACTACACTAATGTTCTTGTGTGCACACTCGCAAAGACTAGATAGAAAATTATATGTACATGGATACACACACTATGATGTATGTATATGGATGTATGTGCAAGAGACTCTGAAGTTTGAGGTGAGAAAAAAATTTAAATAATGACCTAACCCCACCTTGAACACACACACACACACACACTTGTTAAAAAGGTTGGAAGAGAAAACCATAAACCCTACTAGAAGTTTGAAGAGGAAAGCCATATACCCTAAAAAGTTGGAAGAGAAAAACCATAAACCCTAATTACACGCATAAGCTCATAAAGCCTAAAAATTGTGGTCTAATTATATTACCTCCAAAGGTGCCAAAGCTTGTTCTAGAAATCAATCATGGAGTTTCTTGGGGAGATTGTATGTCTTCTTGAGAAATTGGGAAGCTGTTTCATCATATCGATAACAAAGAACCCGCAATACAGTGTTTGCATCTGACGCACTCCAATTCCCAGTGGTTGGCGGATATGAAGACTTGGTATTTGTATTACCCGATCTGTGTTTGCTTGCTGCTGCTGCTGTGTCCCCAAAAGAAGATGCTGAAAGGATGTGAATCAATTCATTGCTGGAAAGATCAAACAAAGTGAGCACTTGTGATGCACGAGCGGATGCACGAGCTACAGTTTCTGATGGTAAACCATTCCCATCAGCCAAGAAAAGGTCTTTGATTGCTTCGAGATCCTCTTTTAGCAGATCAGAATCAGATACCATGAAAGCACGCAATGGTCCTCCGGCTAACAAAACAAGAAGGAACCCATCAAAGCAGGTTTGCATAAGTGCAATTGCCAAACGGTTTCTTAGATGCTCTGCAGTAGTTTCAGCAATGATCCCTAGTTTTGTGTCAAGTTGTTCAAGAACAGTAGAAATTCTTGCATTTGTCACTCCTCCAATATAAAGCCCCTCGCCAAACACAGATCTCAAGTCAGAGAAAATAACCCGATGAGCAGCAAGCTCAATCAGTTGCTGTATACCCTCCTTTGATGCTCTTCTTGTCCTTTGAAATGTGCCCTCAAGCATTGTTGCTTGAGGAAGTGTAGGAGGAACTGGTTGTTGTTGTTGTTGTTGTGCTTTTGTCTTCTTTTTGCCGCTCCCAATCAGAGGAGGAGCAACAATGGTGGCTTCGTCTTTCCATCCATGTCGAATCTTTTTCTCAATTGCATCAAGCTGAGTGTTGATGTGACTAACAGTGTTGATGCGCACACAGAGATATGCCAAACTGAATGGATCCTCACCATTTGCAGTTTTCAATCTGCCCTGGCGACCACCATGGCTTCCTTCTGTCTTTGACTTGCTCTTGTGTACGCCTCCTCCTCCTAGCCATGACTTGTTGACGCTGCACCGAGTGAGTTTTGGCAGCGATGGAACATGCAAATCTTTGGTTCCTGAAAGAGCCTCAAAAAGCACACAGGAAGATTGCTGTCAAGTACAGATGATGACAATGATGATGATAATGATCACAGGAACCAAAGATGATTGGAAGTGTAGTGGGGACAAAGCATGATATGAGAGGGGAAAAAAGCATGCCCACCACATGGGTTAACAGTCTGTGTGATGTAATGCTGCAGCGCCTTATCTAACCCATTCACCAATGTCGCCAATAGCTCTGGATTCTCCAGAGAAAGTGAAAAAAAAGCATCCAGTGTCTCCTCTAGGATGCGAAGAACATCCACCGACGATGCAGCGCAGCGATCTCTATTGGCAGATGGGTTCCAGTTCTGACATAAGAAGAAAAAAAAAAACAAAAAAACCCCACTTTGTCAATCTCTACAACACATGAGACAGCAATTATTGTTGTTACATTAAAAGTGAAGTTTAAGACAGGGGACAAGTACCTCTTGCTGGATGTTACGATTCACCCAGTCTGTGACTCTGTTAAGATTGTCAAAGACCCATTTCTTGGATAGATCTGCCATAGCTTGGTCTGCCTCAAAAGGAGGCATCTCTTGGATCAACCCTTTTCCTCCATCTTCACACTCCACTCCATCTTCAACAGCAATCTGGACAAGATGCTTTTCCAATCCATCAGCAACCTTGAGAATTGCTAGTGTATCGACCACCATCGCTGTTACACCTGATAAGTACTGCTTGAATTCCCGCCGGTAGCATGCGTGAAGTGTTGCAGCTGCAACCCCTGCTGCATATGGATGCCATCTCTTTAGCACTGGACTGAAATTCTCAACTTCATTCGATGCAAGTGTTGATGTATCTTGAGCTAGAATTACTAGCGCCGGTGGTGGTGACCCCCCCCCAATGGCGCTGCCCTTAAACGATCGTCTCCTTTTGTCCACTGTTTCCATCATCTGTGATTTCAACACACAAAAAAAAGGGGCATTCAATCATTTGCTAACATTTGATCAAAATGTTGCAAAACTGTTGCCAAGTCAATGTCCCCCCTTGGATCAGAGTCTGCAAAAATTCACAACAAGATTTGCTCACCTGAGCAAAGGCAGTTCTTATGGATGAGCGGATATAGACATCAACACGATTGAGTGCAACATTGGAGTTGTCTTTTCGTCGATGCCGATACTCACGAGAAATATCATCATGTGAGATTTGGGTGCAAGCTACAGCCAATGACAGCAATCCTGTCATTACACCCTCAGCTCCACCAGGAAAGGAATCATGGTAAGCAAGGAGCCTCCTCTCAACCCATGACTGAATTGCACTCAGAGTTGTACTCAGCAGCTCCACATGCTCAGATTGCAAGGTCCTTGCTTTCGCATCCTTGGCTACTTCAATCATCTGTGTTTCACAGGCTGTGAGAAGACCTAACCTCCCTTGACCTGTGTCAACAAACTGGCGAAAGAAAACCCACATGAAGCACAAATTGTGCATCATTTGGTTGATGCCCAACATGACCCATGTCTTCTTAATCAATTCAAGAACTTCATCAAGTTCTTCAATCACCACACCACCCTCCTCGTTGTTGTCAAGAGTGTTGTCCAAAAAGCATGCATGCAGAAGAGTCTCATACAAGTGTACATTCAAAGGAATGCCATCAGCCCAGTGTAGAAAGTCTCCATACTCGCCATTAAGTGCACGTGTGGCACGGCTCATTGCTGCACCCCGCAGAACTTGCAAAGTCTCAGAGTTCTTGCCAACTTCTGCTGGCTTGTCATACAGGTCCTTCAATGTTTGCTTCAGCCGGAGTGAGTCCATTCCCATGTCTCCTGGAACTAACGGGTGAGCAAGAAGGCCAGCTTCCAGCACCTTCAGCTGCCGTTTCAGCCATTTCTTAAACCCTGCATCATCGGTGAAGGCTGAAGACCCAATGTTTTGCAAAAGCTCCAAAGGAACTATCACCATTCCAGAGGACTTACTGGCCTGCAAAAATGAATGAAGCTTGGCATTTTACCGTCTACAAAAAAACCAATTTCTCAACCTCAGATAACTAGAAAAAAGTTCATGCTTTGTGAAAGTGCTATTTATATTCTCTGAAAATTGTAGCTGAAAAGATCACTGATCAGGACTGTGCTCAATGGTCCACATTGCTCATGAATTTCCCTCCGATCCATCGCCAGGTGCTTACCATTGTTCATTCTTCAACACAGACTCTTGCCAACCCCAAAAAAAACCCTAACAACCCTAAACTGACCATAAAACAAAGGGGTTTACCTAGAAAAGAAAGTTTTTACCTGTCCTGCAGCTGCACGAGAGAGGGCACGCAGAGTGCGAACCTCACTCTGGTCAGAAATGCACAACTGGACCTTCATGATTTCAGTTACTGTCGAGGGTGTCTTTTTGTTGGATTTAAATGACAATGCTCGTTGTGAAAGCTCCCGGGTGGTGGTTGCTGCTGTGGTGCCTTGAAGTCCTAATGCCTTCTTCATATGGCTAGCAGCTGCAGATGTGAGTGATTTCTGAGTTTGCAGTTTTGGTGTTGAGCTTCTAGCACTCATTGCAGCCAAACCACAGCATGCCATAAGTATCTCATACGCTGTCTCCCTCCATTCATCCTCTGCAGAAGACAGACAGACAGACAAAAAACTTAAATAATTCCCACCACCAAAACACCACTTGCATATAAAAATGCCATGTCTGAAAAGCACAAAGGAAACCCACCCCACACACAAGAAAAAGGAAAAAAGAAGCCACATTTGAAAACCTCATCCTACAAGAGCACAAATTATGTATGTTCTCATTTTTTGTCAATTTGTATCAGAGATCCAACAACAACCCATAACTCATATATCTGTCTCACAAAAGATCAAATATCATCACTGACAGCTCGGGTCGTGAAATTGGCAAGAAACACTAAATTCTTCAACCCTTTGTTACTCTGATCAGCATGCAACAAAGGGAGTTAGGTATACAAAACTTGTATTCTGCGGGAGGAATTAGAACAAAACTGAAAAGCTTCTAATTGGGTGATGGGTGATAACTTCATATTCAAAGTTGCAACAGCTTCTTTAGAGCTTCAAAGCTAAAAATCATCATGTACAGTTTTTTTCACTTGTTTCCTGGAGGAGTGAAACCCCAAAAAAAAAAGAAGCAATAATCAAGCTTTTGGGTATTTAAAGCCTGTTTTCTTTGTAGTACTTTCTATTACCTCTTACAGGCTACAGCTTCAGGTATAGCTTCAACATTGTTTGATTCCTCCCAAAAAACAAAAAAACAACACAAAAGACTACTAGCTTTTTGCATCCAAAAACAACACCAGAGCTTTTTTTCTTTTGTGTTGCTTTAAAAGTTTCAAGCTAAGGGACAAGCTAAGTTGCAGCAATAAGAGCAAAAATGGCAGTTCCCTTTTTGCTTCTCTTTTTTGGGTTGTGTCATTTTGTGTCTGTCTGGGTTTTCTTCTTCTTCTTCTTCTTCTTGGCTTCCCCCCACCCCACCCCACCCCACCCCTTTCTTCTTCTACACTTACTTACCTGAAAACTCCACTTTGAGAGGAGGGAAAGGAGACCCAAGAGCATCAATGTCAGCTGCTGGTGCTGCTGGTGCTGCTGTTGTTGTTGCTGGTACTGATGAAACTCCATGCAACTGCTGCTGCTTCCCTCTTTGCCCAGCAACCACAGAAGGTGCCATCCAGGACTCAAAGAACAATTCCAAGATAATTTTTTTTGCTGTAGTAGGGGATCCTCTTCCTCTTTTTACTTACTGCTAAGAAAGAAGCTCACATTTCTTCTTCTGTTACAAACTCTTCTTCTGTCTCCATTGTACTGATCCACAGACATGTAACAGTTGAGTTCAGCATCCTCTTGATACTCCTCCAAATCAATCTCTCTCTCTCTCTCTCTCTCTCTTTCTTTTTCTCAACTCTCACTCTCTTGCAACAACTCTCTCTGGCAACTGAAACACAAAACAGCTTGCTTTGCTTCCCCACTACAACTACTACTAGTAGCTGCTGCTGCTGCCTAGTGCAGACCAGATCACAAACTGCACTGCACTGCACTGCACTGCACTGGACTGGACTGCACTGCAGAGGAGTGGATTAGAAGCTAGCTCAATGGTAGGGTCACAGAAAGAGAGAGCTGGCACTTGAGAGCACTGGGGTTCGAATCCGGTCTGCCACAAAACACAACACACACACACACACACACACCCACCCACAATGTCAAATCATGTTTCTCTGCCAGCCTTTGTAGACAGCTTGGCAAAATTGGATTTTTTTTAATTTTTTAAAAAAATAATAATTGGCCTGGCCTGGCCTACCAAGAAGGCAAGGATATTGTGTTTAGATTCATTATAGAGTATAGTAGCTTAAGGGATTTTAATAGGCCCCCCCTAGGTACCCAATAGGTGTTTTTTTAATTAAAAAATTAATTGATTTTTAATTGATTTTTTAATTGATTTTTTATTTATTATTTTTTTTATGAGGATTTTTGAAAGATGGTATTTTGGCTTGTGCTGAAACTTGAGATTAATTATAGAGTTATAATACTATATCTTGAAGGATTTTGGTTTCTTTTAGACTAGAGGATTTTTATTTTTTTTGAAGATTTTATTCTTGTATTGGTGACATATTTTTGAGTTTCCATAATTCTTCTTTTGCCTTAAGATAAGGTTTTAATGGAAATGGCAAGGCCACATTGTGACACACCCCTTGTTTTTTTTATTGGGTTACCATATACATGTTTTTAGGACATTAATGGGTACTTTTAACTTTGCAATTTCCTCTTCTTCTTCTTCTTCTTCATACTTTCACATACACACACCTCAAAACTTACAAAGATTTTGCTTCCGTGCTTTTTTGTTTTGCTTTGTTTGATGACATGGCTTCCTTGATGAAACCCTAAACATTTGGACCTTGTTATTTGGACTCATTTGGACCTTATTATTGGTCCTTTGGATAGTACTTTTTTTGGGGTTTAGAATCATGGGAAATTTTCTTTTTGGCCCATAGGTAGGTAGTAAAGAAGAATTACTTATTGGGAACAAGCCTTATAGGACATTGGGTAACTACTACTTGTAGCTTTGCAAGCTCTTCTTGTTGTTAGGTAACCTTCTTTTTCACACACACA
>Ga0116229_10007657_pt1 | contig 17004 bp, 18 predicted proteins | sample S1TSphgellanicum_3_FD_87313 | JGI IMG/M metagenome (GOLD analysis project Ga0116229, IMG submission 87313) | Host-associated microbial communities from peat moss isolated from Minnesota, USA - S1T2_Fc - Sphagnum magellanicum MG | ecosystem: Host-associated > Plants > Peat moss > Unclassified...
GAGCGAGCGAGCGGGCGGGCGGGCGGGCGGGCGGGCGGGGGTTTCCTTTTCTCGGGTTCATGGGACCGGTGCGGGGCACCACCCGGGGGCGGGAACCAAGGCCCGGTTCTTCCACGAGTGCAATCGGGCACACGCCACCGGGGCCGGGAACAAAGGCCCGGTTCTTCCACGGGTGCAATCGCGCACACGCTACCGGGGGCAGAGACTAGGACGGTGGAGGCGCTGCCTGGCGACGGTGGGCGACCGCCGGGACGCCCACCCGCGCGCGCGCGAAGGGAAGGGGAAGGAAGGGACGAAGGACGGTGGTCCATGCATGTGCTGCAGCAGGTCCATTTGCTGCTACAGGAAAAAGCGCACCTGTTGCGGTCGTCATCGGTCTTCGTCCTGTGCTGTTTGGTTTGTTTTCTTTTGTTGCTGGTATTGTTTCTCAATACTGGTCACCACGGGTGGGTGGCTGGGGTGGAGCGGGCGGGGCGGCGCGGGGCGAAGAACTCAGAAGAATTCAGAAGCCTGATGAGAAATTCCTGATTCACCAGCATCCGCTTTTGTTCTGTTTTCTCTCTTTGTTTTCTGTTTTATTGTTGTAGAATCATTAACTGTTTTCGGGTTGGTTGCTCCACTTTTGGTGGCCCCTCTATCTCTCTCCGTTTGCTCCTCTCTTTTTTCCTTTCTTCTTTTTTCTTTTTTTTTGGGGGGGGAGAAAAGGAGAGGCTGGGGATTCATAAAGAGCTGGGTAACAATTGAGGTGTGATTTGAGGAGAAACGGAGGGAGGGACGGAGCAATCTAATACGAAAATTTAGTGTTTTGAAGTGGGTGTAGTGAGTAAGTAGGAGGGGGCAAGAGAGGAAGGAGAAGCGTACTTACTTATTTCAAGAGAATTTTTTTCTCAGTTTTGGGTGGTGGTGCAATTGGGTGTTTGTTACAAGGGTGGTGAGATTAAGGATTTTGTGTTTGTTGTTGCTCGTAGAACTGCATCCAAGGTTTTGTTATTGACAATTCTGTGAATGGGTGTTCCTGCATCCAAGGTTTTGTTCATGACAATTCAGTGAAGGGGTGTTTCTGCATCCAAGGTTTTGTTCCTTGTAATTCAGTGAATGGTTGTTCCTGCATCCAAGGTTTTGTTCATGACAGTTCAGTGAAAGGGTGCTCCTGCATCCAAGGTTTTGTTCATTACAATTCAGTGAATGTGTGTTCCTTGCAATGGGGAAATTTTCTTTCCTTGTGTGTCTCGAATATGATGCTCCATAACTTTTGGTGTTAGGAGCAATTCGGAAGAAGAAGTTTTTTGTACACAATTTTTTTTCATTTTCGGGTTTCGGAAAAGAGAAGAAGAAGAATAAGAGGGAGGCCGAAGGGGTACCGGAGGATGGGGAAAAGGAATGGGTACTTGCCAGAGACGCCAGTTTTCAAGGGAACAACGAATGTGAGCCTTGCACTCAGGCAGAGAAAGTGGCGATTGGCGATTTTTGTTGCTGTCTGCTGTCTGGATCTTCTGTTTGCCACGGTAATCAATTCCTTCACACAACCTAAATTCATTTCAGAATGAATTTCTGCACACCTTGAAAAATTCTTCCAATAAATAAGCCTGAAGAAATCCAAAACAATATGTAGCTTATGTTTTCTGCCTTGTAGTAGTTGCCTTCATGTTGTTGAATTTTGCACACTTGCAATTCATTTGAGCTTTGTTGTTTGTCTGAGCCCTGAACATCCCCCCTTGCAATGTATGAGCAAAGGTACCTAATTGGCTGAAATCGATTCTCGCACAAGGATGTTGATTCTCAGACTACCAGAACAAGAAAATATGCATAGCCATGATGATATGTGGTTTTGTGTGAAGAATCTGTAGCTGCAGGGAAAAACCCTAATGATTTGCTTTATGTGGGGGGATGTTGTTGTTGTTTCAGCTCTTATATATCACGGTACATCTTTCAAACAAGAAGGATCCATTTTGGTTGCGTGGGTTGTGGTATTCTCTCACGTGCTTTACCACAGATACCTTAGATTTGCTTCTCCTGAGCCTGCTGCGGGTGGCGAGCCTTTCAGGGCTTTCCTATTATGGGAGTGTGGTTGCCTCAGCTGAAGCTGTTGAAAAAGAGAAGGGGAAGGGCAGCAAATTGCAATCAAAGCTGCTGTCAAATGCAATCACTAGTAAAGTACTGCACTCTAATGCAGATGCATACACTAGCAATGGCAACAAGTCGTCTCTTCCCAATGGGAATGGCAAACTTGAGAATGGAAGTCTCAAAGAGCCCCTTTTGTCCAGGAAGGACTCTGTAGCTGTAAAAGCTCCCACCACTTTTTATCAAGAGTGGTTTGCAGGATCATCAAGGAAAGATGCTGTTCTGCTCGTTGTCTTTCTTCTTTGCACTGGATTCCAGGTACATCTTTGTTCCCACTGCTACTCTTTCCGTTAGCCCCTCTCGTTTTGTGCCACATCTTTGGTGGCACACAGAGATGACAACTGCATTGCTGCTGAGATTGGCAGGCAGGAATTTATGAGTTACCAGATTACTTAGTAGGTGTGGTGTGATGATTTGGTGAATTTTGCAGGCTTATGTGGGGGCCAAGTGCGTTGGGTTTTATTTCGACAAGACTGTGGTAAAACTGTTCCACGTGCGCCTTGAAATATGGCAAAGCATTTTGATGGGTGCCACTGTTCTGTGGATAAATGCAGAAAGCTCCATGTTGACGCGTGTCGTGGACTCCAACCGTGTGTTGAGTCGCGCTCTTTTTCTCAATGCAAAACGCACAGCCCAGGACCTTGAAGGTTCTCGAATTTCCATCGGATCTAACAAGTAGGAATTGCTTCCTGTGATGGTTCTGAATGATCAATAGCCAGCTTGCATTCCCCCCCCCAATCCCCATCCTACGACTGCAGGGCTGCTGATTATCAGTAAGTGCTCTCTGTTTATTTAGATGCCAATTGAATGGAAAAAACTTACACAGGGGGAGGGTGAACTTGGTTTTCAGCAATGTGAATTCTGCGGAAGCTGAGGAAGGGACCTTGAGAGGGGACAAGGGAGTAAGAGAGGAGCAAGATGTGGACCAGACCAGTTACTTGATGCGTGCGGTTTCTCTAGCTCGCAATGAATCCCTTCTGCTTGCCTGCGCTTTTTTCTGCCTTATGGTGTCATCTGTTTCCAGCTTGATTCTGCCCAATTATCAGGTTTTTTTCAATCTGACTTCACTGCTCTTGTTTGCATTCATGCTACCAGAAGTCCATGTTAGGTGACATTGGCTGAAGATTTGTTTTTTCTTTTTTTTTCTTGTAACTTTTGGATGCTTCCCGGTGCACCAACAGATGAGAATTTGACTCTGAAAAAACAAAGGGGTTTCTGAAGCTCATCATATGTGTTATTTCTTCTGCAGGGTCGCATACTGGATCATGTTATTCAAGGAGCAGTGGCTATGTTCAAGAGGGATGTGCTACTACTGATAGTCTTTAGCTTGATAACAGGCCTTTTTGAGGCAGTTCGAAATCTCTCCTTCACAGTGGTGAGCAAGCGTGTGCTAAAGACTCTGCAGGACAAGCTTTTCACGGGCATTGTGATTCAAGACATTGCTTATTTCGATGGCACTACATCTGGAGAGGTCAGCAATATTCAGTCTTGGGTTTGAATTTCTTTTTTTTGGGTTTACATGAGATGAAAAAATTATCAAGCAAACTAGTGGCAAAGGAATTGAAGGAGGGATTGTTTCTTTCCACCTTGGGGAGGGTTTCTGTTTGTTTTACATGTGTTTTCTTTTAGTAGTGGTAAAGACAATGAGGACTTGCTTGCACGTAAGGTTTGTGTCCTTTGACAATGAGAGTAGAAGGATGTGTTGATGAAGACCCTGATTGTATTGTCTTGTTTGTGCACTATGTATGAACAGCTGACCTCACGGCTCACCAACGATGTGTCTTCAATGGCTGAACCTGTGAACTGGATGCTTTCAGCACTTTTACGGAATTTGCTCTCTCTTGCTGGTGGATTTGGGATGTGCTTCTTCATAAGCTGGAAGCTGAGCATGCTTGCATTCACGACCATGGCTCCCATCATGCATATCACAGCTGTGTACTCTCGTTGGTCCCGGGAGCTGAATCGCAAACGGTACGCTTTGCTGGCTGAGGCAAACTCCTCTGCTGCTGAAGCTCTCGGAAACATCCGAACAGTGCGTGCCTTTTCCACTGAAGATGTGGAGATTGACCGATTCAAGTCAAAGACCCTTGCCGCTATGCAAAAGGGTGTGAGGGATGCCTTTGCCTACGCTGGTGCTGTTGCAATCAATGACTGGCTGGATCTCGGTGCTTCTGTGCTTATTTTATGGTATTTCCCTCCCTCCAATCCACTCATGCATTTGACATGGTTTCTGAATGTCATCCAGGGTTCCCCCCAGTATATGACACAGTGTCTTGCTAATGAAGAGATTAGCTTTGGCCAAACTTGTAGCAGAGCAGCCTGATACCAAACCAATACTTTAACCCAGTTGTGTTTTTCTTTTTCTTTTTTGCATTATGAATTGCTTACGGGTGTGGTGGTGGTTGCAAAGGTATGGAGGCGTTTTAGTGATGAACAATCGCCTGTCAGTTGGCAGGCTCATCACATTCCAGCTATACTGGAACCAAATCCAAAGTGCATATAAAGGTATCATGTCCGTGCTGATGTCACTCACACGCGCTGCAGGAGCAGCACAGCGCGTCCTCTCATTGGTGGACGCACTCCCAGATATTGATCCAAATGCAGGCACCATGGTTTGCTCCTTGTCCTCTTTTTCACATCTGTTTTTCTCTACAAGGTTGTAGCTGTAATGGGTTTATTGTGTAGCATCTGGTATGAAATCCATGTAGATTTGGACAGTGAAACTTTGTTTCTCTGGCTTGTGTCATGACAGGTTTCACATCTGGAAGGGGAGATCAAGTTAGAGGCTGTCCATTTTTCCTATCAAATGAGACCTGAGCATTCTGTCATTTCGGGGGTGAACTTGGAGGTGGGAAGGGGTGATGTTTGTGCACTCGTGGGGCGCAGTGGTGGCGGCAAGTCGACCATAGTGCACTTGCTCATGCGCTTCTATGATCCAACACATGGCCGTATTCTTCTTGATGGTTGGGACCTAAGAGACCTCAATCTGAAATCAGTTCACAAGCACATGGGGTTGGTAGCACAGGAAACCCAAATGTTTGCAGGTTCAATTGAGGAGAACATAATGTATGGATTGAGTTCCTGCAATCGTGAGGATATGGAGGAGGCTGCAAGGTGGGTGATTTTATTCATGTTTGTTGTGAAGTTTTTGGATAGTCAAGAAAGTTTCCATTTCGTTGCATTTTGTGCAGGTAGTAGCACTGATGTTTTTTGTTCATTGAAAAGGTCTTTTCTCAAAATGACATTTTTGCTTGGTATTTGAATGGATTGTGACCTATGTGCGACTGTCTAGGTATGCAAATGCCCATGACTTTATCTTGAGATTTCCAGAAGGCTATGCAACGCGAGTTGGTGAGCGTGGGGTGCGTCTCTCTGGTGGTCAGCGACAGGTTTCATCTCCTCTTTTCAAGACTCCCTCATGATTATTTCATCTCCTTTTTGTTGTTGAATTATTCTAGGCAACAGGTGGTTTCTTTGTTATTCTCTTCGAATGCACAGGTTTTTACTTCTCAAGAAAGGGGTAGGAATGAGAATTAATTGGAGACTTGCTTTCCATTGTGATTCCATGTAAACTCATTGGTTTTTTGTTGTTTTTTTATTTCTTTGTTTGATCACAAAACTCAGCGTGTTGCAATTGCACGAATGCTGCTTCGACGACCAAAGGTATTATTGCTGGATGAAGCAACAAGCTCCTTGGATACTGAGAGTGAGGCATTAGTACAACAAGCCTTAGACAGGCTCATTGGAGAGGGCGGGCGCACCATTGTTCTGGTAGCTCACCGACTCTCGACTGTGCGCAACGCTGACAATATCGCAGTCTTGGATAAAGGTGCTCTTGTTGAACAAGGCACTCATGAGCAACTGCTCACAAAAAGTAAGCCACAAAATCCTCTTTCTTGACTTGAGTATGGCAAATACCCAAATTGTGCTGGATATGCTTCTTTTTTTTTTCTTAAATAATTTAATGTTTCTGAAGCATGTTTGTGATCACCACAAGACTGGTGAGTATGACAATGTTTCAATTTTGGTACTGTGCAGAGGATGGGGTGTATGAGAAGCTTGTTCGAAGGCAGTTGCACAAAGCAAGTAATCCTATTTTGGATGATCTAGGGGCAGAAGATACCAGTGATGACATCAGCACATTGCTGGATGACAGCTCCTCTCACACGTAAGAAATAACAAAAAAACTCATATCCTGTGCAAATCTGTGTTTCTCCACATGGTGAGGGTGTTATATTGCCCTTTCCTCTTCAGTTCACTGAACCACCTGCAGTGAAACAAGATGAGAGAGCTTCTCTCATTTTGCATGTAAAAGAGTTCATATTGGAGAAATCAGTGACTTTAGAGACATTGGTGGACTTCACTCTACCACAGAACATATGGTCTTTGGGTAAATGACCCAGTTCAGAAATTCCTTGATCTGAAGATGATGTTGCAACAAAAGTGATCTGAGCAGAATTCAGATGGTTGGAAGCCTGATTGACTTTTTCCATGAAGGAAATGCAAAGAAGATCGCAATGTGTTTGTTGCTGCCAATTACAGCATTTAACTCTTGGAAATCTGGAGACCCATTTTCCAGCACTGATTCCGGTTTCAGTTAACTCTGGTTGGCGTTATTATTCCTATTACTAACTATGGGGGAAAAAATAGTGTTGTGCTTGAGGCGATGTGAGGCACAGATAACAAATGCATCATCTTTCGGGGGAGTTGATGCTCAAGCTTTTTGAGTTTGAGGATTAGTCGGGAAATTTTTGTATTTGACAATAACCTCTGGTACCCATTTGAGGGAGCAGGACAGGGAAGGCTGCTGTTGGGTTATTGCAATTTTAGTGTATACTTGTAGCATTAGTTTTTTTTCCTTCTGGTAAGTATTGTTGTCCACTTATTATGTTACTGGCCTACCTTAGGTATTTCTTTGATGCTCTAACTCTTCATGTCACTTATGGAAGTAGTACTTCCAATGTCAGAGTCAAACCCAACTCTAAATTTTGTTGGAAAATTTCCCAAGGATTACTTGTCTTCTCTAAATTTTGTTGGAAGTTTTCCAAAGAGTTCAAGGATTACTATCTTCTTTTGCCACAAAGTACACAGCAGTCATCCCCTTTATATGAAACACTTATATAAAAAGGTGGGTAAGTATGGGGGGCGTTGTTTTCATAGGAATGGTGTGGGTAATAGGCTTCTGAATTTGCACAGAGTTAGTGTTTAAAATTCTTTCTGAGCACAACATGTGTGGGTTTCAATGCACTGTCAGAAATGAAAGATTTGCGTGATTTCATATACACAGGTTTTGTTGACATTCCAAGTATATTAGTCACCTACCATATATGGCAGGAAAGACACAAGTACTATTTACAACTATTTTACCACAATCCGAACAAGTTAAGTGCCCTACTTTACTTCCGCATTCTAGGTATTATTCATCTGCTTTGAATCAGTGTTGCAATCTTCAGACTGCTCCTTGAACGACTACTTAGTTGGGTTGCAGAGTTTTAACTCCATCACTCCAGAAATGTTTTTGTACTTAGTACATAGCCTATGCTTTACTTTTCTTTTGTTGTTTTTTTGCTTGTTTTTCAATGGTGTTTAGAACACTTATAATCAAAATACTCTTCAGATGGGTTTTTTAAAAGCTTGGTTTTGTTGTCCTTTGCAGTATATAGCAGTGGTGGGGTAGTACCTGCCACTGACAAGCTCCAGTTAAGCCAATTGACACACAATTTACAACACCCAAATTGTCACCACCCAACACAAACCATGCATAGAAAAACTTGCTCAAAGCAACAGAAGCCTGGGAGCACATTCATTCACTACCGTAGTACCTTGGCAGCTGCAACACATGTTTGTGGATTAATTAATTAATTAATTAATTAATTTTCAAGTTCTCATTTCAATCATTTTCAAAGATTTAATAGAATGTTCTCAAAGTTTCACCTTCAGATTTTTTTGTTATTTGAAAAAAAAAAATTGAAAATTTCAATATTTCAGAAAATAATATAATTTAGTGTTGAAACTGCCAAGGTAGTAGAGGTATTCAGGGATAGAGGAGTCCAGGCAGCCAAAGTGAATGAACCATCATCCATCCATTGGAAGTCTGTTTATGTCTCAGTTGTGGATGGACCTCATCTCAGTTGGGGGCACGTTTCACCTTTGAAGATGGTTAGTACATGAGGTAAGGGCTAGTGGGTTGTTAGTTAGTAGGTAGGTAGGTAAGTAGATAGGTAGGTAGGTAGATAAAAACAGAAAACTAAGGTAACCACCATGGTTAGCTACTGAAACTGAAAGCCAGTGAAAAAGTGTTTCCTGTTCACTCACTATCCATCCCAAGGTCAAATCTGACAATAGAAGCTACCAACTCCAAACACACCTTTTGACCTCCGTTTAATGCCACAACTCTGACCTTCTGTTTTGACCAAGTTCACTGAATCCCTAAATTGGGAAATCTCTTGGTAGGGTAGGGTTAAAAAAAAAACTCCCAGGGTAGGGGCAGTCTCAAAAAAAAAAAGAGGGGGGTGCTGAAGACAAGGTGCTACTAGCAAAGTCCAGCTACACATTTCAGGAATCTCCCCCACCCATGGGGGTTACCCATCATAAACTGTGGTTAATTTAAAGGAATTTTTTAATGTAGCCTACATGGTGATCATCCATAGATGATATGGAAGTTGTAGGAAAAGTTACCATCATCCCTAGTAGGAAGATTTAGCCAAATTTGGCTATGAACCAGATATGAAGTACAACTCTTTAATCAACCTTCTATATTTATGTTTGCACATTGAAAGCCAAATGTAAAAATCTGGCAATTTTTTTACTCTATTTTTCCCTCATTTCTAGCTATTGAAACCCTCCAAAATCATTCATTTTGGCTATAATTTGCCAATGGGCTGATTGTTAAGCATGAGGTGAAAGTTATCATAAATCTAAATAAGTAGATCACAGGGCATACGAGGGTTATTGTCAGTATTGGGTGGGTATTGTTTTTTTTTAAGATACCTGGCAAATCTGGTTTTTACAAAGGTTTTGAAATACTTGATCTGTTTATTCCTTAAAAAAATTTAATTTTTCCAAGATAGGGGCAGGGCATCAAAAAAATTTATAAAATTTATTAACCGGGTCTCAAAATGTCAGTTCTCATAAGGTGGTTTCCTTCTCGTTATGAGAGTTTTTTTTAAATCAAACCATTGTGCCTGTGTAGGTGTTAGTTCACATACACCCTAATTGCAATAAGGATTATTTATTTTGTCAAGTAGGTGGACTAGCCATCATCTTCAAGAGGAATAGCCAAATTTGGCTAGATGTCAGATAATAAAATAATATATTTTTTGTAGAATCCTACCTTGTTATGATGATTAGAAGGAACTTGCTGTCAAAATATGCACCACCCCTGACTTTTTTTTCTCTCAAAATGTGGCATTTTTTCAACAAAAATCATTTGTACACTTTGCACTATTTTTTTTTCTTTGTTGCCACAATGCAAAAATTCAACCCAAAAGCACCTTAATTTTGCAAATGAGGATATTTACAGATCCATTTAAATTTTAACTATCAGAAAAAAAACATCATTTTTATTTTCTTCAAAGAAACTCAAATCCAATTCAATTGCCATGCTACCAAACCCATATGTTTTATTTAATGAGTATATATGCCTTTAAAAAAATCTTTTTATTTCATCATTTTTTTTCCTCAAAATTTCAGCACCTTATTTGGGGCTTTTCCTTTCACATTAATAGCCTAGAATTAACTTGGAACCTTAATCCTTCTTCCACCATTTTACCCCACCTTGAATATCAACATTTTGAAAGGTATGGAAAGGGTAAGGTTCTCAAAGTTAATTTTCACACAATTGATATTTGAAGACCTAAATATCACCAAATGTGATATCCACATGTGGTTGAAGGTTATCCATGTCAAATTTTGATACCTGTCTAACATTACTTATTACACCTACTCCTTAAAAGTGAGACAAATTTGATGGTTTGTTTTAGATGTAAGATCCCACCCACTATTAAAGAGCGAGAGTAAGATTCTTCATATTCATAAATCCAAGGTGGCCTCCAAATGCACTTAGAAAATTTCTCGTAAAAATGTTTTTTAAGGCAAAATCTTGTGAATATATCTATATAGGATTTATTATTTGAAACTTGTGTTTTTCTACCAACAAATCTTCAAAGTCCATGATATGTTGAAACCTACCACACAACACATGAAATATATTTATTTTTTATACTAGGGCTTAAGAAGTAGCCATTGGCTACTATTGGCAATGAGTTCAAACCCTAAACCAAACTTTGAACTCATTGGCCCCGACCCAAGAACACGATTGAAATCATTATGTACAATATAACATTAGTTTTGTGTTGAATTTGTAAACAAACTTGTGAAAAAAAAGGATCCAAATAAAATGGAGACCTATATGCTTGGGCTTGACTTAAATGTTATATGAAAACATATATTCATATTATTTACCAAAGGAGGTTGTCATTGTACAAGAATTTTCATAAATAGTTCTAACTTTCTTTTTCTAATGATGATGTTAACATAAAATAACAATTTTTATTTTACCAGTTTACAAAGTGCATATTTTAAGGCATATCAACAAGGAAGGGTAGCTTAAAATAACATATTGCCGATGTTGGCTTCATTTGAGCACCCCTTCTATAAAACTCTTCAAGAAATTGTAGGCAATATATAAGGACACATAGTTTAGAAAATCAATCTTAGAATTAGTATTTGAAGCCCAATTGTAAATGTATGAAAATAAGGATTGTGGGAACATATGCACATTTAATAACATATTTATCAATATTTCAATACAATTGGAACTATTTCAATTTTAATATGTGATTGAAACTACATCCAAGAATGATTCTGCATGTTCCATGTTATTATAGTACAAATGTGGGTTGTAAGAAGATGTTCAATATCATTTTCATATTTTACAAACAAAGAAAATTCAATAATGTTGTGCCTGAAAAAACATTATTTTTGTTTCATATGAATATGTATTGCTTCTTTAGGCAAAACCATGGTTGCATTAAGTAACCATCTTTTTTCTAGTTGTTAATTTCATCATCCTTTTCACTATGTTTGTCATTTTAAAAGAGAAGGGTGTTAAAAGGGGGAAAGGCATTGATTATTAATTCCAAAAAAAATTGGCCTTCCATAGCCAAAATATATTTTAATATGGATTCAAATGATCCCAAAACTTACATGTTGTCATGAATAGTTTAAAATCAAGCCAAATTTGAGGGTTCAAACTTTGTTATCAAGTGGGTCTTGTTCCATCGTTCAACAATTGGACATTCATTGATGTGAACCAAGTTGGAAGGAAGCCCAAGGTGTGTCATGAGCTAAAGGAAAAGAAACACATTTGCAAGTTCTTAAGTTGCATTGTCACTTTAAGAGTTTTCAAAAAGTCTTGACTTTGTAGAACAAGGTTCAAAGCATTAAAACATGTCCAAATCAAGTGTTTATATTATTTGGGCACAACCCACGAAGTTAGCAATTATGCCTAATTGAATCCTAAAGTTCTTAAATTAGTTAGTTAGTGTGAAAGAGTTCGAGATATTTTTGAATTTGCGATATGTCCTCATAGGAGGTGCTTGGGACTCATCTTTTTCTAGTTGAAATTCAATTCATTCAATGAGTGATAATCCATGCTTTACACCAAAAACCTTTTCATAAGAACTTAAAAATAAACACAACAAACAAAATGAGATGCAAGAAACTCAACATTGTGTGTGTGTGTGCTGTTAGGGTTGATATTATCTGTTTTTTTAATTGTAGACAACAATGGATGTAATTGCTTGAACATGACAACGCAAGGCATAAATGACCTTTAGATCATTGGAAAGACCTTAATACAAAGTATATGATGTAACGGGGGGTTCATTGCCTCCTACAAGGAAGAATTGCCCAAAAGTTGACAATTTAAAATATGAAGATAAAAATACCAAAATGACTCTTAATAAATGTCCAAGTCAAGATGTTCAAATGATGTTGGAAAACTTTTAAAGGGTGATAAGACATTATATTTCCATGTTCAAAACAAATGTGTGCTTTGACACTTATCAAGCTCCAAAATTGTGGGCCATGGACTTGGGGAATTTCAAGGAAAAACCATTGAGATTAACCATTGGGCATACTAAATTACATCATATGCTACCATAATATAGGGGTGGTTTTAACACATGTCTACCAAATGATTAATCAACATTGAAAATTTCATTTTCAATAATAAAATATTCTAAAAGATTTTTCATTTTTCCTCGTATTTGTTTCAGTAAAATTTGAAATTTTCAACATTTTTAAAACTATATAATTTTTTTCAAAGCTACCAAGGTATTATATTATAGGGAAATAATTTTTTCTAAGGAATTCAAGCCATGGTCATTAGTGTTTATTGTGGATTTGTTTTTGCCCATGAAGTTTATTTCACTTGAAACTGCAGTAATCACCATATTTTGTTTGTTTATGCAAATTGAAATGATTAAAAGTTCAATATGATCAATGTCAATTCATCAAAGTGGATAAGACTTGGATGAGTTGACATATGAATGTTCCAGAAAGGTTTGTGGGATTGTTTTTGCAAAATTTGCCATATTTCAATAAAAATTTGTTAGAATTTGCCACATTTAAATAATGGATTCATGGAGGTTTCCAGAGTAATGCAAGATTTTGAAAAAAAAAAATTAACTTTTTGCCTAACCTTTTTAACCAAATCTGGTTCGTTTTGTTTGTGGATGATTGCTAGTCCAAGTTTTTGACACAATTAAAAAGAAAAAAACTTGGTGGTAATGGGGATTTGTTTGAATTAATGGTGATTAACTATTGAATATATTTGGTTTGAAATTTTATTTATGTTCGTTACGTTAATTTTCTTGAACAAAATTATTATCATATGTTCTTGGAATCTCTTTAGATTTTAATACCATTTGTTTTTATAAAAATGTTTTCTTAAAACTACATTGGTCCCATTCAATTTTTTTAATTTCATTATAAAATGTTTGAAATTTCACGTGTTGACAATGGCAATCCTAATTGGACAAGAAATTGTCTTTCCCCATTTTGAAACATGCCCTACTTGTGAAATTAAGTTTATTCATTCTATGTTAACCCATTTATACATGCAAATTATGTACAAGATATAGATTTAAAATATATACGCTTACATTCACTTGGTTGAAAATTATTTGAAGCCTATATACCTTTACCCTACTGGTACAATAAGGTAATGCTAATTTTTACCACTAATATAATTTAATAAACTTGAGGGTGCATCCATTGGCAAATGATTTGCCATTTATGCATTTTTAAGCAAATAATGTTATTTTAATATCAATCAATAAATTTAGAATACTTATGTTTAGCAAAATGAAACTTATAATAATTTGTATTGCTATAATTTAAAAAACCAAGATGAATGGTTTGTATTATAATGACTTTTCAAGATATATTAATTATAATCTTCATTTTTCGTTTCCAAATTTTCAAAAATCCCCAAAAGAACGTTCATACTACTTGTAATATTTTAATTTATGGAAATTTGCAAAGATGATTAATTTGATTGGGGAATGTGTAAATCCAATCATTGAAACTCAAATTTTGATTTCAAATTATGAGTTGACATGGATAGTTTTTTTGGGGATTTTTGGATTTGCTATGTTGGGATTATCACAAACTTATGGCATCACATACACATGTTAGTCACATGTGTCATTGTTTAGGGCCAACATTGGTTATCATAGCCAAAGGGAATCCCAACCATAGTTTGAAGTTTCTTTCTACCTAATAGATGAACAATTAGTTGATTTATATGACATGTGGTGTTACAATTACTAAGGAAGGCCAATACAATATAGATGGTTAATTTTGTTTATTTGGTTACAATTTTTTCCATTGTTGTAACAACATTAAGTGTTTGATGCTCCATGGACAAAATCTTGGAAAACTAATTAGCTCATTTTTTGTGTTGTCTTTGAATAATCATCCTTATGTTCTTCTTATGTAATCACTTAAAACATTATAGGGATTATAATCATCCTACCTAGTTCCAATCACCAATATTTTCCATCCTTTTTTTAAATCAATCTAAGAAATCAAATGTGTTAGGGTAATGTGCGTGTTTGTGGATAATGCTCGATTATAGGATCAAATTTTTACCATATTATGGAAGTTTGAAAGATTTGACCAAGGAAAATACAAAAAATGTGACTATTTGAATGGGAGCATTAAGGATAAGTTTTAGAGAACACATCATTGGTGGATCAATCATCTTTTTTTGAAAAATTTGAAAGATATGCAAAAATTTAACTTGTTGGACCCAAATGATATGATAAAAAGCAAGGAAAAGCTTCTTTGGTCCATGGATCAACAAAATTACACTTAGTTACATCAAACAACATTTCATTTTATATTTTTAGTGACAATCATTTTTTGACTTTTAATGATGACTTACTATGGAGAAAGATTAAGATATGGAATTTTGCTAATTTTTTTCTTTTTTGATAAGATTCTTGAATTAAAGATTAATATTTGTAAAAATTCTCAAAATTATTATTATTATTATTATTTAAGGAATTTGCCATTGTATGTTCATTTTTTGATTAAAAAACTTGAAGTTATGATTTATTTAGAAGGAAAAGAGGGATGTAAAATATTTAAGCAAAAGATGATATTATAAACTTTCAATAACTATATGAATAGAATGAAAATAAAGTAAAGAAATGCAAAGAAAATATAGCAAGTGAAATTATATTCATTATAATTATTTGTTAAAGATAATGCAAAAATAATTATTATTAATGAGTTTACAAGTTGGAAAATATGTTGAAAATAACTTTGTTAGAACAAAAATGTATTAAAGATTATCCAAAATTGGAAGCACAGTTTTAAGGCACTTAAGCTTGATTTTGAACAACACATATCCATATTGGCAATATAAACCTACCAACACCTATGGTTTTAATTTTTTTTTAAGTCATTATTAATTTAAAGTTTGTTGGATGACACAAAACCTCAAATAAACAGCAAAAATGAATGAAATATGTTTGCTCATGGATGAAACTAACCACGACTACACAACTGTTTCAAGATGGATGGAATGTGTTGACACTAACAAAATCATTCATTCATATGAAATTTTCAATACAAGTGACTTGAATGAAATTGGACTTCAAGAATAAAACTATTTTAAAAGGGTAAAATTAGCATATATGGATAAAAAAAAGATGACTATAAATGATTCGGTGTATTGTATGGGTGAAATTGAATTTCATAAACAAAAATAACTCATTTTGAAATTAAGATGAATGATGAAAGATATCGCATGGATGAAATCAATTGAATGAAAAATACACACCCATGAATGAAACTAGATTCAAGGATGAAAAATGACATGAAAGGACATATACATGCAATGTTAGTATATATAATCAAAAACTTTACAATACTTGAAATTGTTGACATTTTTGTGAAGGCATTAAACTTGGCAATTGAAGGTGTTTCGAGCACATATGAATGCCACCTAGTTGGTATAATTTCATTATAACATTTTTCCCCAAGAAAATGATTTATAACTCACATGAACATTGACACCAAAAGAAAAACAACATAACCTTTTCTAACCTTTGGGGGGGGGGGTGTTGCTTAGGCTTTTGGTTCCTAAGGGTTTTGGGTGTAACCTTTTCTTTTTTTTGGAATGGCTCCCTTTTTGCATCCCTTGTTAGTTCAAGATACCCCTTGTCTTCATTGTTTTGGCCTTTACATTTTAAGCGACCTCTCGAAGCATGTCAAAAGTGCTCACCCTTTTGCTAGCCTCGTTTCCTAAACTAATTAGGTTGTTTTATCTTTGTAGGTGTCCTCCCCTCTCATGTTTTTCCTTGGTTTTATTCCTCTTGCTTTTTGGGGTTGGTTTCGAGCTCAGTCTAACTCCATTTTGGGGCTATTTGAATTTTGTTTCACATACCCTTGTTTATTTCATAGGATCCTTCAAGCCATCCAAGACAAAGTCAGGTAAGCTTTTTGCTTACCCCTTGACTGAATTGTTTGAGACTCAACAGATGAATTAACATGGTTCCTTTTCTTCCTATTGGCCCATTGGTGTTTGTGTTATCTTCAAGGTGGTCATTCAAGTCAATGAGAGGTTTCTACTCATTTTAAAAAGTTTATGGCGGGCGACTAATCTTTTTTCCAAAAGGTGTTTTCACATGTTTCATGTGTGCCCCATTTTCACCATTCATGGGAAGATTCTTCATCCACTTGTTTTCACTAATGTCTAACTTTAGGGAGAGCTGGTGAATATAGTCATGCTACTGAAGCTGTCTAATCTATGACGCCAACTATTCCTTCGAAGGACACTATTACTACCCTATGTTAACTACACCCCCCTCCTTCAAACCTTGTCCCTCCACTTAGTTTTGACTATCAACTTAAACACATTTTCGTCATGGGTGGGATTCTATTTGCCCAAGCATTAACCATTATTCCCTATTTGTCTTCGGGTGGGCTTTCTAAGATGTTACATGAGCATTTGTCAAAATGCTTCATACCAAAAGACCCATCCTTAAGGTTTTCGAAATTATTCCAAACTGTTATTGTTGTTGTTCGTGGAAATATCCTTAGGTCAATGGCTTTAATGTTAGTGGCTAATAGATTGTTGGCAATGGCCAAGGACATTTGTGGTCTTTGTCTTATTGCCGTAAGCGAAATGTTTATTCAACTTATTAATCACTCCATTGTCTTACAACTTCGAGGGCCATTTCAGGAGCACCTATCCCCCCATCAATTTGGAGTATCGACCCTTCGAGGTTGTGAAGACATCCTTTTTGGCTTCTACCATTTCAGTGGATACATGACAGAAGAATGACATGATGGTCTGTCCACCAA
>Ga0116229_10007658_pt1 | contig 17001 bp, 8 predicted proteins | sample S1TSphgellanicum_3_FD_87313 | JGI IMG/M metagenome (GOLD analysis project Ga0116229, IMG submission 87313) | Host-associated microbial communities from peat moss isolated from Minnesota, USA - S1T2_Fc - Sphagnum magellanicum MG | ecosystem: Host-associated > Plants > Peat moss > Unclassified...
CCCCCAATCCTACCTATCAATTTATTAAGGTTCGCCTTAGTTCATGGATGATGAACACATGTCCCCATATGTAGGTATTACAAATAATTTATAGTGGAAACAATGCCATAATTGCATGCATTTTGGTTTAGTTAATGCATATTTTACTAAATTTTGTTTATTTAATTTATTATGGAATGGACATTACAATACATCTTTCCATGTAATTATTATAAGTATGTACTATTGGATTATGGTTTAAGTTTAAGGTTCGGATAGATAAATTAATTGATAATTTTTTCACAAATGTATAGTAATTAACCTAAACTAGGCTAAATTTGGGGGAAATTTTTTTGGATTTACACATATGTGAAATAATAAATTTTCATTTTATATCTTTTTCAAAGAGAGGAAAAAACTAGGTTAGAGATATCACACGAAGGTAAGAGACATATCTTCTCTTTTGATTTTGTACGAAATTTATTTGATTATTTTTAAAGATTAAAGTATTCTTTCAGTTAATAAATATTTATAGTTTAAAGCTTTTTTTAAAAAATTCTAAATTTTCTCCTATGTTCTTTTAAATTTGTTTGTTTTGCATTATATAATTTGTATAGTTTGTATAATTTTTTGGGTTTAGGGCATATATTACTAGGACTTTTTTTTGTTAGGGTTTGTATAGTTAAGGTTGTAATAGGGCTTATGGCAAAATATCATTTGGAATTTTAGGGTTATGCCTTATGATTTAATGTATGGGAATTTGGTTCATATATTTCAGGGCTTAAGGTTCATACTTTAAATTTTACTCATTGTATTGGTTTTTGATCCTATCACTTGTTTAGATCTATATCATAATTATGAATCTCCTTTGTTTTCATATGTTCCATAGTTATTAAAGTTCAATATTTTCTAACCCAACTTTACACAAGTTATGATATTTTAAGGTTGTTTTTTCAACTAGGACTACAAACTTTGGTGGAACATTGTCATCTTTTATTCATAAAGGTATGCATTTATCTCTTGTTACTTCTTTTGTTTTGTGTTTATATTTTCACAATTCAACTTCTTTTCATTTCCTAGTTATTAGATATAGAATGGGTGTCAAGTTTCATTAAATATACAACCATAAATAAAGGTTTTATACCTTTACTCAAGCATTTCATATTCAATATTTCTTTGTAGTTTGATTTTTTCATACCCAAATGCGAATAATGCATTTATTCCCCACAACCAACGTGGATTTTATGGCCTAAAGCAGGTGTTGCATTTTGCACCTTTCAAATAATGTGCATTAATGATCACTATGTGGGTATTGTTACATGGGGTTTTCAAACATTGTGGGTTTAAAATAAATTTGGGTATTACATATGTGAACATCTTCAATGATGGAAGGTTTAATAGCTAAATGTGGGCATTGCCAAAAAAAAATTTAGTATATGGGTTCATAATGCAAGTATTGTAGTGATGTACATTGGAACAATAGGTATTTTATATCATGATGTGGGTTTGTAATGGGAATTCCAAGTCACAACATTGATTTGAAGGAAGCCATGTAGGTATTACATTTTGGGTTTTGTTCAATGATGAATGTTTATAGAATTATAAATTCTCTTGGTGTAGGAATTTGTCCTACCTCTTTTAATCATGGGAAAGGTTCCAAAGTTCCATTCTATTCATGTCCAAAACCCCACCAAGTCCACTTTCTCAAACAAGGACTTGGTGTGGAGGTCTGGGACACACCATGGAAGGCAAAATAAAATGACCATTCAATTTGCTTATGTTCTATATGCTCACATTTCGAAATTTTTGGAAGGTGAATGAGGGGATATAAGCACCCTCGTGGAATGGAATGTTTACAAAAACTTTCCAAGCCAAATGGATTGATTTTTCATTTCCAATGTGTGCATGTAGTGGTGTGCAATGGTTGTTATTAATCGCCACACCAACCAATCAATCCTACGCCCTTTAAGGCCTTTTGTGTCAAAAGCAAACCAATGTTTCAACACATCATGATATGATTCAATTGTCGTTTGGGTGTCTTGGTTGGAATTCTTCGAACACCCGCCATCCATAATTCTACAAACATAAACACAATGCACAAGGATGAATAACATTATTACAAAATAATTTTGAATACTAAACCATGATAAATATTATCACTTACCAAATTGATGGTAATAAGTCCAAAAGTAATTTGTCCACGCATCACTAGGCTTATGTTTGTGAAGGGTCTCTCTCACAACAACCTTTTCACGTTTTTTAAAATCATCAATTGTTTCTCCATGATTGATGGACATGTACATCACATCATGAAGGTCTTGGAAGATTCCACCCCGCACCTCCACATTTTTGATTTTTTTAATACCATGTAAGTGTTATGCTTTGAGAACATGCCAACAACAAAGGTAGATGGGAACCTTGTCCATTCCCTATACGACCTTAATAAGGACACATATGCAATAAAATCACCATGAGTGGATGGGGTTAGTACAACATAAAATGCATTAAAGTAATCAAAAAATTTCTAAAAGATACTAAAAAACATCTAAAGAAATAAACACAAAGTAGGTATAGAACTATTCGTAATGCCTTCAATTCTTCAGGTGCATCATCAATGAAAAAACATGATGGTTTCCAATGTGGAATGTGTGATAACATTTTATTTTTAAATGGTTTCAACCATTCAATCAAATCTTCAATTGTTTGCATACTTGTAATGATCCATGCTAAAAGAACACTCGTGTGATGATCATCAAACCCCATCAAGGTGAATAGTTGGACATGTCATTTGTGCCAAATGTGGCATCCATAAAAATGGCACCATTGTGACCATATGATAGCATGGATTCACATTGAGTTGGTGTTTAATACCTATGGTGAATGGGACTTGAGTCCCGTTGATTTCATCAACATTTTAGAAAAAAACACATCTTCCAAATGTTAGAGAGCTCGAGACTGAATTGAAATTGTAGGGTTGGTGTGTAAACGATAACTCCCTTTCTTATGTTTCCGATCCAAATATGCAATGCCTTGAAGCTAAATGAAATCATCTTGTGTCATGTTTTGACTCGCATTCACATGTTCCCACCAAATTGTTTTATGCTTGTCATATATTTGTTTGGCCATGTAACCTAAGTTTAGTTGGGCCCATGTGTGGTCCTTCAATGCTTATGACATGTGTGGAACATAATGAAACATACAAAAAATGGATTCCGGGTCATGCTCACCATGTGTGAATGACCCATCATTTCGTGTATGCTTATAATAAATCATGATTTCAACCACATCGGGGCGTGTGTATAAATGTTTATGCTATGCATATTTGTTTAATAGATCGAGTGTGGGTTGAGTTTTCCCGATAGTCTTATGGCCCATATCCACATTGATACCTAGACCAAAAACTCTCAAGACATAAATGATTACATCTTTGGTATATGAATTTAAAAAATTAAAAAGGTTAATGCCATAAATGTTTACCACATATGCTTGAGGTGGTTTTTGATAGTTGGAATTTCTGTCATAGTGGGTTTTGCAAATGTTCTGCATCCAAGTAGTCACCCATGGTGTAAGCTTTGTAGGCATGAAATAAAATGAAGCTTTACCTTCACAAGATTGAATCACAATGTGGTTGACTTTTGTATTAACTATGTGCCTTGATAGCTATGTGCCGAATGGGGATTCTGTATAATGGTTTGTTTGAAATTTTGGGTGGAAATGATGTATACTTATCTACACCCACCATCAGGAGCCGATGAAATCCGTGGGTAGTTGTGGTACCTTGTCATTGCTATTTGTGATGAAGTGATGGTCTGACACTGTGAGCTAGTCTCCTAAGGATACAGTTATGACCACACAAGTTGTTGCATTAGCTTCTAAGTATTGTTGTGTTGGTGTGGAGATTTCGATGCAACCTCATAAAGATGACCATTTGGGCATGCACAAGTCTGGGACATGCCCAAAAGCATTCACAATGTCGTGTGTGCTAGTTACCCCAATTTGTGCACAGTCTCCTGACATAAAATATGTCAGTAATACTGCATCCACAGGTCTTTGTACTGTAAGTGTGCAGCCTTTTCAGTCCCAAATTTATGCAATTGCAAGTGTCCCTTCTATTTCATTTTGGAAGATTGTTAATAAATACTGAATCTTTCTTCCTACAGACATTTTTGCAGAGTGAAATTCACTCAAACACAAGATCTTCACCTGATATTGTTCTGTGAAGGTGTCTAGACATGAGGACTGGAGGTTTTGCTGGTTTGTCTTTCCCAGCATACGTTGCATCAATTGCCTGTGTTTTTGCTTGTCCTTTCTTCGAGGATCTGAAGCCAGTTGCTACTCTGTTAGGGGCAACATTGGATCTGCTGATTTGGTAGTGCTTGCTGTATTTTGTTCAGAAGCTGACTTTCCTGGTACGATATGCCTAGAATTGCATCCACTAAACATAAAATTTGAAGTTATGGTTTACTTGAACAGGCTCTTGCAGGAAAACCCAGTGAAGAAAGATAGAAATGATTGGGTGGTCATGCAGGACAATTACCACTGGATGAAAGACTTGTTGACCTTTTTCAGGGAAAAGAGGAATTGTACAGCACGATCTGTCATCGTGGGTGGACTTAGTAATAGCTGTGGATAAGATTGCAATTCCAGATGCCCATGACCTCACAATACCAGATAGAGTCTCCATGTAGGAGATCACAACAGATTGCAGGACTGTGGAAAGAATCCAAACTCTGGAGGTGCACACAGGGAAACAGGTACGCCAGTTCAGTACAGAATGGTGAAATTATTTGCCTGAATGCAACCACCACTAAACAGCTGGAAATTAATGACTTGTGTCAACTATCCCTGCAGGACAGAGAGTAAGTGTATGTGGATTCCCCATTGTCAATTCATAAGCATTCTCTTGTGACTTGTGAGCGGTGTTACACCCAGGGATGGTCATTGCAATCAATCCTTTCATCTGTCCACAATTTGGTTCAGACTTCAATGTGGGTATATTCGACAATTTTGCACCACAATCATTCAAAGTGATGGTGGAGCTGAAAGAGCTCAAGAAGTTACAACAGCAGATCATCTGCTCACAAGGAGGACAGCCCCTTCTTGGACTTGTGCAAAACCTTGCTAGCCACTCACCTAATTCACAAGTCAAAAAGGTATTTTCTTGCCAAAGCTTCCATGGATTGGCTTGGTATGTGGTATTCATTTCTGGTTCCCAGTGCCGCTATTGTGAAGTTGCCAAAAGGAGGCCATTTGTGGACAGGAGAGCACTTGCATGGCTTATGGCCTGTGGGTGTAAATTTCTTCAGGAATGAGAGATTTCAAAAACTGATATTAGTTCAAAGTGACTTCAGAAGGGAAGCATCAGCCCTGTTGATGTCATTTGTGACCGATCAGGATCTGAGGCAGTAGCACACCATCTGAACAGAGCCCAAGGGGTGTTTGCATGCCAGGCCATATAGCAACAGTTTCAGTGCTATGTTATTTCTACGTTGCTGGCTCTCTCTATAGTTGAGAGACAGTATGTTGCAGAGAGTCTCTTCTGACTGTCTACAGAGGGCTAAACAAGTGTCAATCAACACATTTGCAGATATGCAATGCAAAATTCCACTTGTATGCCATCTATGTGTAGATATGAAGGTTGATGGGGATTTTGGCAGACTGGGATTCAATCCAGCAAGTCTTTCCAACAAGATCCAGATTTTGGAAAGCATTGCAATCATGACAAGCTAGTATTGTTGATATTCAGAAAATTGTCTGGGAGTCCTCTGTCTCCGGAAAGTACTGTTGGGAATGGTGAAAGCATGGAGAAAAGGCAAAATGAGTAAATTGCTGGAGCAGATTGCATGCCTGTTGCAGGCTTCAGATCTGTACAAAGCAAAGTGTGTGCTCAGATTTTCTGTGTGTTAACTAACAATGCACATTGAAATCTCAGCTCCAAGAATGGTTGGAGAAGCATGGAGTTGCGCAGTCACTGATGAATGGGTTGAATGCTTTTGAGCTCTTCAACCATGCCATTGCAGACCACACAGCACTGTGTAAGCATGTTGAAATCACACAGCCAGGCACTCTTTTGAAGGTGGTTATGCTCTTTTTGGATGATACCCCAGCAATGCATATGATGGTACTGTCTGAAGCCATTGTGGGCAGACACTGGGCCAGTTCAGAACTAAGGAGGAGCTAGAGCAAGACACCAAAAGTCTCAAGCAGAAGACCCAGAAATGAGATGGAATATTCTTATCTGGCTGGTGAATGACTCAGAGTAGTGACTGCTACAACCAGGTCTGAGGCTGGATACAAAACTATGTTACATGGACCTCACCTCAGTGGGTCATCTGAATTTTAGCCACCAGAACTTATACAGGGATCTGAGACCCATGGTATGTATGTTTGAGACTGCTTTGGTCTCCTCTGCCTGCCCAGAGCTGTGGTTGAGTAAGCCATAGTATCCACTTTGCATGATGACACTATTGAGGTTTGTGGAGATAATTCTCAAAATCGATTGGTTACATCTCTTAAACCATCTTCCAATCATTACTCTCATTCTCTGTTCCTCTGATATGGATTCTGACTGTGGATGTATTTTCTAATTCTGACCTTGATTTGCTTTCTGCATGGTCATAAGGTTCTTGAACATTACTGATGAGAGGAAAGCAGGTGTAAAGGTGCAGCACTTGCCTGGGCTCACCTTGGCTTGGCCCTATCCAGATATCTGAGGTCTGCCAACATGATGGCAGTTTTGTGAATTTAGCATCCGAACAGTTGGTTGACATGCTGTGTTCTTCTTACCATAGACTTTCCAGGTTTGATTTTTGCACTTTCACCTCTTGATTGCTCCCAGGAAGCACTGCAGGAGCATCACTTGACCGTCATGGGGATCCTTGGCAAGCTATGAAGAAAGTTCCTGGAGAGGATCACAAAGAAGAACCCAATGGCGCAGGTTTTTTCTTTTGCCACAGGTATGTCTCCTACTCTATTATGAATGCTTGCAAAACTGAGTGCAACTCACTTGGCAAGTCTGAGAAGGTTGGCTAAGAATTCTGGACTGTTTTTGAACTGCCACTGAATCACACAGACAAATGCAATCAGGGCATCCAGTGGCAGCAGTTGTGGACAAATTTGTCCACCCTCTGATAGTCAAGCAGCTGGGGCAGATGCCTAGACATCAGTGGGCACTTTGACCCAAACATATGATGTTCTACACTGCAAAATAAATCAGTGATACTGGGGTAGCAGATGGCAATGGTTGGGAACAAGCTTGTGGCATGGCCAAAGTGAAGGGGAAGCATCAATTGGCACTTCAACAGAAACTGATGATGGTGGGGCAGCAGATGGGTGGGCATTAGGGAGCCCTAACTTAATTGAAATCATGGTGGGGCAAGGGAAGGGAAGGTATCCTTGGACTATCATATATATAGTTAATGAATATATAGTTATAGTTATATTCATTAACTAGAATGATAATGCAGCCAGTCTAGTTGTCATTGCATAACAGACTGATGTTGGCTTGTTTGCCCCTATGAGTGGAGCTGGCCCTTGGCAGTGAAAGCAAGGAGCCTGAGTACAAGAACATTGCTATTCTTTCAGATCAATGCGCCCCATTTTGCACAATCTAAGTGCCCATTTTCATTGTCGTTCTGTAGTCTACCATCTTTGAAGGTCAGCATGGCTGGTCCTAGCAGATTCATGTGATTGACTGTGCTTGTCATCAATTGACAGTGTATATGAGAATGGTGCCAGAATTTCAGCCCAGCATGATGCATTGGTGCAGGCACTAGTTGGTCCACCACCCCCAAAGTACACTGAAAATGCTGGGTGTGGTATTACCTGCACAAAGGTACATCATTCTCTAAATTTAGTACTCCATCAATGGTGCTATTCATGTTTCATCATGTTATCATGTGATGCTTAAGCATGTTATTGGGCCATTGTTATCAACAGGAAAATCTCCTGTGCAATAAGCCTTTGCCACAAGATTGCTTGTGAATGTACCTGTTAGCATTTTAATGGGCATTTGCACTGCAAAAGTGTTTCTGCACGGTCTCAAATTGCTTTGTAGTGCACAACTTGCAATGTAGCCTTTTTGGAGGATCGGTTGCTACTGATTCACAAGAATGTCAGCTTCCAGGACATCCAGCATTCTGGAACAGAGAATGATTCCTGCTACCACAAATGCCTGAAAGAGAAGGCTGCCAGCAAGTTCCCTGCCTTGGTTGGAAAAGAAACAAGTAATCTACACCAGGAATCTCAGGGAGCTCCTCCTCAGGTAATCTCTGGGAAATTCTTGAAGCTCAGTGCATGAACTTGGTTTTTCTTATTCCAATTGCAGGCCTTCAAGCTTGAAATTGTTGGCATTGGCCAAGAATGATGGTCACCTTAGATTCCGGGAGCTCATTTGTTTGTCTTCTCAACTGTAGTATCATTCATTTATGGTCTTCATCATCTCTGCGCAATTACTCCAAAAGATAAGATGCTTGAAGGCAGAGAAAGTAGTGGGTATCAAGTACAGCAGCCAGAGGGTTAAGAGAATGACAGTAAGGATCAGTAAGGACTATTGAGCAGCTGAGCATGAAGAACAAAAAACCCAAGTGCGACAGAAATCATGTTTCATCAGATCAATGCTGAGAAAGTTAGTGACTGTCACATGAGTAATCAGCTTCTTGGGTTGTTTGTTGCCCATGGGATCAGCAAAGCCATCAGAATCTCCAACTCAGTTTCTTCAGATAATATCAAATTGTGAAAGCTAGATCAATGGGACTGACGTTTGATGATTTACATTCACATGCTTCTTCTGTACATGCTGCTGCTTTGGAGACCATGTCAGAACGTTTGTTGGCAACAAAATTTGTGACTGCTTGTAGTGTAGCTGTTTAACTAATCATATGTACATGTGCAGGGTTGCAGGGTTGCTGGAACTGGAATGATCTCTTCTTCTTCTTCTTCTTCTCCTTCTCTTTTTCAAGCCCCATCATCAGATCTGGTAAGTTTGGCCCTTGGCTTCTTTCATCTTCTGCTTTTCTTTCAGAACAATGAGGTGGTAGTTACAGGTAAATTATGATAGTGAAGAAGAAAAAATTCTGCAAATCTATATGCTTGCAGCCTGACACAACAGTTGTATAGAATGTATCCTCACAAAGAGATAAATCAGCTCTGAGAAAAGTTTTTGATTGCAGAATTGTAGAAATGTTGCAGACCTAGTTTATTCTACCAAGTTATGATTTTGGGTCCATGACCTTTTTTCTTATCATGGTTTTTTGATTCGCAACATTTGCTATAATATCACCAGTTAGAAAGTCAGTAAGGCAGTCATAAGTAGCCCAAGAAGAAAACAACAAAGAAAAAAACACAATCAGGAAGAGAAGACAATTGCAATCAAAAAACTACTCAACCCTTTTTTGCCACCAAACCTGGGAATTTTTCTTTGCACTTTATTTTGTTTTTTTTTTCCTTAAATTTTGGAGGGGGGCAGGGGGAATGTTGCATGAATAATGGTAGGATAACACACTATTTACTCAACCCATTTCTTTTGTCATGTACCTGGGTTTTTTTTCTTCAATGTACTCAAGAATCTGCATGTGAGGCTGGCTGGTGATGTCTTGTCCCTGGGATTACATCTTCTCAGCTGCTGTTGTTCTCATTATGTTGTCCCCCCTTGGTCTTGCTTGCCAAGGAAGACGCTAACAAGCTCACTTAGTGCTCTTTTGTCTTATTACTATTGCCCGTTGTTCTGACAGGACAATGAACGCACACACACACCCCTTATGAACTTTGTGGGTGCCAATGTGCAGTCCTGTTTTGTGTGAGTCCTTCTTCAAGTTTCAGTGATGATTTTTGTTGTTTTAATTGTCATAGTTCATTATCCCCAGACTTCAAAAGTGGCTGATTTTAACGACGAGGGTGCTTCACTGCTTTGTCGTCCATGATCGTGTGAAGACTATAGCCACAGTTTGTGAAACTTGAGGTCTTTTTCTTCTTTTTTTCTTTTGAAGTTAAATTTGAGCAAAACCCTTTTGACTGTTGCAAAAGTTTTGCCCTTCTCTACGGACATATTGTCTCATAGTTTTTTTGTTTTTTTTTGTTTTTTTTTTGTGTTGGGGGCAAATTTTGACCATTTTGTGATTTTTTTTAGGAAAAGAATATTCTGTCACAAAATCCCGTTTTTGAAAAAAAAAAATTGCCATAAAAAAAATTTCTTTAAAATCACCAAAATTCATCACAATTGCCTAAAATATGGAAGGGTGCTCAACATTTTCTATTTCCATATTTTGAATATCATCAAATTTGGCTCAATGTCCTTATGGATAATCACCACTTGAGCAACATCACAAAATTGGGGAAAAAAAACTGGTATCGTCAGCACCTTGTGAGTAAGAAAAATTAAATGTGTAAGCATAGTACCTATATAAGCATGTTTGAGTCAATCTAAATTATTTATATGTAGGGTAAAGCCTTAGGGTGGGGGCATTCCCAAAATAAGGTTTATAGTCAAGTTCGGGCCCGAATTTGGGGAATGTCTCCCATCGATGGGCTTTACCTATCATAAAGCATGAGGTAAAATTTATCATGAACTAGACCTACATAGATCACAAGGTGTGTAAATGGGAGGGTACCTATGCCTACTACTCCATAGTGGGAGGGTTCTTAAACTTTTAAGTAGGCATAATTTCCCTCCCACCCTTGATGAGGAGACATAATATCCTTCCCAATTTCTAGGAGGGGATTTCATGGATATAAGGTGCCCTTCACATACACTATGAACTTTCTCCAATTGCTTTACGATTTTGGGAAGCTCAGTGGTGTAGGAACCTAAAATGGTCATGTAGGGGTCCTAGTCCTTACATCCTTAGTCCTTATCTTGGCAGCCCTTTTTAGAAAACACTGCCCCTCGCTCATGGTTGCTAATCCAATGAGTTAACTCCTAAGAGCCTCGGCTTATTTTACAACCATTTTTCCTCTATTGAAGACTTAGTTAGAAATTTGGTTGAATCTACTCATCCATGAATTGAATTACAAATTCAATCATTAGATTTAAAATTTACAAGCTCGTAGTTCTTTGACAAAAATTTCAGCCAAAATTAAGCAAAGAATGATAAGATAGCAAAGTTAGATCAAGCTTGTACAAGATCACACAACTGCTGTCCAAAGTTGGATTTGAAGCTTTACCAGCTCAAAAAAGCTTTTGACATGAATTAATGTGGTTCTAATAAGGCACTCACAATGGTGAACTTAATTACTCCCAAAAAAAAAAATAGTCAAGCCCAAATTTGATTTTTCAAGAATGAAGCCTTCCAAGTTTTGGAATGAGAACAAGAAAATCCTCAAAAAGGAGTAACAAACTGAAGAAGTTCTCATTGCTCAGGTCTTAAATGAGTTTTCAAAGTTAACCTAGCTAGGCTAGGAAGCCTGATTGGGGATGGAACCCTTGGTCAGCCCCCCACCCCCGATGTTAAAGTGGTTGCATGGGGCTTTCTTGACAAACCTGTCACTAAATCCACTTGGATGTGCTTGGGCAACATACCATTGGAAAGATATTCCATGTGTGCACACTCAAGCAAAAAATAATAAATATTTAAATCTCTACCATCTACATCAAATGTTTTATGACCACCTTAACGCATGCTAATCACTCTTCATATCGCAATTTGTGTATAGAGGAGCACTTGATGAAACCATGCCAAACTTTATAAAAAGAAAGCACGCAAAGAAAGGGAAAGAAAAAAAAAACAACAAGCAAAGACCAAAGTTCAAGCAAACAAGCAGCCCAAATGAGGCAGGCCACAAAGAGAAAAGGGAACCACTAAGAGTCGAAACCTTCATTAGGCATGAAGCATATCAACTAAAAGAAAGGGTAGGTAAACTCAATAAAACTCCAAGCTTAGACTAACCTTCCCTTGCAGTAACAACTCATTTAAAGATGAAAGTGGCATTCCACTCTCTGTAATGCCATCGACACTTTCTATTTATAATAGGAATGCAACATCGATAAAGGAGGGCTTCTAGTGCCCTTTGCTATTCACACCATGTTAGCACATCGATGAAAAAAGTTGTCGACTTGCTAATGAAAATACCCAAAAACTTCCTTGGCAAATGAGAGAAATATATTTGCTAAGTAATGGTCGCAATAAAGTCCTTCCTTTACTTGAGTCACCAATGTTGTAATCACTCCACAAAAAAGAGCCACCCATGATATAACTTTGCTCAAGTGGGGTTGACAATGACAACATCTGTCAACCTGCAAATGTCATCAACTAACAATACAATATCGACCCACCTACAAAAAGATTGAAAAGAAAACAATGAAAAAACATGAGTTTAATCTCACAAAACATAAAATCCTGCATCTCTCACAATGGATGCAAAAGCATTCTGAATGGCATCATGGGATGCAATCCTCTCCCATCATGGACACAACGGAGGAGGTGAATACCCATGGGGTATAACGACTGAACACAAATGCAATGTGTCATACCAAAAGCCAGAAGATGGAGGAGGCCTAATCTAGTCCACAATGCAAAAAAATAAACATCAAAGGACAAACAAAAACATAAAATGACAGGGCAAGCAAATAGCCAAACTCTTGAGCACTTGTTTACAACAGTTCTATGCTTAGCCACCATTGAGTGCAAACCAAGATTGGTGGAATAGATGCCTTTTTGACCTTGTGAATGACCTCTTTTCATACCCAATTTGAGGACATGCTGAACATCAAAGCCATTCCCAAAAACCCAAAAAACTAAAATCCAAAACAAGGGGTTTTCTTTTTTTTCAATTCTTTTGATAAAACCTTGCATGTTCAGAAGTGTATTTTACATAAATATTTGGTGTTTAAAAACCCCTGAAGACTATATCAATTGCATGGCTAAAAGCCCAAACAGAGATTAAGCAGACGACATTGGCAGATCTTTGCTGAAGCTGGAAGAATCAGACAGACTTCATGCCAGATCTACCTATTGAAGCTGGAAGAATCACGCAGCATTCATGCCAGATCTATCTACTGAAGCTGGAAGAATCAGACAGCCCTGGTGCCAGATCTATCTACCGAAGCTAAAAGAAGCAGATGACATTATAGCATGATCAGGCTTGAACACAAAGTGATCAGACTTCAAATCAAGTCTCTGAAGCAGGTGGAGTTGTTGGCACATCAAATCATTAGCAGTGCGAGTCATGTGTCAGATTTGTGTGAAGGCTGAGAAGGTCAGGGACTTCATACCAGACCTCTGCAGAAGCTGGAAGAATTGGACGAAATTCATGCCAGAGCTTTTGGATAGATTTTGAAAGAGTTGGACATGACTTCATGCCAGATCTCTCTGCTGAAGTTTGAAGTGTTAGTTCAGGGACATTATAGCAGGATCAGACACTAGACAGTCTGTGATTGAAACCAAAAGCCATTAATACTGCTAACCCATCCTTCTGACTGCAAAACTTTCAACCTAGACCAACTGTGTTCTGTGAAAAATAAAAAGCCTGTCATCCTCAAAAGCCAGTTATGAAAGCAATGTGATACTTTTTTGCATAGTCAGGTTCTCAAGAACTAACCTTGTTCGTGCATTCTACATGTCTTCTTAGACAGGTCATTCTCCCTGACCAGCATCATGTTGCAGCACAACCAGAGACAGTGATCAACAAAAGGGAATTGGTGACCGTTACCAGCATACACAGTTTGCAACTTCCAATGTGCAGGGAGATTGTACCCAAAAGACCATTACCTTCATGCACCAGCTCCTGAAGCATGACAAGACTTTTAGCAGCTCAACGCCAGCTGGTTGTGTATCTAACTGGGGAAATGTCCCACACACCACTGTTCCAGCCCAAGATGCAACAAAGCACCTCAAGCAGCAAAAAGCTCAAACAATCATCACAAAATCTGAACATGATACAGGAACTCGTCAAACTTGAAACGAAGTTTGCTGAACTGCCTGAGTTAAAACTAGAACACTAAGCCTAAGAAGATTTTTGTATCAGAATACAGTGCCAGGAAATGTCCAGATACAGAAGCAAACTGCTCAGGTAATTCAATCGAGCAGATAGCTCCCATAAGCAAGCGCACAGTATTGTCTCTTCATACAGAATAAGTTGAAACCTGTTCAGCAACAAAAGGTCAGAAGTAAAATCCAGAGCAATTGCATCTACTTCCATCCTGTCATCAAGCAAAACAAAGTGAGAAAAGCATTGAAAGAATTGAAGTACAGGCAATAAAATGAAGAAATGCACCTAAGAAACCGCTGCTGATCTAAAATGAGAATTTCAAAAGTGCAAATATTAACATAGAGAGACAAAAAAATGTGTTTGGAGTACACATTATTAACATAGAGGGAGAGAAAGAGCCTAAAGACTTCGATTTTTATGTGAAAGATATACAGCAGCTACTGAACAAGAATATGACTCAAAACAAGTCATTTTTGAAGTCCAAGGCTCTGTTCCCTAACTTCAATACTGCATCAAATGGCTAGCAGACTGGCTAAATTCTTTTGTCTTCAATCAAATTTGTAAACCTCTGGAATCTTCACTGGATACTGAGAAATACAGTGTGCCCAGGGTGATTTCTGTGATGGCTGTATGGTCCGAAGGGCCTGCCAGACAGCACTATTGCACTTAAATCCACTACCAAAAGCAATTTGCCAGATTCTATTGCCTTTGCGCATTCTTCCTTTTGCTTCTGTATATGCCAACTCATACCAGATTGTGGACGATGAAGTATTTCCAAATCTATGAAGTGTCATTCGTGAAGGCTCTGAGTGTGCTGGAGAGAGCTGCAGGTTGCTCTCTAGCTCATCGATTACAGCTCGTCCTCCTGCATGGATGCAGAAATGCTCAAACGCAAGCTTAAAATCAGGGATGTATGGTTTCACCTTGAAGTTGAAAACCTTTCGAGCAACAAGGACTGTGAAGAAGAGGATCTGTTCAGAGAGAGGAAGTACAAGAGGGCCTAGAGTAGTAATGTTTGTCTTCAAAGCATCCCCTGCAATTGCCATAAGGTCCTTTGAAAGTGTCACTCCCATGTGCCCTGCCTCGTCTTGCTCCTGATAGACACATTCGTAACTCTTGTCATCAGCTCCCTTATGAGTCCTCACAACATGTTTGAGTTGGTACTTGGATCTTGACCTGTCTCTGCCTTTGTTGGAGAGAAGAATAGCTGCTCCACCAGTTCGAAAGAGGCAGTTTGGAATGAGCATGGACCTTCGATTTCCAAAGTACCAGTTCTGTGTGATGTTTTCCATGCTCACAACTATAGCATATGTACCACCATGGACTTGTAAAATGTCCTTGGCAAGATCGATCGAGATCACACCTGCACTGCATCCCATTCCTCCTAAATTGAAGGTGCGAATATTACCCCGCATTTTGTATTTGTTCACAATCATGGCTGACAGAGAAGGTGTTGGATTGAAAAGAGAACAATTCACAACCAGCACACCAATGTCCTTCGGCTTCACCTTTGTTTTCTCAAACAACTCATCCAAGCACCCGAACATGACCTCTTCTGCCTCCTCCCGTGCAAACTTCATGTTAGGGCATGGTGGAAGAGCATGCATGGCTGAAGGAAGATAGGTCTCATCTCCCAGCCCTGACCTCTCCAAGATCTTCTGCTGAAAATTGACACTCTTCTCATCAAAGAACCCCGACATCTTCGTGCGTTCCAAGAAATAATTCAATTTTACCTTCAGTGACTCCTGTGGCAAGTAACAAGCATAATCGACAAGGTAGATCGGCCTTGGCCTTGACATCACATACACTGTCAGGAAGAACACAAGAAGCAGTGAACAGATGACCAAGCTCACAAGGTCGAACTTCAGGTTCTCCCATAACTGCCACAAGTCATCAGGTCGGAACCGACCCACCTCCAACAGAACTCCAAGCAGAAGTGGAATGAAGAGGAATTTCAGCACATGGGTGATCAGATAATGGTAGCCAAGCTTCACATATTTCAGATTCACTGACTGCAAGAAATCAGGAAGCCGCCGCTGTGCACTGATGTGGATTGAAAACCTGCCCACACTCATTGTGCCTCCTCCTCTTTCCGCAGCAGATGAAGGATTGATACCTCCTCCTGGTCTTGCTCCTTCTCCGCCTCCGTCTCCCCCCTTTGCCATGGTGTGCTTTTTTGTTGAGTTTCAACACTAACTTCAGAGAAAAACCCTTTTCTCCCGAAGAAGAACACCATACAAGGAGACACACACCCAGAAAAAAAACACCCAAGACCTCAAAAGCTGCAGATCTAAAGGACAACAAGACTTCTCCACTCAGGAGGCATGTCCAACGAGGACTTGAAAGACTTCCTCGACGTTCAACAAGTCCAAACAAAGAATTACAAGAACCTGACACTGACCTAAAAACCCGTTTGAAACAATGGGTGGTACTGCAAAGACTCCGTGCAAGATGAAGACTACTAGGATACTAGCGCGGACGTTGAAATGACTGATGTTGTAATGCAATGCAATACAATGGGTAGTACTGCAAGAAACTAACTAACTAATTAGCAATAAAAAAATGTGGCAAGACTCGAAGACGACATAGTGTACCTTGCATGGAGCAGAAGAAGCTCCAAAATAGAAAAAAGCACAGCAGAAGTCTAAGAAAGTGGGGTAGGGAGAAAGAGACAGAGCGCACGCGCACACACACACACATACACACAACAGGATACACACAGTCTGCCAGCCAAAAAAACAGCAATGCTGAAAGTACAGAAGAGTCCTTCAGCTGGCTGGCTGGCTGGCTGGTTGGTTGGCTGGCTAGCTAGCTCCCCTACAGAAGAAGAAACATATCCCACTTCTTCTTGCCTTGCTTTCTTGCTTCCTTGCTGCAATGTAGAATTGTGGCGGTGATGGGTGGGTAGGCTACACGTATAAAAAGCACACTGGAACTCACTAGCAAAGTATCATGAAGCTTGATTACGAAGAAAACTTTGAACAAAGAAGTCCACCCAACAACAAAAAAACTTTGAACAGCGAAACCCAACAAAAAAAACTTATTTGTACGCGGTCCCCACTACTACTGCTTCTTCTGACAACAGCACTTCTTCTGACA
>Ga0116229_10007659_pt1 | contig 17000 bp, 9 predicted proteins | sample S1TSphgellanicum_3_FD_87313 | JGI IMG/M metagenome (GOLD analysis project Ga0116229, IMG submission 87313) | Host-associated microbial communities from peat moss isolated from Minnesota, USA - S1T2_Fc - Sphagnum magellanicum MG | ecosystem: Host-associated > Plants > Peat moss > Unclassified...
ATGAGGAAGTAGGTGAAGTGGTGTTGTTTTTGTGTTTTTTTTATTGAGTGTGTGGGGGGGGGGGGGGGGGAGGGTGTTCACTCTTTTTTGTATTAAAAAACTACACGAGTAAAAGTTAGGTCCCATATATTTGTTGTCATGAAAAATTATACTTAAATTAGTTATATAATAGGATTATGTTTATTCCAAAAATTAAAATAAGGTATGCAATTAAAAAATTAAAATATATATAACATGTGTACAAAAGACTTATAATAGGTGTTAGTTGTTATTAGGTTCCATTAATCAGATAGAGAGAATGTAAATTATCAAAGTAAAAGAGGTAGCACTAATGTGATGACCTTTATTAATGTTGTGTGGTTATTGGATTTTTCTATAAATACCCATTAGTTAAATACCCATTATAAATACCCATATACTCAAGTTGTCAACTTGAGTATATATCCACTTACTTTGTAGGGGTGAAAAAATAAAATTAAAAACTAATTTTGGTATAAAACCTTGCTTTTCAATTTTTTAAATTAAAAAAATCTACAATAATCCTTTTTTGCTGGTTCTTTCATAAAAATGACCAATTTTTTATTTTTAAATTTAAAAGAATCAAAATTACTAATTATTTGCAAAATGAAATAACCACACAACACTAGTATTTACTTGGTCATGACAAGGAATTGATTGGGCCCATATGTAGCAACTTTTTTATCCACTTACTTGGGTTGTAATGCACACCTTATTTGCTTTTATTTTGAAACCCACAACATTATTTTTTTCTTTGTAATTTTTCCCATGTGAATAAACCACATCTTCACTATCCATAATGAATTTGTGAGTGAAAGACATGATTGTCATCATGTGAAATGTGACACACTACTAAAATGGTTGTTGAAATTAAACTTGAACATTTAATGCATGACGTTTCAACTTAGTCATACATAATCATTTTATTTCCTTCATCATTTCTCTGCATGCCTTCCACTAAGAGTACAACATCAAATTTGGGCTCTACATTGCTACACATTACCAATGAAAATTAACTAATTATCAAGTGATGAAAAAAATGAATTGAGTTTGTGAAAATGAAATTCCATTTGGATGAAAGTATTGAATGACATTACATGCACCTTGAATTGAATTAAAATTCAATTCAATTCAATTCATACTTAATTCAACTGTAGTCATATTCCTAAAAGGTCCAAGCAAGATAAAGTGGACACAAAAAGTGAGTGCCTTTAGTTTTACCCCACATCATACATATAAAACAAAAAAGTGGGTTCTAAAAATAAAATCTAAAAATTCTTTATTTTTTATTTTTTATTATAACCAAACCTTTAGAATGTATGATCATTATATTTGAAAAATTATTTGAATAAATAAGTCCTAAAAATAAACTTAAAATATCTTTATTTATTGGATAGTAGATTCATAAATGAAGATTTTTTTTTTCCTTTACTTTTGAGGACATAAAGATTTTATTCTTGAATTTCAGTTCTAACAGAAAGTAGATTTTTTTTTGATACACCTTTTTTTGTATGTAGACTTTAGTAAGAAAAAGATGATTGCAATTTTTTTGCAAAGAATATCATATATGAAGAGCTTTATCACCAAAGGGTTCATGATAACCTTGTAGAAGAAAAAACTTGTGGGCTTTGAAAGTTAGTTTCGATAGGCCAACAATAGTGCAAACACATACAAAGACATTGTGACAAGGGAGTTTAGTGGATTTTATTACTCTATTGTTGATATGAAAATGTAAATGCACTTTAACATGGTGGTAGATACAAGAACAAAAGTTTCCCACATTGATTATATTAATGTGATAATGTTTTGGAATCCTAGCCAACCAAATCAAGATTGAACAATTTTGTCCATTTTATGAACAATCCTCATAGCATTTTAAAAATGTTGGGTTCAAATTGAAAATTTGGACAAGCTGATTTTTGTGACCAAAATTGGCCATGTGATATTCAAGTTATTTGTTTGAAACATTCAAACTTGGTGGTTGTACTACATGAAGCATAATCCAATTTAATAGAGGAATTGGATGTTGAATTTGTGGATGAAATGGACCATGAAGAAATTTGAGATATCCCATGATTCGTTTTATGAGGATGGTGTGACAATTGTGAATTGTGTTTTATTTTTCCTTCAAATGTGGAGGTGTCTAAAGTTTCTTGCTTTTTGTTTCATAATAGTCAACCATATGTCCTTAAATGAGGACCAAGTGAATTTGAGGATGATGAATTTTTTTTGAATTAGGGTTCATACACAAAAAACTCTTCCATATTTTTGGATTGTGAAACTTTCATCTTATTCAATTTGAAGATGTGTTTATGCTTGAAAGTTGGGGGATGTGATGTATATTGGGTGCTTTGTAGTGGCCCGAAATTGAAGGTTTGTTTAGCATTATGTGTATTTGAAAGGAGTTGGGCAATTTGGGATTAAAGATATGTCTATGTAAGATGGTTTGTTTAGCTTTTAAGGTAATTTGGTGTTTGGGTGATTTAAGGGTTTATCTATTTGAAGGTTTAATTGGGGGTTTGTTTGAGGGCATTTGGATGGTTTGATAGTTTATTCATTTGAAAGTTTTTTTTTGAAGGCTCCTTTTTTTGTTTTTCCTCCTTTGGGTGTTTATTTGAGGGAGCTTGGGTGATTTGATGTCTATTTTTTCATTGTGTATTGTTTATTTTTCTATCTTTGAGTATCAAACCATATGTTGAACCATATGCAATTGAACCAATCTAACAAAAAAATATCATTTTGTTTCACATTAAGTTCACCTCCTTTAATTAGTTTTGAAGTTAGAAATAAAACAATGCCTGTGTATGATTCCAATAAAATTTTGAAACTTTATGTTTATTGGTTGTTAATTTCCCTTTTATTATATTGGACATAAAAGAATTACGTATATGACATTATGTTAGTAGGTTTTTTAATGCAAAAAAATATTAAACCTTCCATTTTGATACCTAGGTAAATAATCAATAGACATACATGGTCGAGTTTCTATCAAAAAAATTGTGATTTGTAAAAAACCTTGTTGGATATCAATTAAGGTTTTTGTTAAAAACATGGGAATGTATAACCACCTTTAACATATCCAACCCTTGGCATACATGCTTAACATTATGATCCTTAATACCTAGACCTAAGTTGGTCCTTTGAAAATTCTAAACCCATAAACCCAAACCTAGTTGGTTGTTTAAAAAAAAATTCTAACTCTTAACTTTGACTATTGGGTGAAAGCACACTAAACTCCCCCAAAATTGTAGTCGCACATATAATCTTTTTACAATTAATTTTTTTGGAATGTATAGACATCACAAATTGGATTATTTTTGTTTGTTTTAAGTATATTTGATTAGATTTAGACTTCATCTAATCAATTATTTTTAAAAATTCAACAAACATTAAAAAATTTGAACATATGGAGTATATTCGTGACAAAATAATACCCATCACAAAGTTTGAAAATTTGAATATATACTTCAAAACTAAGGTTGTGGATGGAATTTTTCGGTGAATTTTTTATATTGTATGATATTGATATACATCAATTAAAGCTAGGATAATTTAGAAATTTAAAGTTTTTGGATGAAATTCCATTCAAAAAATGTGTTTTTTTGCATTTGTTTAATAATGAATGCATAATAATATTTTATTTTAGGAAAAAACCACTACCATATCAAAGAGGAGGAGATTTTATAGATGAGCATTGCAATTTTTTTTCAATTTTTTTTTTTTTTGGTAATGTTTTATGAATCATAAACATGAAGCTCTAAGGTCGCTAAAAAATTGTAAGTTATATATTTTGTGTACATTGATTTTATCTGATCCTCCTCATTTAATTGTTGGATCAAAACTAATTTTGATTCAAAATGAACTTGAGTTCAAAAATATGGTTATGTATGTTCTAAAGTTTTTTACTTGTGTTTAGGATAACCAAAGGATGCCATCAAGATTTTAGCTTACTACGTACTTTAATACTTGTTATACATCACCTTTTTTGAACAAAAATGGTTCACCCTTAGTGTATTTTCACCTTATTATCAAGAAATTTTAATGCCCATCCAACATTAGTTGCTTATTAACCTACCTAACTATTTACCTACTTAGTACCAACCAAATCAACAAAATAATTATGTTATGTAGTTACTTACTATTTGGTACCAACTTGTAAATTGAAATTTAATTACACTACATAGGCACCTAGATAGGTATTACCTACTTACATACCTACCTATTAGGTACATACCCAACAATGCTAGTGGGTGAACATCAAGTAGCGAATGGTGAGTGGGTGAATGGGCTCAAGTGAACAACAAGGAATCCTTATAGCATATTCCATGCCACATCATCAAATATTCTATGAATATTGTCATGCCACGTGGATTTGCTTTTATGATATGGCAAAATATTCTTTGTTGCAAAATATTTTGCCACATGGATAAGGCTCCAATTTCAAAACACAAACTACTTTTTTTTGGAGGTATTCATGGGTGAAAATGGTGGTTCAAAATTGTACCCATAAACATGGGGGTCTTTTAAAGATTGCAAACCACATTAGAAATAATCACCAAAACAAAAATTATTAGCTCATTAAAGGATGTGAAAAATGCAACGTATTCTAGAAATGATATTCATTACAACATGAAATCATTTTTCCTGCATCATTGTTGGAAGTTCTCCGCCAACATTAGCATATTGGATTATGAATAGTGAAAATGAAATAGGCAAATAGGCATTCCAAAACCTAATGCAACTACATTTTTATTATATTGTCATTGGCTTTCAAATACTTTAACACATGCCAATAAAAACTAAACCTCATCCCAACTCCAGATAATGAATAAACTTTTCAAACTTGCCATAATACATTATGTTTTGTAGGATATGATGTAGGTGTTTACATTGCACCCATGTTCTTCGCTCGCCTAAAGAAGCTGCATACATGACAACAAAATATATGCAAAAACAACATGGGTAATTTCCAATTGTGACATTGAAACATTTGTGGCCACAAAATATGCTATAGATTCGTCCATACCCAGGGGGCAGACCAGTAGAGGATTGAACAATTTATCGACATCCCAATTGTTGGTGTGTTGTTGCATTAATTTAAACACCGAAAGCCTTTTCACCTTCTTGCCATAATGAGATGTGGGCCAACTACTTGCATTTGAAGGTTTGATTACATTCAGTGTGTAGGTTGAAGGAACCTAGAAATTACTTGAAGCGAAAGGCTCACCTTTAAATAAACTCCAAGGGTTGTTTTTCATGTGTTGAGAGTCAAACATAAAGTATAGGAAACATACTTTGTGTCAGCCAAGAAATGCCACCTTGAGAAAGTATAGGAAACAAATTTTGTGCAACACATGATGGCAACCCACGGACGTGCAAGTCATCAACATTATTGGGATGACAAGCGGGAATGGCCACATGAAAACAAGGGGTGAAATCATGAAAAAAAAACCAAGTAATGTGTGGACAATCCTTAACAACTATTTTTTGAAAATTTGAAAAATCGCCATGGGAACACTATATATATAAATTTCTTATAGTTTCAAAGTTGCAACTACAAAATTTTCATGAAAATTCACCATGTTTCCTTTTATATGTGTAAAACACTTAGGAAAAACATGTGGACATGTGATTTTTTTTGTATCAAAATTCTTTTTCTCTTATCAAATGTTCACCAAATCATTTAAAGTTTTTTGTAAACTTTGATATATTCCACAAGAAGGGATCCATGTGTTCAAAACATTCAAAAAGTAAAAACACATATACCTTTTTAGATTTTAATTCTTGAATGCCCTTTTACACTATTACAATTTTGAATTTGTAATCATGGTTCAAAGTAAAGTTATAGATTTGACTATAATGTAAGGATTGATGCAAAAAAAATTGAGTTTCTACCATGTTATATGGGTAGATGCAAACTATGGTGGCTCACTTTTGTTAAGAAATAGTGTTTTTTCCCTAGGTACCATTTATTCAATGCATAAGGTGATTAATATATCCTTAGATCTACTAATTGGGACTTCTATCTAGATTAATAATTTCATTATGAAGAGAATTGTGTGGTTATTTATAGAGAAAAAAATTCATCTGTTAGTAATAATGGACTTTTGAAGTTGAAAAATATGGACTACTCATTTGATTAGAACACCACAAAATGGAAAAATTTATATTAAGTCACATTCCAAACTTATTATTGGGATTCAATATGTAATGTTATACTAAATGATAAACTCATATGAGGAATCGTTTTTTTGAAAACCTTAACCATTTAATAGTTAGGGACTTTTGAATGGTTATAATTTGACCATATTTTCATAAGTCCATATGAATTGCAATTTTTGTCTCTTTTTCAATTTCTTTGTCCCAAAAACATATTTTTTGGAAAGTTGTAGATCGAGCATTATTCCTTTAAACTTTTTGGGTTTTTTTTTAGGATTTTCCAAATTAAAAAATGACATTAGTTACATGAAATATAAATTTTCACATAGATTTGGGAAAGTTTGTAAATGATTGAACATGTATTATTCAAATATTATGATAGTAGCATTTAAAAAATTAATAACCATGTTCATTCGATTCATTTTAAAGATTTTGTATGAACTTGTAGGGAGTGTAATTTTTGCCAATATTGAACCACCATAGCTTGCATGTCGCAACCCTACCTTGAGAGAGTGTGAGGATGAAATTCACACTCCCGAAATTGGGACTTGGGAGTCCTCTGAGACTCCTGAAACTTCAAAGTTCAATTGTAGGGGCCAAAACACCTCATATTATGGTGTTTTTTATATCATTGGAAAGATATTGAAGTGTAGATGTCGAAAATGGCCTCGCATGGGCCATTTTGACATCTGCAACACAAGTTATGGCAAAAAGAAGGGCCGGGAGTCAAATTAACAATTTGACTCCCGACCACTAAAAGTCAGGAATCGACCTGACCCTAATGTGTGCAGGTTGAGTGCAACACACTGTTGGAAAACTTTTGAGGAGAGCTACAAGTTTGCTTTAGACCTCATCCAAATCGAAGGTCTGAGCAAAGAGTTATGACCTCGCAAAGTCCTAGGAGTCCAAACCGGGACAATTTTGGGACTCCTCTTTGGGAGTCCCGGGACAAAAAGCCATTCAGATGTGGGTGCCACGGAGAGGCACAAAATATAATATATGGGGGAAGGTGGTGGCTTCCCCCAAGTCCGAACCGTGGTGAATCATGTGAGTCCAGAGTTGTCCGTGGCTTGTCCTAGCACCAAGGGTGCTCTAGAAAATGAACTAACCAACTTGTTGGTTGGTTTGATGTAGGTTCGAGTAAGTAAATAAAGCTTGTCACTCTTCCTAATCCCATCCCGGAGCTTCAGCATGGCCCTCTACCCCTTCTAGTGCTGAGAGCTAGGAGTGTGCCCCGAAATCTTCACAATTCCACTATTGAGTAACATAGACCCAATTTGGGTTTAACTAGGAACTTGGGAACGCGTCATTGCATCTACCTATATGTCATATTTGGGCTCAAATTTGATATTCAATTAAAAAAATTGTGTGAAAAATGTTGTATAAACTAATAGAAAATTGCCATGTGGGTGAAAGCATGGTAAAGTATGCTAAAAAAGTAGTCACACATGCAATCAGAATCACATTTGTGGCATAAACATGAAAAAACCTATTCAAAATTTTTTAATTTCATTATGAAACAATGGTGTACTCCATTGAGTTTATAGTAAGCTACACACAAAATGTGAGGAATTCTCATATCAGAAAATGGATGAAAATATATATTTTAAACTAGTTGGGTTTTCAAAATTTCCAACATACTTTTACATGAAAATTTTGATAAATTATGACTATGATATGAAAATTTTAAAAACACATTGATACATATTAGTGCTCTATCCATTTGAAAGTACAACAAATTCAATTACAATTGTATTTTCATCAATGTTATGCACATTCTCAACAAGATTACAAGTCAACATATCTGCCCACTCAATGTTGTTGAACTTTTGCAAATACCAAGAAGAGTGAATTAAACCAAAAGTGTAGGAACAAAAAAGATGGAAGATAAATCCTTGAACATAATATATGAAAGGAAATTTTTACTTGGGCCATGAACCCACCCCATTGTCTGACACAAAGTGCCAAAATGCAAGCTAGTAACCAAGTTCATGAACACTAGATTTAGATGCAACTCTCAACAAGAGCCACTTGGTGGTTGTGTCCTTGAGAAGGTGGGCTCCAATACATGGCCACCTCCATATATTAGTTAGGCCTCCAATGAAATTAGCCCAGTGTGATATCTTGGACAAAAAGCAATTGGAATAGGTGTTGAATTTTCAAATATTCATTACACACATAGTTTCCCCTAGCCATTGAGGCAAAGTAGCTAGGTCTGTAGGAGTCACAAAAGTAGTCATTTGTGTGTCCACATCCACTAACATTGCTTAAAGATGTTGTGATCATTTCCAAATTGCACAATTTTGCAACTTGAGAAGCTTTGCAGCCCTATACATGAAACACAAATCCTACCAACTTCTAAAAGGCAATGCAATCAACATTCTTGCATGATCTTGTAGCAAAAGTGTTCAAACTACTAATAGACCTCCTTCAAGTTTACAATGCCCTTAACACACACCCAGGTTGGGTGATCAAAGTGACAAGAAATGCCAAAGCTGTAATTTCATGTGGTCATATAATAAGCACACATCTTCTCCCTTGGTCTATGTGGAAATGGCCTAAACACCCCCCCCCCCATTGTCTGGTTGCACTCTTTTAGAATAATTTGGAGCACTTTAGGCTATATATACGCCAATTAACATCCAAAATCATATAGTAATGACACACAAGTAGACAAATAATAGACAAAAACAAGGATAAAAATAAAAGTTGACATATAGCTTATACACAAGAATTTGCCAACATAGATAGAAAATGGAATAGAAGGAAACCAATATTCAAACTTTTTTACAAAGATACCATAGTAGTGCAATGAAGAATACCAATGGTAGGGGAAAAGGAATTGCACAAGACAACATATATACTTAGTAGCCATCCAATATTGTATACATTTGCACCCTGCAACCAACACCATTGGTCAAATTCTCATTCAACCAAGCTTTTCAAAGTGATGTGCACAACATTGCTATAATAACTTTCATTGAGGTTGTCAATACAACCAATCTTCTCTTCAAAACATTTTTACACACAAAAGGACCGAAATCACACATAATTCATCAATTGAGGCACACATGTAATGTACATACATGGTGGGGGTTGACAACACGTTCTAGCAAAACAACAATCAACATTCATCAAAGTAAAGCAATCTGCTTCCTTCCTTCTCCACATGCAACATGACACAACTATTTTAGTGAAAAACATGTGTTGTGCACTGTTGTAAAGTTAGCAAGCGATTGGGAGGTAGAAACAAGGCAAATACAATATTTCTACATAGATAGGTACAACATGATCAAAATTGTATTTCAAAGACCTTATGTCATCATCCTCTTCCCTCCTTCATCTAGATTGAGAATTCAAGATTGCTAGTTTACAATTCATAAATTAAGAAGTCTAACACAATGTTAATTTGGATTTCCATGCAAATTAACATGATTTTATAGTAGAGATAATGATGACATTGCCAAATAAGAAGAAGAAGAAAAATAATACAAATGTATAGAAAACAATCATAGTCCAACACTTCACAAATAACAAAAGTTTATCCTTTGTGTTGCTAGTATAAAAGTGTTAACATTCAGTCACCAAACTTACATCATCATTGCATAGTCTAATGATAATTAGTGGAAAACACTATTGTGAAAATCAAGAAGATATCATAGACAAGAAACAAGCCACTCATAGACGATGGCAACCAAGATTGTTATATAAAAAGGAAAAAAACAAACTTCCAAATAAGAAAAAAAGATATGGCTTTAGCCAAAAAAAATTTGAAATTTTTGTTTTCCCTCATCATAGCATCAACAACAAGAATGTTAGATCAATAGAAAGGGATGGAAAACCAAGACCTAACGAGAATTCAAGGAAAAGCAATAGAGACAGAAAAGAGGGGGTAGGCTCAAAAACATATCGTCCTTAATAGGGCATTTGAAAGGACCTACTAGGCCTTGGTTGTCATAAGGGAATGACAGAGGTGGAGAGTACAAAGAGGAGTGGTGCCATGGCATATATCAATTGATGGTTCGATCCTACCATAGCCACACTTTTTTTTCATCAGGATTTCAACCCTAAAAGAAATAAACAATTAAAAGAATTGATAATACAAAAGTTCTATTCCAATGCTACAAAAGGCAAAAAACAAAGGAAACCAATAATGTAGCAACAAACTTGTCGACCAATCTTCCTATTCCTTTTCATGTTTTTCCTTTTCTCGCACATTGCAACTACTACTCACATAATTAATTCATACTAAATTGCCTTTATGTAATTATACACTAATAGTTTATTAAAAACTATTTAAAACATTATTACCTTACGACAAACTTAAAGTTTTCATGAAAAATATTATTCATCATGGTTGTTTTTGTTGTATGTACACAATTTCATGGATGAATTCTTTTTTAAACTAGTGTTTCTCAATCCCTTTGTTAAATTACAATCTTTATGACAAGTCCCTACAAGTTGAAAAACCACCTCAAATATGTGTTGCAATGAGAACTACAACATTGTGACTCCTTTTTGTCTACATCGTACCATGGAAACATGCACAATTGACACATGTTAACTACATGTAAAAAAATGTTATGTACACAAAAAAAAAGGTGAGATTTCTATTGCAAGGACCCAAATGGCATCATGTGCTTTATGCATAGAATCAAATATGTGTTATGAATCAAATACCAAATGATTTTGGTATGTTTGGCATTGTGTAGGTATATATACTTGATTACTATTCGAACCTATTTTGGGCAACTATGTGGGGGCAACTTGGCAATTTGAAAAATTTCCCTACATTACATAATTTGCACATAAAAATTAGAATTAAATATTAACAAAAATGTGAAAACTATCAAAATGGACTTTTGGATGGCCAGCATGTTCCACTATAGGGGGGGGGCACTCTTATTTGAATTTTTTAATGAAAATAAAAATAGAAGGTCCCATATATTGGTTGTTGGGTTAAAATTGCAATCTAATTAATATATAAAAGGGTTATGTTTATTTGAAAACAAAAACATAACCAATGAAGGGTATAAATAATTAAAATTGATCAAAACATTAAATATATATGATTATGGTGTACTAAACATTTTCAAATACTAATTGTTAATAAGATGAATTAGTACATTAAAATCTATTAATTAACTTTGGAACTTTTATATTTTTCCATTTTTGTGTTAAATCCTACATCCTTTACTTATTATCAATGGAAGCCTTGTTTGATTTTTGATTATTCCCTTGGAAAACAAGTTTGTTTGACCTTGTTTTAGGTTGATAGTATTTGATTCATGTGCTTTTCTTTCATTTCTATTTTTCAAATTCATCATCTAGATTTGGTTTACTATTTACCTTAGGGTGGATGCATGGTAGGGTGGACCAAATTTGGAGTAACATAATCCATTTTTCTACCACCTAAATGTGATTTTAATTACTATTTTTTTTGTAGATTATTGAATTATTAAATGGACTCGTTTCGAAATTACAAACTTCAATATATATGTAATGAAATGATTGGTATGAAAAATATATAAAATTATAGGATCTATGAACTTTTGAAATTGAAAATCAAGGTATGTAACACTAGCAACAATTAAATGAATGGACTTTGGTTTGGTTCTAGGATGGACTTCAAAAACACTTAGGGAATTGGTTTTTATTTCTAAATTTAATAATGAAATCAAGCTTGAAATGGTTTGATTCATATCTAATGAATTTTATGACCTATGGACTTTTATTTGGTGAAAAATAAGCACATTTTCTCAAAGTCCATTTCATTTTGAAAAAAATGATTTAGTTTGAAATTTTGCAAGTATGTTTTAATTAATGAGATCTACTAGAATAAAAATTTTGATGGAAAAAGGTCACTTGGAATCAATGCATTATTGCTACCCAACTACAAAAAACATTTCGAAGCTCAAAAAAAATACAAAGGAAATGGACTTTCAATTTTGTAAATTCTTGCCGCTTTTTGGTCCACCCTACCATGCACTTACCCCTTATTGAAAAATCAATTATCAAGTTAATATATCTTTGTGAAATTTTTAAAGAGGTATGTGAAATAATGGAATTGTAATTAATATAAGCATTTACCTTCATTACCCCAAAAAATAAATAAGTAGTAAAAAGTCCCATCCTTCTAAAAGTCAAGAGAGATTATCAAGTTCATCAAGTTCAAGTGCACATAATAATAAAAAGTTGAAATTCTATGATTAATTATGGGTCCAACCACCCTTATAACTTTGATATGTGCACATGTAATGGTACAAATTTCAAACTCCCAATTTTATACTAAACAAAACATTTAAAGTTGAATAGGTTTCCATTACATCTTCAATCAATTGTTGATCCATCATTAATAAAATTACAATTTATTTTAATATCATTATTCCATTTTTTGAAATGAAAATTCAAAATTAATTAATTATTCAACAAACATGTGTCAAAGCTACCAAGGTACTATGGCATTTGGGCTTTTAGTCAACCAATAGGGTAAATGATTTATGTGCACCATGACAATATTTAGCCTGTTAAAACAAGAAAACTTTAAATATGTGTAGGTAAATTAGTGCTTAGGCTTGCATGTAAGTAGTACCAAGTTTGGGCATTTAGTAATAAATCCCAAAGCATATTTAATTATTACTAGAATTTAATGTTTCAAGGATAGAGATTTGATGTATTTTTTCAAGTTTTATTTTTGATTGAAAATAATGAGGATTCAAATCCTTTGAAGAACATTTTCCCAATAATCAAATTCCTTAAATGCACCTTGTGTAAAATCCTTTTCAATTATGAAATAGATGGGTATTGATTAAACAAAAAAATGGATGAAATTGGGGAAATTAGACAATGGATGAATTTATTAACATCTTTTTTTGGGCAAAATGTAGCCAATTTTTTCAATATGATAGAAATATGTTTTTTTGAGTATTTTAGTCACCAAATTCAACATTTCTTTGGAAAATTTGTCAACTTTCTTTATTGGGTTCTAACATGTAGCCAAAATTGTGAAATATGTTTTAGGTTTTTATCTTTCATATCTTATTTAGAGGCAAACTTGGTTGAATTCTCTTGCCCCTAGGTAGGTAGGTAAGTATACTCTATAGGTAGCCTAGTAGGTAGGTAGGCACAAAGTGGACCTAGATGCAATTTTACAAAAATAAACCATGGTCATAATTTAAAATTTTTCAGTTTTACTTTTGAGGTTAAGGTCCAAATTTAGGGGATTGTAAGGATACTTGCAACTGGGGATGAAATGGCCAAGTGAGGATGAAAAGGGGCATAGGATTGGGCACCATTTTATGGATATTTATAATATGTTTACATGTAAGTGCAAAATTTTGTGGTAGTTAAAAGTTACACATGTTGAAAAAAGTGACTATTTTTATTTTTTAGATTCCTTACAACAAAACTACAAGGGAAACCATTTTGAAATTGAATATCAAAAAGTTGGTCTACTACACACACAAAAAAGGAAAGATTTTTTTTGTGAGGACTCAAATGGTTATATAATATCTATGTGTTATACAAGTGAAGAATGTTATGTGCATCAAGTACAAAGTGACTCTTGCACGTCGTGCACATGTTTTAGATGTGTTTGATTTTTTTGGAACCTACTTTAAACTATTATGTAACAGTTTGATTCACTGAAATTCCTCTAAAATTTAGGCCTTTCATCATGTCTATATGGTGCAACAAGTTTGAGGTTCCCAATTTATTATTAAACATGTTGAATGTGCTAACAATATGGGAATTTACATATATTTAGGTTTGGAATGAATATTTTTATATTGTGAAGTCTTTAAATTTAAACATGGCACCTTGAACCAATATTGTTACAATAATAAGTAAAAGGCTTTAGGCCACAAAAGTAGTTTTAACTTGGAAGGCACACATATATGGCCCCATAACAAATTAAGCTAAATAATTGTTGATTTTTGTTGGTAGAAGGTCCCCATCCTAATCAAGTATGTGTGCATTGTAGTATATTGGCTAAATAATCAATTATATTGATGACTGGCACATCAATTTTAGTGGGTTGTTGATTACCAAAATCGTTAAAAATGCCACAAAACCCTATAGCATTAATGGATGAAGCCACATCACCAAAAGCAAATTGGAGTAAAATCAATAGGGTTTCAAGAAGTCAAAAAATATTTCTACAGTTTCATCTTTGATGGCACAAGAGGGGTACCATTTTTTAAAATCCTAAAATGATGCACAAGCTAGCAAAAATTAGTTACAACCCCCATCAATTTAAAATGCCCTAACAAAAAGTAAAAAATGAACAACAAGAAATAAATAGTAAGAAGAATTAGGATTTAAGGTTCTTGAATGACTTAGTTGCCTTGAACAAACATGAGTAGTTGAAAAACAAATCAAGAAACAAGATGCAAGAATCAAGGGATAATGTGGCCATGATTTATAAGCCATGAATCAAGGTTTTGGGTTTTTAATTTTTGAATGACTCAATTTCCTTGAACAAAAATGACAATTTATAAGTTGAATAGCAAGTAAGGATAAATATTGCAACTAACATTCAAGAGCCAAGAATTAGGGTTCGAGGTTCTTAAACAACTTAGCTACCTTGAACAAAAACAAGTTAAACAAGTAAGGAAACAAAAGATATTGTAGCTAGCGGCCAATAGCCGAGAACTGAGGTTTAGGGTTCTTGAATGACTCAAAAGTTAATTGCCTTGAACAAGATCGAACATCATGTAAAGATTCATTAATTCCTAAGTCCTAAGTGTATAATGTACATCGTGACACCATCTGCAAGTGGCAACATTCAATCAAAATAAAAGATTAAAATACATGTCTAGACCTTGGTGGTTGGAACATGGAACTTCATATGATAATGCAACTTCAAGTTTTGATGTTCAAAACTATAGTCTAAAACGCCATCTTCCCCAATGTCCACTGCCCACTAATAGTCATTTTGTCATCTCACAAGTCCCCACCACATTCCAACATCCATTTCATCATTTCCTTAGTCCCCACCACATTCCAACAACCATTTTGCCACCTCCATTGCAATTTTTTATGAATCTAATTTCCAACAGCAAGTTGCCAATTGCAACAAATCATCAAGCAAGCTGCAATTTTAGCCTTCATCATTAAAAATGGTAGTGAATTACAAAATGCAGGTGCTAGTCCCAACAACTTATAAGTTGTAGTTGCATCCCAATTGTTGATTAGATTTTCAAGGTACATACCTAACCTTTAAGCAAAAACATCAATGAATGCAAAAAAACCTTCAAAGCTTGTATTTTGTTGCTTGATTTTGACTTTTAACTCCTCTAAGCTCTTAACAAATTAGCCTCTAAGGCTTAAACAACATGCTTAGCTTAGTGTTCATTGTCATTCATAATTCATGAATCACAACTTGTACAAGTCACATAATTTCAAAAGGTAAACAAGGTTTCTAGCGACGTCCTTTTGCAAGAAAAAGATGAAGTGGTAAAAGGAAACCTAAAAGAGGAGAGAAAGCTCACAAACAACCTAGATTCAACCGTGACAAATTGGTAAACAATCAATGGTGGAAATGGGCAAAATGGCAACATGTGGTGGCACTATGGCAATAGCTAGTGAAGTGGTACGTGGCATACATCCATCACTATGAAGGCAATATTTTTTCCATCCATATGTAATTAAGCAACAACATGGCAACAAAATTTTAGGCTATATATATATATCCAAGCTTACAAGTGGACGACCTACTTTTTTTTTTAAAATGGCAATTTTTCATTAGAAAAAAAAACATTGGTTCCATATGACGAAATCATCAATAAATGTTGTTCGCAACAACTAGTCTTTTTTTATTGTATAATCATATTGTTTGGGTATCATTTTTTATATTAAAGCTTAGTATTTAAAAAACCAATAAAAACAAAATTTATGTAGTGAAATAATCTCATTGCAAAAAATATAAACATATTTAATCTTGAAATACATATTAATATGATAATGCTTATGGAATTAAAATTTGATTTACTAGGTACCTAATATGTAACTAAGTAAATACCTATTTGGTATTTGGCTACTTGCATGGCTACCTAGACATAATGTACTAAAATATTGATTTGGTAAGTACCTAGTAGGTACATATGTAAGTAGGTGCCACCTACACAGTGTAACCAAATTTCAATTTGCTAGGTACCAAATAATATGTAACTACATAGTGTAATTATATTTTAATTTGGTTGGTACCAAATAGTTAGGTAGGCAGGTTAGTAAGCAACTAATGTTGGGTGGGCATGAATTTTTTTTGATAGCAATCAAGTTCAAACGTTAGAATTTTTTTCCTAAAAACTAACCAGGTTTGGGTTTATGGGTCTAGAAATTTCAAAGGACCAAGTCAAGTCCAAGTATTAAGGATCATACTATTGGGCATGTATGCTAGGGGTTGGATGCGTTTAAAGGTGGGTATACATTTTTAGGTTTTTAACAAAAAAATTAATTGATATCCAACAAGGTTTTTTAAAAATCGCAATTCTTTGATAGCAACTCAAACATGTATGTTTATAGGTTATTTACCTAAGTATCAAAATGGAAGTATCTATTTGAAGTTTTTTTTTTTTTTTTTTTTTTTATTTTATTTTTTTAAATTTTTTTTTTTTTTTTTTTTTTGCAAAAAATCTATGTTGTTAAAAATTTTTCTAAATCCAAAAAAAGTTTTACCCAAAGCCAATTTTTGGGTAAAATTTTCGAAAGTAAAAGAAAAACCCTGAAAAATTTCAAAGCCATTTTTGATTGATTTATCAGCAGAATTTTAGGTTGAGAAATTCGAGGAAAAATTCGATGCCAAAAAATGCATGGATTTCGAA
>Ga0116229_10007660_pt1 | contig 17000 bp, 12 predicted proteins | sample S1TSphgellanicum_3_FD_87313 | JGI IMG/M metagenome (GOLD analysis project Ga0116229, IMG submission 87313) | Host-associated microbial communities from peat moss isolated from Minnesota, USA - S1T2_Fc - Sphagnum magellanicum MG | ecosystem: Host-associated > Plants > Peat moss > Unclassified...
CACCCGCAAGCACGCCCCACACGACGTCGCCGGCGTAAAATCGGCCGGGCAGGGCGAGCCAAACGATCGCCAAGACCGCCATGCCCGCGAGTTGCGAAAGCACGACCACCGTAACCGCGGCGGTCCGGCGGCTGGCGAGCCCACCGAAAAAATCGGCGCCGCCGTACACCGTCGCGGCGGCCAGCGCCAATAGTATCGCCATCACTGGACCAAATGCGCGCCACGCGACGGCGCATCCTATAAGCGGGGGCGAAGCACCGATCCCCCATCTGAAAACTCCCCGGCGTCGCCGCCGGGGAGTTTCACGGACTTTTTCCGGGCGCCCCGGACCTAATGCGCCGTCGCTAGATTCGGCGGATGGCGCTCGGGCGGTTCGAGCGGAAGCGTGACTGGATGCGCGCCTTGATGGCCGACGTCAGATTGCCGGAAGTGAGCGAGATCGTGATGTCGGATTGGCCGCTCGCCCCGACGATCGTTGGGGTTTGCGAGGCGTTGACCGGATAGAGCGATTCGTACAACGGGTAGTCGGCGCCGATCGCTTGGACCGAATACACGTCGCCCGGCGTCGCGGTGCCGGCAGCGGCCGTGTTCTGCTTACCCGTGCAAATCGACGGGCTCGGCGTGATGACCGACTTCCCTTGAGTTACCGTGGTGTTGGGGCCGATCGTGTCCGGTAGCGTATACGTCCCCGGCGCTTTCACGAGGATCGTATAGTACACCGGACCGGCGCCTTCGGCCGCACCGATCGGGCCTTGGCAACTTACCCCGGTGGTGGTGCCGAAGTCGACGATCTGCACGAGTTCCTCGGTCACGCCGGCCGGCAACGCGGCGATGGGAAACGTGCCGCCGCCTTTGCCGTCGAGGGTGAGCGTCGGGGCCGTGATCGTGCCCAGCACCGCCGTCGAGCCCAGGTTCGCGGTGGCGGTCACCGTGCCGTAGCTGGAGACGCCCGTCGGCACCGACACCGAGAGTGTGTACGTACCCGCCGACGCCACGACGTTGGCGAACGTGGTGATGCCTTCGGGAATCCCGAGAACGCCCGCGCCCAGGCTGTTCAACCCATCGCGCAGACCGAGACCCGTCCCGTCGGGATCGAACGTCGGCGGACCGCCGAAGTCGACGAACGTGTTAGGCGTCGAGTCGTACAGGGGTTCCGTGTACGGAACGTAGGACGACGCGACGCCGCCGTTGGTGTAGTTACCCGGTGAGATGCCGTTGGTGAACACGCCGCCGGCCTGACCGAAGGTCGACGTATTGGGCGGGACGGATACGCCCGAATCGATGCACGGCGTCAGTTGGTCGCAGGCCGGCGTGCCCGGGTGCAGGCTTTGCGACGTGCCCGTGATCGTCGCCTTGGTCGCGACTTCTTCCACGCTCGGACCGCCCGGCAGCGAGCTGTAGATGTCGTAACCCAAGTTTCCGGCTGCACTCGACGCCGGGAGAACGAACGGGCCGGTGATCGTGGGCGTATCGACGAGCACGTTCGACAGCCCGCCCGCCTTGCGGTAGGTCGAGACGACGTTGAGCCCCTTATTCGTTCCGTAGAGGTTGGCCGTGCCCACGGCAAACTGCAACGCTCCGGTCGAGATGGGATTGGTCGAATTGATGGTCGGAATCCCGTTCGCACCGCCGCTGCAACCTGCCAGCAGAGCCGAGACCGCCGCGAGGGCGATGCCTGGTCGTAGCTTATTCACGTAACTGTTCACCTTAGATCTTAAATCGTCCGTAGACGTTGAAGTTTATGCCGGCGCCGTAGCCGTTGAGGAACGGCAAGTTCGCGCCGTTGTTGACCGAGTAGTCCGCCGAGCCGGTCACGTAACTCGTGCCATACGGTAGCGACGTCGCGACTTTCCCGGTCTGCGGACCGGAGATGCCGTGGCCGACCGGCTGATAGAGCGTGTTGTCTTCCGGCACGGTGTACACGTTGTTCGTCAGGTTGTAGATCTCGAACCCGATCGTCGCATTTTTCGTAAGCGGGTATTCGAAGGTCAGGTTGAGGTATGCTTGGCCCGGCGTCTTGCCGTTGCCCGCGATCGCCGGTTCGTTGTATCCCCGGTCCCCTGCGATGTTCGGTTTGGCCGTCGAACCCGGGACCTGCGGATCGACGTAGTAGCTTGCGTTGTACGCATTTCCCGGTCCGCCGACGCCCGCGTAGGGCACGTTGGGGCCGAAGTTATCCTCCGGGATCGTATAGAGCACGCCGTTGATGAAACCAAACGACGAGCGTCCGACGCCGAACGCGTAACCGAAGTTCGTTAGCAGCGACGGCGTAATCCGCAGACCGTTCTTCATATGATACGTGAAGCCGGTCGAGATGGTGACGGGCGGGATGAACCCGGCGCGGAAGTACTCGCCGCTCTGTAGCAGGTAGGCGCCGAGAATCGGGAGATTCGACCCGCCCGCGACCGGCGGCGTATTCGTGTACTCGTTGATGTAGTCCATCGTGGCGTAGCCGCTGATGCCCGACTGCCCTTCCGGAATGTCCGGCGTCGTTAGCTGCTCCTCGATGCCGAAGGTGCGCTCGCTGCCGTTGGCGGTCGTCGTGAAGACCGCGCCGCTCGTCTGACCCGTGATCGGGTTCGGCGGGCCGCTCGCCAGCAACTGGTTCTGCTCGACGTTGAAACCTGACCGGACGTAGGCCGTCGTGTGGTCGGCCCAGCCGCGCAGGAAGCCCTTGGAGAACTGGTGCGAGTACGCTAAGTCGTAGTTGTTGTACGTCGGGGGTCCGTACCCGCCGAGGTCCGGCGCGTCGAAGAACTGGTCGTACAGCGAGACGATCGACACCGCGTAGTTGGGGCACTTGAAGAAGTACGACGGTGCGCCGCCGTTGGCTACCGGGTTCTGATCGAGGGTCGGGTTCTGCGAGTAACCCGCGCCCGGTCCGTGCGTTCCGCTTCCGCAAGCGGGGGCGGCCACGGTGTCCTTCGCGGGGATTCCTTCGAGCAGCGAGCTCACGCTGGCGGCGTTGATCGGCGTGCCGAGGGTCTGTCCGAAGAAGAACAACGTCGAGCGGCCGTAGGAGGCACGGATCGAGTCGTTGGGGTCGAGCTCGTACGAAACGGCGGCGCGAGGCTCGACTTCACGCGGGCGAATGAACGCGTTGCTGACTTTGTTCGGATTGACGTCCGAGGGCGTATTCGAGGCGAACTGATCCTCACCGAAGCGGTTCTGCTCGCCGTCGACGCGGACGCCGAGGTCGAGGTGCAGCTTCGGCGTGGGCGAGTACTGGTCGCGCAAGCCGATGCCCCACTGCTGCTGGTCCGTGCCGTGGTAGTCGATGCCGAAGTTCGGGATCTGCGGCAGCACTCCAGTCCACTTGCCTTCGGACAGCAGCGCCGAGTAGATGTAACATCCGCCCGTGCCGGCCGCTGCCTCGCCTTTGAGGCTCGTACCAGGCCCGAGGCAGGGATTCGCGGCGCTTACGGGCGTGCCGGGATGCTCGGGCAGATACCAGTCCTGCACGCCGGGGTAGTCGGCCCCGCCGGCACCATAGATGCTCCCGAGGTCGAGCGCGTAGGTGCCGATGCCAGGCGCCTGTTCGTCCCAGAACGGCTTTGCGTTCTCGAATTTGCCTTCCAGGGTAATCGTTTGATTGTTGCCGATCGTCTTGGTGATGTCCGCGAGGAAGCCGGTGCGCGTTCCGCCGATTTCATCGTAGCTCACGCCGAAGATGCCTTGGCTGTTGTATTCCGAGTAATCGGTACCACCGTTGTAGAGGCCCCAGTTGTAGTACGTCGCGCTGAAGAACGTCGAGGAATTAATCGTATTAGTGTACTCGAGCTTCAGGAAGTTCAGCGGATTGGCGACCACTTCATCGGGCTGTGTCACGTTCCCACTGCCGGGCTGGTACGGAATCTTCGGAATCAGGCCGGCGAGATAGGCATTCTGTTGCGCGGTGGTTGAGCCCGGGAAACCGCCCGAACCCGGGTAGGCGCCGGCGGGATAACCGAGACCGCCCGAAAGGGCGGTGAGGAAGCCCGAATTCGGGTTCGTGAAATACTCCAAGCCGTTGAGGCCGCCGTAGCCCGAGTACTCGCGCACGTCCGCGTTGCGCTCGAGCACCTGAATCGACTGATTGCCGTTGTTGCCGAAGCGATAGACGAAGTTGTCGAGCCAGTCGTCGTGGGCGACGGAGCTGACGGCGTAGTACTGGCCGTTGACTCCGAGGTTGCCGGCTTCGCTCTGATTGAGCGAGCTGACGTTGAACGGCGCGTACTGCGGAACGTAGCGGCTGCCCGAATACGCGAGGTAATTCGAGATGCGACCGTTCTGCGTCGCGAAGCTGTCGTTGAAATTCAGCGTGTGGTTGTACCACGGGGCGGCGATTTCAAGATCGAGCGTCGCCGAGCTCGGATACGCGCCGCGCGGGGCGATCGTGTTGATCGTACCGCCGCCGCTGTTGCCCTGGGTCGCATCACCGGCGCCGGAGACGACCTGAATGTTGCCGCCCGAGCCGCCGGTGAGGTTGTTGAGGAACCCTTGGCTGCCGTTCTCGTCGAAGAACGGCGCGGTGAAGGGAACGCCATCGAACTGGTAGCCGAGTTCGACCCCGAGCGAGCCGCGGACCGAGAGCCCGGCGCCATTGCTCGTGTCGTAGGTCGGGATAACGCCGGGAACGCTTTGCAAGAGCGTATTTTCGTTGGTCGACTCAGGATTTCCGAGCGCCTGTTCGACACGCTGGCCGCTGACCGTGTACGTGTCTTGCGTTTGCGACGGCTGGAACGCCGACGTTGCCGAACGCGAGCGCGTGCCGCCGATCGTGCGTAGCGCTTTGGAGAAGGTGACCTTACCGAGGTCGACCGTCGAGTCGCCGACTACGGAGACGCCCGACAGCGAAATCGGCTCGTAACCCTGCTTCTCGAAAGAAATGACGTACGTGTCGGTCGGCAGCTGGATCAGCGTGAACCGGCCATTGCTGTCAGTGGTCGCTTTGTAAGAGCCGCTGGGCGAGGTCGCGGTGACGGTTGCGCTCACGATCGCGTTACCCGAAGTCACCTCGACGAGTTGGCCGCGAATCGAGCCGGCCACGCCGCCGACGGCAAGCGATGGTATCGGCTTCACGAGCACGGCGAGCATGCTAATTAAAGCAAGGAGGGACGCAAAAACGCGGGCCCTTCCGAAGACCCGTGCGCCTGCGGGAGAAAACAGGGGCATACAGCAACCCTCTCAGACAAAAGAAGCTGGGAAATTTTGTGGTGGTTCCCAGCCTTCGAACCCCATTCTCAAATGACGGAATCGACCGGCTGGTAACTACAGCCGTTGATTTTCTAAGGCTTTAATCAGTCCTTTATCCATTGGGCGCACGTAGCAAAAACGCCCGGCGAGCCGAAGTCGCCGGGCGTTCCCAGGAAGCGCCCGTTTGGGCATCGGGACCGCGGCCGCGAGCGCGGGCCGCCGGGCCTCAGACCTCCATCACGACCGGAATCACGATGGGCTTGCGCCGCGTCTTCTCGTAGACCGCCTTGGAAACGCCTTGGCGGATGTGCTCCTTGACCGTCGGCACGTCGCGGATGCCCTCGGCGGAGCAACCGCTGAGGATCTCGCTGACGCGACGCTCCAAGTCGCGCGTCACGCCTTCGGACTCCGGCAGGTAGAAGACGCCGCGGGAAACGAGGTCGGGACCGGCCACGACCCGGGCTTCCTCGGCGTCGACCGTCACGACGATCATCATAATCCCGTCGGCCGAGAGGTGCTTGCGATCGCGCAAGACGGCCTCGCCGATGTCGCCCACGCCGCTGCCGTCGACCATCACGTTACCGCCGTAGGTCTTGCCGACTTTCTCCGCGCCGCCGGCCGTGAAATCGACCACGTCGCCGTTCTCGATCACGAAACAGTTCTGCGGTTCGACGCCCGTTTTTTGCGCGAGCCCGGCGTGGGTGACGAGCATCCGGTACTCGCCGTGGACCGGAATGAAGTACTTCGGCCGCACGAGGTTGAGCATCAACAACAGTTCCTCTTGCGACGCGTGACCGGAGACGTGCGCGGGCACGCTCGAGCTGCCATGGACGACCGTCGCGCCGAGTCGATAGAGGTTGTTGATGGTCTTGCCGACGCTCTTCTCGTTGCCCGGGATCGGCGTGGCGCTGATGACGACGGTGTCGCCGGCCACGATCTTCATGCGCGGGTGGTCGCGCACGGCCAAACGCGAGAGCGCCGACATCGGCTCGCCCTGCGAACCGGTCGTGATGATCACGACCTCGTTCGGCGGATACTCATCGACCTGCTCGAGCCGGATCACCCGCTCCGGCGGCAGCTTCAGGTAGCCGAGCTCGGTCGAGTAGTGGACCACGTTGGTCAGCGAACGGCCCAGAAACGCGATCCGGCGGTTGAAGCGCAGGGCCTGGTCGACCACTTGCTGGATGCGCGGAACGTTCGAAGCGAACGACGTCACGATGATGCGTCCGGTCGCGCGGGCGAAGATGTTGGCGAAGGCGTCGCCGACCACGCGCTCCGACGGCGTGTGGCCGGGGCGCTCGGAGTTGGTCGAGTCCGAGAGCATGCACAGCACGCCTTCTTCGCCGATCCCCGCGATTGCCGCGAAATCCGCCGGCTTGCCGTCGATCGGCGTCTGATCGAACTTGAAGTCGCCGGTATGGAAGATCGTGCCGACTTCGGTATGGATCGCCAGCGCACAGCAGCCGGCCAGGCTGTGGTTGATGTGCACGAACTCGGTCTCGATGCCGCCGTAGCGCACGACGTCGCCGGGGTTGACCGTCACGAAATATTTGTCGCTCGCGCGCTGGTCGCGCATCTTCGCGCGAATCAGCGCGAGCGTCATCGGCGTCCCGACGACGGGCACGTCCGGAAACTCCCGCAACAGGTAGGGGATGCCGCCGATGTGGTCCTCGTGCCCGTGGGTCACGAGCAGCGCGCGAAACTTGTCGCGGTGCTCGCGCAGGTAGGAGAAATCGTTGATGACGACGTCGACGCCGAACATCTCGTCATCGGGAAACATCAGACCGCAGTCGACGACGACGAGGTCCTCGCGCGTCTCGATGACGGTCATGTTGCGGCCGATCTCGCCGCAACCGCCAAGGGGCACAATTCGAACGTAAGGCTCGTTCGGCGGTTTCGCGACGACGAGCGTGGTGGCCGGCGCGCGGCCGTTGGAGTGATTCAAAGGGTGTCTTTCCGGCAAAAACGGCCGCCCGGCGGCTTGCCGCACGCACCGTGCGGCGACATTGAGCCCCTCGGGAGGCTACAACATGCTGATCGGTCTTTTCGTTACGTGTATCGTGCTGACTCTTTCGCCGCACGGCGGCCAAGCCAAGAAGCAAGCGCCCGCTCGCGCCGGAGCGCCGGCCCGTGGAGAACCGCGGGAGTCCGCGGAGGGGGGATCGGGGGGACGCGTCCTCCCGTATGAGTCGCAAGAACTGTACTCGTTGCGCGCCCGGCGCCGCTTCGCGGCCTATCTTCGGATGCGGCTGCTGGAGATGCGCGAGGCCGGTCTCGAACGCGCCGCCGACGCGGTGGAGCGGCGGCTTCCGGCGGACGCCCTCGTGCCGTAGTTCGGCCCGATCGCAGCGCCGCGCGAAGCATTCACGGATGGAACGCGAAAGGGGCGGTCCGTGACCTCGAACCCCTTGCCGGAACCGGAGACCCAGCGCGCGCCGCGCGCGGGGCTCGGCCTACCGCGCGACATTCTGATCGCCCCTCAGCAGGCGTACCTACGGATCGCCGCGCGGCCCGAATGGCTGCCGGCTTATCTCCTGATCGCCGTCTCCGGCCTGGTGGCCGCCGCCCTCATGGGGCCGGCCATCGTACACGTGGCAAGCCTGCCGGCGGCGGGCAGCACGGTCGCGGCCGCGCCGCAGGCCCCGGCCGCGCAGGCGGCGGCTTCGCGGCTGATCGTCGCCGAGGTCGCGCTCCAGGAAGTGCTCGTCCCGCTGCTGATGATCGGTCTGACCGCCACGGCGCTCACGCTCTTCGTTCGCCTGCGCAGCCAGCCGACACCGTATTTGGTCTTCGTGTCACTGGCGGCGAACTGCCTGATGCCCGTGGCGATCGGGTCGCTCGTCGGGGCCGCCGGCGTGCGGCTGCACCCGCCCGGGAGCTATCACGACCTGCGCTCCCTGTTGCTGGCCGTCCCCGACAACCTGGGCGTGTTCGCCGACCCGCGTAACGAGCGGGAGGTCGATTTCCTGGCTCGTTTCGACATTTTCGACGTCTGGGCGTACGTCTTGCTGGGCCTCGGGTTCGCGACCTTCGCGAACATCCGGCTGACGACGGCCTTGGCCCTGGCCTTCTCGCTGGACTTCGCGTTCGCGTTGATGTTCTGACGAAACTTCCGATTTGACCGCGCGTACAACGGCCGGGAGGGTCCATACATGAATGCCGATGCCGTGCTTCCAAGACGGAGCGGTCTTTCCGTCCTGCGCGACGTCATTCTCGCGCCTCGCAGCGCCTTCGAGGCGTTGGCCGCGCGCACGCACTGGGGGTGGGCGTACCTGATCGTCTGCGTCCTGGGATGCGCCGGCGCGGTCTTGCAGAGCCCGGCGGGCCAACACGTGGCGGTAGCGATGATCGCCCAGAATCCGACGCACGACCCGCGGATCGCCGCGATGACGCCCGCGGAAACGCAGCAGGTCATCAAGATTTCGACGCTGACGCAGCAGTGGCTCTGGGTTGCGTACCCGCTGATCGCCATCATCGCCATCGGCGTCGCGTCGCTGGTCATGCTCGTCGGTAACGCGCTCGCGCGCGGTTCGGCGACCTTCGTCCGGCTATTCGGCCTCGCCGCCAACGTTGCGATCGTCAACTACGGCGTGGCCTATTTCCTGATCGGCGTCCTCACGACGTTGCGCGGGCCGGATTCGTTCTACACGCAACGCGACATCACCAACGTGATTCCGTCGCTGGCGTGGCTCGTCCCCGCGGGCCCGCCGAAGCTGGCCGCCGCCCTCTCCGTGTTCAATCCGTTCGAGATCTGGTCGTTTTTCTTGATCGCGCTCGGGCTCGGCACGATCGCCAAACTGGCACCGGTGCCGGCGTACGTGATCGCTGCGGTGCTCACGTTCGGAGCCGCAGCGTTCATCGTGCCGTTCGCGCGGTGAAGCCGGCCGCCCCGACCGCAATCGGCGCCTGGGCCTTGGCGTGCGCCCTGGCCACCGTGCCGGCCGCTGCTCAGCCGGCCGCTGCTCCGACATCGACGCCGCGGCCGGCGGCGCAGGCGTCTCTGGCGCCGGCACCGGGCCAGACGTCCCCGCCACCGTCGCCGGCCCCCCCGCCGCCGGCCGCGGCCCCGATCGAGCCGGCGCCGCGCCACTCGGAGAATGCCGGGCTGGACGGGCACGAGGCGGTGGTCTTCGCGCTGGCGCATCAACCGTCGCTGCTGGCCCAGCGCGCCACCGTCCTCAACCTCGATGCGACCTACACCAAAATGCGCGCGGGCGAATTCCCCACGCTCAGCGGCGAGCTCCAGAACCAGATCGCGAAATCGGCCAATCAGAGCGGCCAATTCGCGCAATTCGGGCTGTCGCCGGCATCGAACTTCTCGCAGAACACCGCCGAGCTGTCGACCTCGTACAACCTTTACAACGTGACCCAGCAAATCGATGCCGAGCAGGCCAAGAAACAAGTCGACAACGCGCGCGATGAGTTGCGCCGGCAAGAGGAAGCGGCCACGATCAACGTGACCAACGCCTTCTACGCGCTGGCCGCCGATCACGGCGTGGTCGCGCTCGATGAAAACGATCTGCGCTACCAGCAGCAGTTGCTCGACGCCGCGCGCGCCGAGGAACACGTGGGCCGCGTGGCCGGCGTCGACGTGCTACGCGCGCAAGTGGCCGTCGCGCGCAGCGAGTCGGCGCTGGTGCAGGCGCGCACGACCGAAGCCAACGACCGCGAGTCGCTGGCCGTCCTGATCGGCGCGCCGACCGACACGCCGTTCGACGTGCCGGTCGTCTTACCCGAACCGGCGCAGCCGGCAACGCAAACCACGACCTTGAATGCGATCGCCGCGCAGAACCGGCCGGAGATCAGCGAAGCGCGCGCGGCCTTCGACGCGGCCAAATTGGGCGACGCCGCCGTCGACAACGATCTGCGCCCGACCGTGGCGCTCAACGGTTCGTTCGGCAGTCAAGTTTCACCGACCAACTTCGTCTTGCAGCAAGAGGAGATCGACCAGAGCAACGCCCAAGCGCTCGCGAGCTACCAGGCGGAAAAGCAGCTCTTTCCCGGCGTGAACTTCGCGGCGCCCGTGCTCACCCCGGGGGTCGACCGCCATCAACCGGGCTTCTGGCAATTCAACATCACCTCGACCTTTCAGATTCCGCTCTACGATTACGGACAGCGCGCCGCGCAGCACCACGCGGCCAGGGCGCAGATCGAATCGACGAATGCCTCGCTCGTCAACGCGTACGAGTCCGTGCAGGCCGACGTCCAGGCGGCCCGGCGCAACCTCGACTCGGCCTCGCAGAAACTGGAGCTGGCGAAGCTCAGCGCGCGCGAAGCGACCGAGTCGGCGCGCATCGCCCGCTTGCAGTACGCCAACGGTTTGATCTCGTTCACCGACGTCACGCAGACCGAACAGACCGCGCTCGGCGCCCAGAACGACTTGCTGGCCGCACGCGTGCAGTATGTGACCGCCTTCGTCCGCCTGCGCGTGGCGCTCGCGCCGCCCGACACCGCCGCCGCCGCCGACCTGAGAGGCCTATGAACCGCCGCCGCAACGCCGTCATCCTGATCGCGGCGCTCGCCGTCATCGTCGCGCTGGGCCTCGTGGCCGCCCGGCCGGGGCAAAACGCGGTCGAAGTGCGCGAGAGCGCCGTGCGCTACAGCAACTTCCTGACCAAACTGCCCGAGACGGGCGTGATCCAGTTGCCCCGCGTCGTCACGATTCCGGCCGGCGTGCCGGGCACGATGGGCGAGGTTCGGGTCCGCGCCGGCGAACGCGTGCAGACCGGCGAGCTGCTGGCGACGATTTTCAACGAACAGATTTCCTCGAACGTCAGCGACGCCGAAGAGAACGCCAACGCCGCCGCCGGTAAGGCGCAAAGCGTCGCCGAGCAGAACGCCGTGTTGCCCGAGCAAAACCGGTCGGCCGTCGTCCAAGCCGAAGCCGCGGTCGTGGCCGCCCGCTCGCAGCTGACCCAGGCGCAGCAAGACTTGGTGGCCGGCGCGCAATCGGGTCTGGGTTACGGCGCGCAGACCGCCGAGGAGCAACGGTTGACCGCCGACTCAACGCTCTCGAAGGCCGAGACCGACTTGCGCGAAGCCAAACGCGTCTACGACGCCGACCAGTACCTCTACGACCAGAAAGGGCTCTCGCGCGACGCGCTGCTGCAAGCTCAAGCGAAGTATCAGCAGTCGCAGGTCGACTTCGAGCAAGCGCAAAGCGAACGCCGCATCCTCGGCGGCCAATTGACGCGCGAGACACAAGTGCTACGCGACCGCGTGCGCTCCGCGCAAGATCAATTGCGGCAAGCCGAGGCGTCGCTCGCGTCGGCGCGCGCCAACGCCGGCGAATCCAAAGCCGGCGACTTGGAAGCCGCGCGCGCGGACGCGGCACGCGCCGACGCTGATCTGGTGTACGCGCGCGATCAAGCCGACCGGCTCGAGGTTCGCGCGCCGTTCGACGCGATCGTGCAGAGCGTCGCCGCGCAATCCGGCGACCCGCTGCGACCGATCGCGCCGGGCGATTCGGTCACCCAGGGTGAGGCGCTCTTCACGTTAGCCGCCGACGATAATTTCATCGTGCGCACGAAAGTCGACGAGCAGGACATCGCGGCGGTGCGCACCGGCCAGCGCGCGATCGTCAGCGGCGAGGACTTCGCGGGCGCGAAGCTCGAGGGGCACGTCGTCGCGATCTCGCCGATCGCTCAGAAGTCCGACGATCCCTCGAATACCTCGCGCCAAGTCGTCACGACGATCGCGCTGGACCGCCGGTTGCCTTTCCTGCGCGACGGCATGACCGTCGACGTCGACATCATCACCCACGATGAAAAGCACATCCTGGCCGTTTCGACCGACGCGCTCCACAAGGACGACCACGGGAACTATCTGTTCGTGGCTCGCGACGGGCACGCGCAACGAGTCGACGTCGGACTGGGCGCGCAGAACGATACGGAATCCGTCGTGACCTCCGGCCTGCACCCGGGCGACGTCGTCATCGCCGACAAGGATCCGCTCGTGGTCGCCGGCGCAGCGGTCAAACCGGCGCCTTCACCGTCGCCCTCCGCGCCGGCGAAATGAGCCGTTTCCTAGCCTACGCGCGCGAAGCGCTCGACGCGATTTGGAACAATCGCGCGCGCTCGATCCTCACGATGCTCGGCATGATCATCGGTACGGCCTCGGTCATCGCGGTGTTAGGCATCGGCAAAGCCGCCTCGGGCGGCATCGCCTCGTCGCTCGATGCCTTCGGCGATCCGGGCTTCCTCGTGGCGGTCGACCCCAAACAAGACGACCCGCTCTCGGCCCAGATCCAATACCGCGACGTCGCCTCGGTCCGGTCGCAGGATGGGGATCTGATCACGTACGCCTTCCCGAACTTTCAACGCAACTACCACATCGTGGGCGGCGGCGTCGACTACGTCGGCGCCGTTACCAGCGCCAACGAAGTGGTCTTCGACACGCTGACCTTGCGCGAGGGCCGGCGCATCGGGCCGCAGGACGTCGCGAGCGCGGCGCGTGTCTGTCTGCTCAGCCAGCCGCTCGAGCGGCGGCTCTTCGGCGCCGACGGCCGGGCGCTGGGGCAGATCGTGCGAATCGACGGCGAGCGCTTCCGCGCGATCGGCGTCTACGACGAACTCAAGGCCGGCATCTTCAATAGCGCCGGCCAGTCCGATTACATCGAGATTCCCTACTCTACGTTCGCCGAACTCGCGCCGGGACCGATCGACTCGATCGAAATCTATCCCGCGGCGGGCGTGACCCTGGCGCAGATCCGCGACGCGGTCGTCGCCACGTTGCGCCACCTGCACGGCCCGCGCGCGGAGTACGACGTGCAGGATGCGCTGGCGTTCATCGGCGCCTTCGAGCGCACGATCGCCGTCGTCAGCTACGGCGTGACGGCGATCGGCGGCGTCGCGCTGCTGGTAGCCGGCATCGGAATCATGAACATCATGCTCGTTTCCGTCACGGAGCGTACCCGCGAAATCGGCATCCGCAAGGCGATCGGCGGCAGCGCCCGCGACATCGCGACGCAGTTCTTGATGGAAGCCGTCATCATCTCGGTGATCGGCGGTGGAATCGGCATGCTGCTGGGCATCGCGGGCGTGCTGCTGGGTTACGGCGTGGTCGCCGGCCTCTTGGGCCCGGCGCCGATTCCTTGGCTCGCGATCGTGACGCTCGCGGTCGGGTTCTCGATGTTCGTCGGCGTCGTCTTCGGAACGTATCCGGCCATTCGCGCGGGCCGCCTCGACCCGATCGAAGCGCTGCGTTCGTAGTGCTCCGCTGATGCTCGCCTTCGCGCGGCAGGTCGGCCCGTTTTTCGGGGAGGCGTTCGCGGTGCTCGCCGGCAACCGCACCCGTTCGTTCTTGACGATCCTGGGACTGATCATCGGCGTGGCCGCCGTGATCGCGATTCAGATCCTCGGCCGCGGCATGTCGGGCGCGGTCTCCGGCGTGCTCGGCAGCCTCAACGACCAGAGCTTCTTTCTCTTCCCGACGGCCCGGCAAGCCGACATCGTCAAGGCCTCGATCACCTATAAGGACATCGAACGCACGAAGTCGCTCTTCCCCAACATCGTCGTGGCGATCCCCGCCGGCTCCGTGGAGCGCTTGGTCAACGCCGGCCATCGGCGCGCGCGCCTGGGCATCTCGGCCGATTCCGACATCAGCTTCGCCTCGGTGCCCTTGGCCTTCGGCCGCAATCTATCGCGCGAGGACGTCACGACGAGCGCGCACGTCTGCGTCTTGACCAATAACGCCTACACGCGGCTCTTCCCGGACGGCGGCGATCCGGTGGGCGACAGCGTGCGTTTCGCCGACCGCCGCTACGTGATCGTCGGCGTGCAAGGGGTGCCGACGCAGGGGATCGTCCCGGTCACCTTCGGGGGCGACGTCTCGATCCCGTACACGACGTATCAGTTGGAGTACCTGCGTTCGCGGCCGCTATTCGCGGCCCGCTTCGTCGTGGCCGACGCGAGCAAGATCTCCGAAACCGAGACGGACGTCATCGAATATTTCAAGACGATCAAAGCCGGCCGCTCCGATTACCAAACGTTCGACCGCAAATCGTTTTCGTCGTCCGTCGACGGCATCTTCGCCGCGCTGACGCTGGTGATCGCGTTGATCGGCGCGGTCTCGCTGCTGGTGGCCGGCATCGGCATCATGAACATCATGCTGGTCTCGGTCACGGAACGCACGCGCGAGATCGGCGTGCGCAAAGCGATCGGCGCGACCAGTCTGCAGGTACTCGCTCAGTTCTTCATCGAGGCGCTGCTGCTCTCGCTCGTCGGCTGCGGCATTGGCCTCATCTTCGGGCTCATCGTCGGCTACTTGGTCGACCGGTTCGCATTGGTCGCGATCTCGGGCGTCGTCCCCGCGATTCCGTGGCTGCAGTCGGTCGCGATCGCCGTCGGCTTCGCCACGATCGTCACCCTGGTCTTCGGAACCTACCCCGCGTTTCGCGCCGCGCGACTCGACCCGATCGAGGCGCTCCGTTATGAGTGAGCCCACGCCGAACGCGCCCGCGATCGTGATCCGCGACGTGACGAAGACCTACAAGATGGGCGAACTCGAAGTCCACGCCCTGCGCGGGGTGAGCTTCGAGGTGGCGCGCGGCGACTACGTCGCGATCATGGGGCCCTCAGGTTCGGGCAAGTCGACGTTGATGAATCTGATCGGCTGCCTCGACCGCCCGTCCACCGGCACCTATTCGCTCGATGGCATCGACGTCGGCACGCTCGACGACGATCACCTCGCCGCGATCCGGCTCAAGAAGCTCGGCTTCGTGTTCCAGGGCTTCAACCTGCTGGCGCGCACGACCGCGGTCAAAAACGTCGCGCTGCCGCTCTTCTACGCGGGCCGCCCGCAGCGCGAACGCGAGGAGACCGCCGCCCGCATGCTGGCCGAAGTCGGGCTGGGCGACCGCGGCCGGCACAAGCCGAACGAACTCTCCGGCGGCCAGCAGCAACGCGTCGCGATCGCCCGCGCGCTCGTGAACGATCCCGCCGTGCTCCTCGCCGACGAGCCGACGGGCAACCTCGATTCGCAGACCAGCGCCGAGATCATGACCCTCTTCCGCCAACTCAACCGCAGCGGGCGCACGATCATCATGGTCACCCACGACCCGGAGACCGCGCGCAACGCCGAACGCGTCATCCGCGTCCGCGACGGCCTCATCGTCAGCGACAGCCCCGCCGCCGGCCTCGCCGAAACGGGCCCGCCGTAGCGCGGCGCCCACTAAATAAATTAGAATTCAGGGAAAACCACCCACGAAAGCGTGACCTCCGCCCCCCAACCGAGTATTGCTCCCGCGTAACCAAGCCCGTGTGACGACCGCCACAATGGCGAGAAAGTGCAGAGCCGCGAGAGTCACCGGCGCGGCGACGCCTCCCGGGCACCGACGGGTAAAAGTGGAGAGCCGCAAAAGTCCACGCCCGGAGTTCGGGACCCAAACAATCCAAAAAAACATCAAAGCACCGCTAAGAACGCGCGCGCGGCCTGAGTCAGGCCGCCGCGCGCGAGCGAGTCTCCCCGTGGAAAGCCGCGGGAGTCCGCGGCGGGGGTTTGGGGGGGTACCCCCCATATAAGAGGAATTCAAACGAATGCAGAAGTTGCGCATCCTGCCGACGCTGATCGTCGGCCTGGTCGGGGCCATCATCGGAAGCTTTTCGATGATGCTGTTCGCCAGCACGCATTTTACCGGGGTCGCGGGCCCCGGCAACACGCCGCCCAACGTATCGGCGGCGCCGCTTTCGGCCGGCAGCGATCAGGATCGGATCGTCAGCGCGGTCAAGCGCGTGGCGCCCTCCGTCGTGGCGCTCAACGTGACCGTCAACGGCCAGCAGGTCATCCCGGTCGACCCGTTCTCGCAGTTCTTCGGCGGCGGGCAACAGATGCCGGGCCGGGTCGAACGCTTCAAGGCACGCGCCTCGGGCTCGGGCTTCGTCTATTCGCGCACGGGTGACAGCGCCCTGATCGTCACCAATGCCCACGTCGTGCGGCCGCCCAGCGGCGGCACGGTTTCGGGCATCCAAGTCGTGTTCCAGAATGGCCAGCACGTGGCGGGTCACGTCTACGGAGAGAACGTCGGCGCCGACTTGGCGCTGGTGAAGGTCGAGGGCGTCCACGATCTCCCGCCACCGATCGAAATCGCCGACTCGAGCCATCTGCAGGCGGGACAGTGGGCGATCGCGATCGGCGAACCGTTCGAACTCAAGGAATCCGTCTCGCTCGGCGTCGTCTCGGGCTTCAACCGCGACGAGACCATCGGTAGCGAGGAAGGCGGCGGCTCGATCGACTTCAAGGGCCTCCTGCAGACCTCGGCACCGATCAACCCCGGAAATTCCGGCGGGCCGTTGATCGACGTCGATGGCCGCCTGATCGGCGTCAACCAATCGACCGCCAACCCGCAAGCGGGTGCCCAGGGCATCGGCTTCGCGATTCCGGCCAACACGGTCAAAGACCAGATCGCCATGCTCGAGAAGAACCCCGGCGTCCACCAGGGCACCAACGCGGGCTTCATTGGCGCGGCACTTCAGACGGTGACCCCGCAAGTCGGCGTCCAGCTGAACTACCAGGGCAAGGGCGTCGCGATCGCTCAGGTCGTCCAGGGTGGTCCGGCCGACGTCGCCGGCCTGCAGCCCGGCGACGTGATCCAGAAAATCAACGGCCAGGACGTCACGACCAACGACGAGGTCGTCAAGGCGATTCGCGGCACGAAGCCCGGAGCGACGATCAACCTCCAAGTCTGGAGCGGGGGCGTCAAGAAGCTCGTGAGCGTCAAGGTGCAAGAGCGCCCGGCCGACGTCGGCGACGTGACGCCCCAGCAACAGCAACAAGGCGAACAACCCGACCCGACAAACCCCTAAACGAGCGCCCTTCGACAGGGTGAC
>Ga0116229_10007662_pt1 | contig 16995 bp, 15 predicted proteins | sample S1TSphgellanicum_3_FD_87313 | JGI IMG/M metagenome (GOLD analysis project Ga0116229, IMG submission 87313) | Host-associated microbial communities from peat moss isolated from Minnesota, USA - S1T2_Fc - Sphagnum magellanicum MG | ecosystem: Host-associated > Plants > Peat moss > Unclassified...
AAGGTGAATTCGTTATTAGACCGGACCTGAATCCGTGCACTAAAATTTTTCTCGCTAGGGCCTTCAACACTCGCGCATCGCCTCGACGACGAGCGCGACGTAGAAATAAACAATCCTACGTGCGGTCAATCGACGGCGATTTCACAGCGCACGGGCTTATTTACTCGTTGGGAAGTGGCATCCCCCATGAGCGTCGCAGCGCGCGCTGCCGGGTGCTCTGGGGTGACTGTAATGAATGTGAACGCAAGCGAAAATCAGGGATTTCAACAAATGAGACGAGTTTCCATCGGTCGTGGCGCGCTTGCGCGAAACCTTTTCAAACCCGCCTTGGTGGGCGGAGTTTTCCTTTTGTTCCAAGCTGCCGCGCCCGAGGCATGGGCAAATGACGTTATCGCAGGTGAGCCGAACGGGCCGGCGGCGAGTGCTTCCACATCGACCGAGGAAATAATCGTCACCGGGACTCGTGAGTCGGGTCGGCAATTGAAGGACAGTGATACGCCGATCACGTCAATCAGCAGCGAGACCCTGACGCAGACCGGTGCGACGACATTGTTCGATGCGTTGAAGTCCGTCGTACCTTCGCTGAACACGCTCGGGGTGGCGGGCGACGTCACCGCTCTTCTGCGCTCATTCTCCATAGATGGACTCAGTCCGGGCGACGTCCTGGTGCTGATCAACGGCAAGCGGCGCCACCTCTCGGCGTTGATCAATCAATCGACCAGTCCTTACATAGGCTCGAATCCTGTCGACATCTCCTTGATACCGCTTTCGGAAGTCGACCATGTCGAAGTGCTGCGGGCCGGTGCGACGTCGGGCTATGGAACCGACGCGATCGCCGGCGTGGTCAATATCATTTTAAAGCGCGACGCCAGTGGTGTGGACGTGGCAGCGACCGGCGGCGCCACCGCGAAAGGGGATGGGGCTACCGCGCAATTTGGCTCCAACGCCGGGTTCAAGCTCGGTGAAAACGGGTTCGCCAATGTGAGTTTCGACTATGATCATCATGACAACACCAACCGCAGCAATTACGATCCGCGATCGGATTACACGGTGCGAAACAAGATCACTGGTGACGCTCGCTTCAACGTCGAAGCGGTTGGACTCAATCTGGAAACTCCCATAAACGAGGATTTCACAGCCTACAGCTTTGCAACATTTGCGCATCGCACGACGTCGGCATATCAGACCCGTCGGACACCAACCCAGCTCGGTGCGTTGGTAGAGGCCATCTACCCGTCCGGCTTCATTCCAGTACTGGGACTCGCGGAATACGACGGTGCCATCACGGCCGGGATCAAAGGAGATCATTTGCTCGGTTGGAACTGGGACCTTAGTACGACCTACGGCAGAGATTCCGCCGATATAGGAATCTCGACCTCAGTCAATCCCAATTTGCTCGCATCCACCGGAAATGCGCAAACGAGCTTCAACGATGGATCGTTCGGGGCGAGTCAATTGGACACCACTTTCGACCTTCGCCGGCCGTTCGACACGGGCCTCTGGAGCGCACCCCTCAATGTTGCGTGGGGTATCGAGCACCGCTACGAGACGTATCATCTGGGGGCAGGCGAGCCTGCTTCTTATCTGCTCGGCGGCTCCACTGCCTATCCGGGTTTCACGCCGACCAGTTCGTCGTCAAGTTCGCGCAATGTAGTTGGCGGCTATGGAGATCTTTCCACATATTTCACGCCCGAATGGCAGGCGCATTTGGCAGGAAGAGTCGAGAACTATGAAGACGTGGGTACGGGAATAACCGGACAGGCGAGCACGCGATACGACTTTTCCGCCGCGTTGGGAATCCGCGGCAATGTCGGCAACGGTTATCACGCACCAACCCTGGCCCAGGATAACTTTGCCACCACCAATGTCTCACCGACATCGGCCTCGGCGCAGCTTCCGGTCACGTCCCCCGGCGCCAAAATCTTGGGGGCGCCGGCGCTCACTTCGGAGAAATCGTTTAATTTCGGCTTCGGACTGATCAGCAACCCTATTCCGGGCGTTCATGCGAGTGTCGACGCCTATTCCATCAGGATCGATAATCGCATAATCGACACAGCGAGCTTTTTTGGGCCGCTTAGCTTGGCCGCGATCGAGGCGAACGGCAACGTGCTCCCGGCCGGAGTTGCGACCTCCGCGTTTTCAGCAAAGTTCTTCACCAACGGTGTCAACACATCGACACGCGGAGTCGATCTCCATGCGGACTACGATGCCAAATTGGGCTCAGGAGGAGTGGCCAATTTATTTACGGACGCAAACTACAACGACACCCGTATCCTCAGCGTCAACGCCGCCCCGGGCGCGCTGGGCGAGGCGGGGGTCTCGCTGGTCAATCCCGCGGTCGTATCCTCTTTGACTTCGCAATCGCCCAAAATCAAGGTCGCCGTCGGTGGTAAGTGGCTCCCGAACGAGCGCTGGGAGGTGACCCTGCGCGACACACTCTATGGAGCAACGGAGGGTTACATCGATCCTGTTGGCAACGGCAAACATTTCTATAACTCCAAGGTCAACCGAGCCTTTATTACAGATTTGACCGTGAAATATAACGTCACTCAACACGGGTCGATCCAGATAGGCGCAGAGAATCTGTTCAACAAGGAGCCGACGGAAACATACCCGTCCGCGCAACGGAACGATGGCGAATATAAATACCCGGTGTTCTCACCGTTTGGCATCGATGGGGGGTACTACTTTGCCCGCCTGAACTACAAATGGTAACGGAGGCGGCTCATGGCGGCCTATGCGGCTCGTAGCCAAGGACCATTGGCTCGGCGCCGCCCTGATCTCGCCGAGCATTTTGCTCTTCGCGCTGCTGATAGTTTATCCGCTGGGCTTCAGCCTCTGGCTCAGTTTCACGTCAGTAAACACCATCACGCAGCAGGGCGCCTACGTCGGTGTTGCGAATTACAGATCGTTGCTCGCCGATCCTGAGTTTTTATCGGCGCTGATCAACAACTTTGTCTGGACCGGCGGCACGCTGTTCTTCCAGATGCTGTTTGGTGTCGGCATGGCGCTGATTCTGCACGAGAGAATTCTGTTTCGTCCGGTGGCACGCAGCCTGTTGCTGTTTCCGTATCTCCTTCCCACCGTGGTCGTGGTTCTGGTATGGCGCTGGTTATTGAACGACCTCTACGGCGCCATCACCTATGCCGCCTCGGCGTGGGGCGGCTTTAATGTCGACTGGCTCGGACAGATCCCGGAGGCGATGATCACGGTGGTTGCGATCGGTACCTGGAAATACTTCCCGTTCGTCTTCCTCGCCGTTTCGGCGCGGCTTCAGACCATTCCCGAGGTGCTCTATGAGGCGGCGCGCCTCGATGGCGCCGGGGCTTGGTCGCGCTTTTGGGACGTGACTTTTCCCCAACTACGCGGTGTGATTGCCGCCGTGGTGCTGCTGCGCGCGATCTGGGACTTCAAGGAATTCGACCTGCTTTATATGATGACAGGCGGTGGTCCAGCGAACAGCACGGAGACCTTGCCGTTGATGGTCTATAAAGCGGCCTTCGGCCAGCTTGCCATGGGGCGTGCGGCGGCAGCCGCGATCGCGATGTTGGCAGTCATGCTCGTATTGATGTCTCTATATTTTGTCGGCTATGGACGAGAGCAGGACGAAGCATGAGCGTTGCCGCATCTTCAGCCTTGAAGCGGTCGGGCAGCCGCCTGGTTCTCAATGTCGTTTGTTGGACGGCCGTGCTCGGCACGTCATTTCCCTTGTTCTGGATGATCTCAACGTCGCTGAAACCGGACAACGAGCTGTTTCTGAGGCCGCCGACACTTCTTCCGTTGAAACCGACTCTCGAGCACTACGTTCGCCTGCTTTCCGACACACCCTTCCCAAGCTACTTTCGCAACAGTCTTGTGGTCGCCACCGCCACCACGTTGATTGTGCTTCTGGTCGCCACCTTCGGCGCGTACAGTCTCACACGGTTCCGCTACCCCGGGCGGCGGCTCTTCGCGCGGTTCACTCTGTTCACCTACCTGCTACCGTCCGTGGTTTTGGTTCTCCCGCTCTATTTGACGCTGGCATGGTTTCATCTCGCCAACAGCCTTCTGGGTTTGGTGATAACCCATGTCAGCTTCGGATTGCCATTCGCACTGTGGCTCCTGCGATCTTACATGGTGACGATTCCGGCGGATTTGGACGCCGCGGCTCGGATCGATGGCGCGAGTCGTCTTGGCTCTTTCATAGACGTGATCGTGCCCCAGGCGCTGCCAGGGCTCATTTCCACATCCCTGTTCATTTTCATCGCCTCGTGGAACGAGTACCTCTATGCGCTGGTCCTGATCAGCCGCGACGACATCAAAACTTTGCCCATCGGGATGATCACCATGCTGACTTCGTCTTTCGACGTCGAATGGTCGCAACTCATGGCCGGCTCGGTGATGATGACCGTTCCATTGATCATTGCTTTCACATTTCTTCAGCGCCAGATGACGCAAGGTCTCGGCGTGGGAGTCAAAGGCTAAGACATCCCTTGGAAATTCGTCTGGAGCAGTTGAGCAAGGAATTCGCCGATGGCTCGGCGGCTGTGCATGGCCTCAACCTCACAATCGCAAACCGTGAGCTGCTGACACTGCTCGGCCCAAGCGGCTGCGGCAAGACAACCACGCTGCGCATGATCGCCGGACTCGAGTCGCCCACCAGGGGAAGAGTTTATTTCGGAGACCGCCTCATGAACGAGGTGCCTCCGGCGAAACGCAATATTGCCATGGTCTTTCAAAGCTATGCGCTCTACCCGCACATGACGGTCAGAGGAAACATGGATTACCCCCTGCGCAAGGCTGGCCTCAACCGGGCGGATAGGCAAGCCAGGATCGCGCAGGCCGCGGGGCTCCTGCAGATCGACGCTCTGCTCGATCGAAAGCCGCGGCAACTGTCGGGTGGTCAACAGCAACGTGTCGCTCTCGGTCGCGCGATCGTACGGGATCCGGATGTCTTCCTGCTCGATGAACCGATGTCGAATCTGGACGCCAAGCTGCGCGGCCATATGCGGGTCGAACTGATCCAACTCCACCGGCGGCTTGGCAAGACTGCGGTCTATGTCACCCACGACCAAATGGAGGCCATGACAATGTCCGACCGGATTGCCGTTCTCAACCGGGGCCTGCTTCAGCAAGTCGCGACGCCGGATGAGATCTATAATCGGCCCGCAAACCGCTTCGTTGCCAATTTCATCGGGTCGCCGGAGATGAATTTCATCGAGGGTGAAATCGGCGCCGATACGGATGGCATATGTTTCCGTGCGGCTTCGTTCAATCTGCCGTTGTCCGGTGACCAAGCGGAATCCGCGCGCCGATTTGGCGCAGGGCGCACGGTGAGCGCGGGCCTCAGGCCCGAAGATGTGATGCTCGGTGAAGGTTCGCTCGAGGGCGACGTAACTGTCGTCGAATCCATCGGACACGAAATCCTGGTGCAACTCGATGTGCGCGGCCACCGCATCGTCGCCCGCGTGCCGGCACACCTGTCCATCCGTTCTGGCAGCCGCGTCCCGATCGGATTTCGCAGCGAAAAGCTTCACCTGTTCGACGGCGAGACGGGAACACGTGTTCGTGGAGCCTGAAGTTGCGCGACGAGCCGATCGGCGTTGTTTGTGAGTGCCAATGACGCGCCAGCAATTCGTGCGACTGACGGCCTGCCGATTCACGGGCGGAATGTTTTGCGTTCGCCGTTTCTCAGGTTCACGCTGCGCCGTTTGTGCGGATCCCTTTTGCTCGTCTTTTTGACGGTGTCGATGACCTTTGTGCTAATTGAGCTCGCTCCCGGCGACATGGTCGATGTCATGGCCGGAGAAGCGGGAACTGCTGATCCGGGCTATATCGAGCAACTCCGTTCCGCCTATGGATTGGATAGACCACTGCTGCTCCGGTACGCACACTATCTACAGCATGTGGCGCAATTCGATCTCGGCTATTCGTTCCGGGTGAATAAGTCGGTCGTCGATCTGATCCTGCAACGGCTGGGGCCGAGCGCCTTGCTGATGGCCGCCGCGACGGGGTTGGCTTTGTTGGGGGCGATTCCCCTTGCGCTTCTTTCCGCGCGATTTGCGGATGGCTTCGTCGATCGTGTCGCGTCAATGATCACTTTGATCAGCTACGCCACACCGTCATTCTTGATCGGTCTAACGCTGATTCTGGTGTTCTCAGTGGATCTGCGTTGGCTGCCGAGCGGCGGCAAGGATACACTTTTTTCTGGTTTGACCGGCTGGTCCCGCTTCGTCGACATCGCGCAACACTTGATCTTGCCGGCGGTGACGCTCGGCGCTTTCCATTTCGCGGTCTACACGAGGCTGTTGCGGGCATCGTTGATCAATGTACTGCATGAGGATTTCGTACGCACAGCTCGCGCCAAAGGGTTGAGCGAGCTGCGCACCTTTGGAGTACACGCGCTGGGTAATGCAATGCTGCCGTTGGTCACCATGGTCGGGGTCCAGACCGGTGCATTGCTCGGTGGCTCCGTCGTCGTCGAGTCGATTTTTGCGTGGCCGGGATTGGGACGGCTCGCCTATGAGGCGATCGCGCAGCGTGATACGAATCTCCTGATCGCGATTGTCATGGTCAGCACGTTTGTCGTCGCTGCCGTCAATTTCCTCGTAGATATTCTTTATTTTTGGCTCGATCCGCGGATCGAGCATGGTTGAGATGCGGGCAGACGGGTTTTGGCGGCAATATTCCCGCAACAAGCTTGCCGTCTTTGGCCTCGGTATCGTCGCTGGCGTCGTCATTGGCACGCTTTGCGCGCCATTGATCCGGCCGGGCGATCCCTTGGCGGTGGTTGGCTACCCCTTTGAGTGGCCGGGACACGACCCGCGTTTTCCGCTCGGCACGGATTTACTCGGGCGAGACCTTCTGAGCGAGATGCTCCATGGCGCCGGGCATTCGCTGGCGATCGGCATCTCCGTGGCGCTGGGGGCGAGCCTGGCAGGAGGTTTGATCGGGCTCGTCGCCGGTTATTATCGCGGCTGGACCGACGCGATTCTCATGCGCCTTGCCGAGATATTCCAGGCGGTTCCGGGGTTTCTCCTGGTGATCATCATCGTGGCGCTGTTTTCGCCGTCGTTCGTGACTATCGGCGCCGCCATCGTCGCGGTGTCGTGGCCGAGCATCGCGCGGCTCGTCCGGGCCGAGACGATGCGACTGCGCAGCAGCGATTTTGTCGCCGCGTGTGCGACTTTCGGCATGAGCGATCCGAGGATCCTCTTGACCCAAATTCTGCCGAACTGCCTCCCGCCGTTGATCGTCACGACCTCGGTCATGACCGCGAGCGGGATCCTGATCGAAGCCGGACTCTCCTTCATCGGTCTGGGCGATCCGGCCGCCTTGTCCTGGGGGACTATGTTGGCGACCGGCCGAGAAGCGCTCTACAACGGCTGGTACATGAGCGCCTTTCCCGGTGTCGCCATTGTGGTCACGGTGATAGGGATCAATCTCGTCGGCGAGGGGCTGAACGACGCATTCAACCCTAGAAGGCAAAGGCGCGGCGGATGACGGCCGGGATATCAGATTCGATCCTCGAGGCAACGGACATCCGGATCGGCATTGGCGGGGCGCTCCCGCTGCAGATCGTGCGCGGCGTCAGCTTCTCGCTGATGCCGGGCAAAACCCTGGCGCTGGTCGGCGAATCGGGCTCGGGAAAGTCGTTGATGGCGCTGGCGCTACTGCGGCTTCTACCGCCGCCGCTCTCAATTCTCCACGGCACGATCCGTTTCGGTGACATTGACGTGACCCGGTTGGGCACTGCAGCGTTGCGCCAGCTCAGGGGCGCCGGCATCGCAATGGTTTTTCAGGAGCCGCTGAGCGCGCTCAATCCGGTGATGTCGATCGGCCGTCAATTGGCCGAGGCGGTGCGCGTGCACCAGCGATTGAGCCGCAATGCCCTGAGGCGGCGCGTATTGGAATTGCTCGATCTCGTTAGGCTGCCAAATGCGGTGCGTCAGATCGACAATTTTCCGCACCGGCTCTCTGGCGGAATGCGGCAGCGTGTTCTGATCGCCATGGCGTTAGCGGGGCGGCCGCGCGTCCTGATAGCCGATGAGCCCACGACTGCGCTGGACGCGACGGTGCAGATGGAAATCCTCGACATGCTGGCCGAGCTGCAACGGGAGTTTGGCCTCGCTGTTCTCCTCATCAGCCACGACCTGGGACTCGTCGCCGACTACGCGGACGGCGTGGCGGTCATGTATGCCGGCAGCATCATCGAAGCGGGGACCGCGGCGCACGTGCTTTCAAGACCGGCGCATCCCTACACGCGGGGGCTCCTCGGTGCCCGGCCGCCGCTCCGGCCCGCGTCGATGCCCGACACCGGGAAGCGCGTGAGACTGGTCGAGATTCCCGGTACGGTCCCCGAGCCGGGGCATGCGCCTTTCGGTTGCGCCTTCGCGCCGCGCTGCCCTCACACCATTGAATCCTGCCGGGAGGCACCTCCTCCTCAAGCGCTCATTGGAGACGGACATGTGGCCTCGTGCATTCGGGTAGGGGAGAAGGCATGACCACCAACCTGCCACTCCTCGAGGTGAAGGACCTCATCGTTCACCACCGCAGCCGCGGACGCGCGATCGAGGCGGTGGACCGGGTGTCGTTCTCCGTTCACCGCGGCGAGACGGTCGGGTTGATCGGAGAATCCGGTTCTGGAAAATCCACCCTTGCCCGCACGATTCTCGGACTGCTTTCGCCGGTCTCGGGACAGATTTGCTTCGACGGCGTCGACGTCACCCGTCGACGGCGATCAAGCTGGATGAGCCCGCCCTCGACCGTACGGCGCCGAATGCAGATGGTGTTCCAGGATCCGTTGAACGCGCTCAATCCCCGCTCGACCATTGGCCGGATCATCGAAGAGCCGATGCTGGTCCATGGAATCAAACCCGCGAGCGAGCGCCGCCGCAAGGTGACCGATCTGCTGAGCAAGGTCGGGTTGCCAAGCAAGGCGCAGTTTCTCTATCCCCACCAGTTCTCGGGAGGGCAGCGCCAACGCATCAATATCGCCCGCGCCCTGGCGCTTAGGCCGGAACTGATCGTGTGCGACGAGCCCGTGTCGGCGCTCGACCTCTCGATTCAGGCGCAGGTTCTCAATCTGCTCGCCGATCTGCAGATCGAGTTCCACCTGTCCTATCTATTCATTTCTCATGACATCTCAGTCGTGCGGCATCTGGCCGACCGGGTCATCGTGATGTATCTCGGCCGGATCGTCGAAGAAGGCCCGGTCGACATCCTCTGGGGCAGCGCGCGCCACCCGTATACCCAAGCGCTGCTTGCAACCGTCCCCGGCGATGCCCGGGCCCGCAAGCACGCCGAGCCGTTCCTATGCGCGGATCAAAACAGCCCTTGGTAGACACCGCCGTCATTGACGAGATTCTGACCGGTCATGTAGCCGTTTTGAGCGCTGCACAGAAACGCGATGAGGTCGCCGCATTCCATGGGGTCGGCGAAGCGGCCGGCCGGTGTCATTTTCAGACGGTCCGCCACGATGGCCTCGTAGGTCGTGTTGCCCCGCCTGGCGTGGCCGTGAAGATTGGTCCGAAGCGCCTCGGTGTCGAAGAAGCCCGGCAGCACGCTGTTGATAACCACGTTGTGCGGTACCAATTCGCGCACCATCGATGCGACCGCGCCGGCGAGGGCCAGCCGGGCGCCGTGGCTGTGACCAAAATTCACCTGCGGAAACTTGATATTGCTGACCGAAATGTTGACCACGCGGCCGAAGCGGCGCTCGCACATGCCGGGAACTATGGCGCGTATCAGCTCGAGTGCCGAAAAAAAATGCGCCTCCATCCAGCGGTCCCAGTCTGCTCGACTCATCGTGCGAAAATCCCCTGGGGTCTGCCGCATCCCGGGGTTTGTGATCAGGATGTCCGGATTGGGGCAGGCAGCGAGGATCACGGCGCGACCTTCGGCCGAGGTCACGTCCGCGGCCACGGCGCTGACCTTCACGCCCGCCGACGCGGCGATCTCCGAAGCCGCGGCTTCCAGCGTCTCGGCGGTCCGCGCCACGAGAGTGATGTCCGCGCCTTCTCTGGCCAAGGCCGTGGCAGCCGCTCTCCCGAGTCCCTTGCTGCCGCCGGAGACGAGCGCGTGCCGTCCTCTGATTCCAAGATCCATCGCCGCCCTCGCGAAACGTTGAGCCGACTACCGAGACCACCAGGCTGCCGGCGAAACTCGCCGAAATCGAGAAGCAGAAACGCGCTGAGTGCGTGCGGAGCAGCGGCGGTACTCGGCCTGCGGAGCTTGCGCAATCATAACATCATCAGTTAATTTGCCTTGAGACAATCCAAGCGCGCACGAAAGCATGGCGGGCGCGTCGTGCTGCGGAGTCAATCCGGCACCACGATTTCCGCATCGGTTCTCAACCAGAGGAAGCGAAATGAGCCGCGAGGTTATCTTCACCGGTTCCGCACCGGCACCCAACGCACCTTATGCCCAGGCGATCAAGGCGAACGGGTTCATTTTCGTCACGGGTCAGGTTAGCCGCGATGCGGCCAGCGGCGAGTTCGTGGATGGTCCCTTCGAAGACCAGTTGCGACGAAGCATAGCCAACATCGAGTCGATTTTAATCGCAGGCGGATCCGCGCTCGCGAAGACGGTCAAATTGACCATCTACATGGTCAGCCATGACGATTTGGACACGTTGAACCGGGTAATCCTTGAACTCTTTCCCGATCCGCCTGCCCGGTCATCGTTCGGCGCCGGCTTCTTGTGGAAGAAGTGCCGGGTGATGATCGATGCCATAGCGGTCGTTGCGTAAATGGCATTCCGCAGGTCTCGAGGAGCGCCTTTAGACTCACTCCAGATATTCGTCTGACCCGGGTCTGAACGCGGGGCCGTTCATCACGAGATAATCGACGTCTCCTTTGAGGCTGTAGGCAGTGCCACGGGGGATAAAGACAGCATCCCCTGCGGTTACCCGCTCCGGGGATGCGTCACCTAGAACGAAATCCGCGCTGCCGGAAAGTATGTAATAGACGCGCTCGCTCTCGCGGCACAGGCTTCGGGTATGCACGCCGCGCAGCGCGATCCATGTCACGCTCAAGCCAGGCCCGTGGTGATCGCGCCGAACCAAGCGCCGAAGAGTCAAGCGATGCTTGTCGCCCTTCTCGAGCGTCACGTCCTCCGGGCGGATGACGACGGCGCCACCGCGCGCGTCTAACGAAGAAGAGCTTTCCATCCAGAGCCGTCCCAGTTTGTAAATGATGATGCCGCTAGTCTGACACATAGGGTCAGCGGGTGTGCGCCTCGGATGGAGTTTGCGCCTCTTTGTCGCGGTGCAATCGGGTGAGCAACACGACCACCCTGCGCCGAGATCGATGCGGGCGGAGGATGCGCCAAATCGAAACCGTCGTCGAAGACGCAAGATTTGAGCCACAACGTGACGGCACTGCTGCACGGTCACCGCGTGAAGCGGCTTCTGGGGCGCATGCTCGATGAGACCGAGTTCCTGTCCGACTATGGCATCCGGGCGATTTCCAAATATCACGAACAGCACCCCTACGTCTTCAATGTCGGCGGCATGGAGCTGTCCGTGAACTATCTACCGAGCGAGTCGAACTCAAGCCTGTCCGACTACGCGGATTACGTACACGGCATCAGCCTGTTCGTCGGCGGGATGACCTTGTATCCTGGATTCGAGACGGGCGGATGATGGCGGCCGCGCAACGTTCTGAGGGGTCGGTTGCCGCGCTGCGCGACCACTGGCCGGACTGATGGAACCGGGGAAACGCAAGTGCGAACTGGCGAGGCGCTGCAAAGCGGCGCCGAAATATTAATCGTCGATTGCCGGTCTACTCAGGCAGTGGGCGAAATATCGTCTTTCAAAGTCATCAATCGTATCGGGCCGCTTGCAAAATGACCCGCAAAGGACACAATCCGTGCTGTTTTGTCCCGCAAGCCAATTGAAGCGATACGCGTCGGCAATGACGTTCAAGTGATCGTGCTCACAATCAGGGAAAATGAAGTGCGAGTCGGCACCATGGCGCCCTTGGACGTGTCTGTTGATCGCGATGAAGTAGCGGAGCGCAATCGCCGGGAACGCGGCGAGCTAGCTCGCTGGAGATTGACGTTCCGGTTGCTGAGTTTCATCGTTGCATGGGCGTTTTTCCTGACTAGAAGCGAGTGGGGAGCTCGCGTAGTCACTGCGGAGATTGGATAAGAATCAGAGTGTCGAGCGCCAATCTCGCGGACGCCTTCCAAGTCGGATGAGTTGAACCATTTTCTCGTTTAGGCGAATCCATCGGGGCAGAGTCTGCGTACTAACACGTGGATAAAGAGAACATGCAGTGACCGGCCTGATCGCTGCGAGTGCAGCGACAAGCGCGCCCCCGCTCACGTCTAGTCGATCAAACGCAACATTTTGGAAACATGGGTGTACCGAGTACGAGGTCTGGGGACATTGAGCAACGTGACACCGCATGATCTCAGTGACGACCCTACTTCGGCTCTGGTCCGCGACAACCATGCTTCGCTCGTCGTCGCAATTGCCGAAGGAGATGAGGGCGCGCTGACAGAACTGTACGATGCTACTGTGAGCAAGGTGCATGCCCTGGTGCGATCGATCGTGCGTAACGTGGACGATGCGGAAGAAGTTACATGCGAGGTCTACACGAAGGCTTGGCAGGTGGCGGCGCGATTCGATGCCGAACGTGGATCAGTCATGGCGTGGTTGTTGACGATCGCTCGCAGCCGATCCCTCGACGCCCTGGGAAGACGACGTCGACGCGAACGGCTCGTCGACGACGCCGCGCCCACTGGGGATATTGCAGATCCCCACGCATCTTCGGCAGCTGACTATTATTTGAGCCTGTTTCAAATCGGCACCGTCGTTCACGCTGCAATGGCGGCGCTTTCCCGCGACCGTCGCGCGCTGGTCGGCATGGCATTTTTCGACAATCTCAGTCATGCGGAGATTGCGAAACACACCGGGCTGCCGCTAAGTACCGTCAAATCGAACTTGCGCAGGGCGTTCCATACTCTTCGCGATTTGCTTTACGCTCAAGACGAGTCATAAAGGTTCCCTTCGTTGATTCTTTATTGGACGCGGACACGGCAGTTACCTACACACGGCATGTTCCCTGAAGGATTCGAGCGTTTCCATGCGCCTCCCGCGCTCTTCTCAGCTACGTGAGTCTGGATTGAACCCGAGCGCGGCCCCTGGCTCGCAATCTCATCATAGTAGTTGGTAGTCAACTTGTGGATGCAAGAATTACTGCGTACCCATCGAGGGGCGCAGTTGTTAAACGCACAGTTGAACGCGGTCACGAACGTCGATCCCTGATCGGCCTTCGCCGACTGCTACATCATCCAGGTATGCAACGCGGAGAAAGTGACACCGCATACTTCTGTCGCGCCGCTCACCGTCCCTCGGCCGATTGGCCGCGGGTATCCGCCTCGATTAAGCAGAGTTCGGCAGTGCTTTGATATCGAAAACGCAAGCAAGAGAATCGAGACCGAAGACACAACAGTGCGCTCACTCAATTGCATCCACATGGCTCGGTGATGCGTAGCGCTCATGCCTACAAACTCTTCGCATGAGTGATGGAGGTACCGTTTGCCGGGATTCATTCCCGCCGCGTTGTTTTAAACAGACGGTCGATCGTTCAAACAGAAAGGAGTTTTCGCGATGAGCTCGATTATCAAAGCAGATGCACATCTGACAACCCGCCGTGAGTTGCTCGGTGGAGCCTCGAAACTGACGCTATCGGCGGCCGCGGTGGCGCTACTCGGCGGCACCGGCACGGCTGGACTTGCCGCTCCCGGGGATGCCAGTGGGGACGTAGCAATCCTCAACGTAGCTCTGGCTCTCGAATATGAGGCAATCGCGGCCTACCAACTCGGGGCCGAAAGCGGCTTGCTCAAGAAACCGGCGCTGGATGTCGCCGTGCTCTTTCAAAGCCACCACAAGGCCCATCGGGATGCTCTCAGTGCAACGATTGGTAAGCTCGGCGGAAAAGCGATCTCAGACAGGTCAAAGGACGACTATCTCAAGAGTACGAAGCTGAACGTCGCCGGGCTCAAGTCCGATGCGGATGTTCTCAGGCTCGCGCAACGTCTCGAACTCGGCGCGACCAATGCGTATCTGGGGGTTATCCCATCGTTGGGTGACCACGAGCTGGCCAAGGTGGCCGCTAGGCTCGCGGCAGATGAAGCGCTGCATTACACCGCACTGACCTTGACGCTGGGCGACAGCCTTCCCAATGGCGCGTTGACTTTTGGCGCCTGAGGCGAGCACAGGTAAATCAACCTCTCCGCCATTCGCGCACACCGCCGCCGGTGACAATACGGCGGCGGTGCCCGACGTGCGTTGCTGTCGAATAGTTTTGGGGGAATTCTGGTGAGAATGGTTCGCAGTCTGAGGATACCAGCCGTTTGTCTGGTCTCCGCATATTCCGTCAGTGTATTCGCGAAGGGGGACCCTGCGCGTGGTGAACAGCTGTATCAATCGCGATGTGGGGCTTGCCATTCTATCGATGACAATGGAGCCGGACCACGCCACCGCGGCGTGGTCGGCCGGAAGGCGGCCACTCAACCCGGGTTCGACTATTCCGACGCACTGAAACGATCCGGGATAATCTGGACCGAAGTCGAACTCAACCGCTGGTTGACCAATCCAAACGTTCGCGTGCCGGGAAACAAAATGGTCGTACAACTTGCGAACGATCCACGTGATCGCGCGGATCTAATCGCCTACCTACGCTCGGTATCCAAGTAGGGCCGCCTCGCATAAGGTGACGCCTCGATTGCCGTCCAAGGCGCGTTCGCCCCAGGCAAATATATGGGATCTCTCAAATTGACGAGGCGCGCCCTCTCTCGCGAACAGCGCGGTGCTTATTCATACATGAACGATCAGAACGGTGGAAATCCGAAGCGTGCGCGTTTCATGGCGCTTTGCCAATCGCTGCGGCCGGATCTGTTGCGCTACATCTACTGGCTATCCCGCGACCGGGACCTGGCCGAAGACGTCGTACAGGAGACTCTGCTGCGCGCCTGGAAGGCGCAAGATTCGCTGTTGAACGAAGCCGCCACCAAAACCTGGCTTTTTTCCATCGCGCGGCGGGAGTACGCGCGCTTCATCGAGCGCAAACGGCTCATGATGGTCAACGTTGATCAGCTGATCGCGCAGAAAGAATCCATCCTTGCCGCCGCGAAGGATCAGGATCTCGCCGAGATTCGGGAGGCGCTGTTCAAAGTGCCGAAAAAATACCGTGAGCCACTCGTGATGCAGGTATTGATTGGATTCTCGACGCCGGAGATCGCTGCAGCACTAGAACTCTCGCACGCCGCGGTGCTGATGCGCTTGTTCCGCGGCCGCCAGAAGTTGCGTGCCTTGTGCGGAGAAGATATTGATTTGGACCCGCCTTGTTCGGCTGGTCACCGTGGTGACTCCGCGTGAGTTTCAAAGACCTTGCTCACGCGAATCGGCCATGCCCATTCGGTCCGGATTCGAAGCGCCGCAATTCCGCTCACGATCCTGCGCCTCGTCCGATTCATCGGCGATCGGCTCAGCTCCGTTTCTCTCGGACCTTGAGACTCTCGCTTGGTGAGTTGCATCCATCTCCCGTGGCTGAGCGTAGTGTTCTAAGTCCAACACCTAAGTCCAACACCAACTTCGTTTTTCAATACTGATGGAGCTTCTCGATGTGCTTGAAAGAACCTAGACGACTACTCATTGCAACGCTTGTCGCTTCCATGGCCGGCAGCGCCTGGGCCTCGAGCCATAGGGAGGCTCCATTTATCGCCACGCTTCCGACCGTCGACGCCACGGATTTCTATGCGTTCAACAGCTACGAGCAAGGAAGAGCCGGGTACGTCACGCTCCTTGCCAATTACATTCCACTGGAGGATCCGCAAGGGGCACCGAACTACTTCAATCTCAATGAGAATGCGTTGTACGAGATATCCATCGACAATACAGGCACGGGTAAAGAGGCTCTAACCTTTCAATTTCGATTCACGACGACAATCGCAGGGCTTGCGGTCTCCGCCGGGACGAAGTCAGTCCCCGTGGCGCTCGTCGACATCGGTCCTATTAGCGCAGGGAATATTGCCACACAGAATGTGTCGCAAACCTATACGCTGACGCTGGTCAGGGGCGATCGGCGCACTGGTACAGCCACACCCATCACCAATGCCACAAGCGGCAGCACGACTTTCGCTAAGCCGTTGGACAACATCGGCAACAAGACGATCCCGAATTACGCCGCATACGCTGCTACGTTCATCTATCCGATTGCGATTCCCGGATGCAGCGGGCAGGGACGCGTGTTCGTCGGCCAGCGACAGGATCCGTTCTTCATTGACCTTGGCGGTACGTTTGATCTCGTGAATTACACGTATCCGGTGACACAACTGGTTCCTGCCGGAGTGAGCCCGCGCAACTACGCCACCAATTCCATTGCCGGTTTCAACGTGACGACCCTCGCGCTGGAGATTCCGGCGTCGTGTCTGACCAATGGCGCCGATCCGGTCATCGGCACTTATACGAACGCGAGTCTGCGGCAGGCCTCCGTGTTGAATCCCACGCCCCAGAGCGCGAAGAGTACTGCGAGCGTTGGCCCCGTGGCGTCGCCGACCGGCCCAGAGTTGGCGGGCGGAGCCTGGAGTCAGGTATCGCGGTTGGGTATGCCCTTGGACAATGAGCTCATAATCGGGTTGCCCGACAAGGATCGCTGGAATACGACCGATCCGTCGCAGGACGCCGAGTTTGCGGACTACTTCAGCAATCCCTCGTTGCCGGTGTTGATACAAGCCCTGTTCGGGAGTGCGGGCGTCAAAGCTCCCAACGTATATCCACGAACAGACATACAAGAAGTTTTCCTGACCGGAATCCCCGGGCTGAATCAGCCAGCAAAGGTGCCAACACCGAGTGAAGAGCTGCGCCTGAACACCAGCACACCACCAACGCCTTTCGCGTCTCAAAACGATCTCGGCGTGCTGGGCGGCGATTTGTCCGGTTACCCCAATGGGCGGCGCCCGATTGACGACGTGGTGGACATCACGCTGCGTGTGGCGATGGGTGCG
>Ga0116229_10007664_pt1 | contig 16993 bp, 7 predicted proteins | sample S1TSphgellanicum_3_FD_87313 | JGI IMG/M metagenome (GOLD analysis project Ga0116229, IMG submission 87313) | Host-associated microbial communities from peat moss isolated from Minnesota, USA - S1T2_Fc - Sphagnum magellanicum MG | ecosystem: Host-associated > Plants > Peat moss > Unclassified...
AAAAAAAAACATTTCATCTAGACTTTGGGCTGGGAACTCTAATGACCACTTGAGTATTGAGAAAGCAGAACCCTAGTTACAACCTCCATACTTTACTTTGCATGTTGAAAGAGACAACAAGTGACTATTCAAAAGATTTGTGTTTAATTTTTCATACAGATTGATCAAGGGTGCATGTTAAAAAAGTGCAATATTTTGCGGATGTTGTCCCAATATTTGGAACTCAAATGTTTGGTGCTTCATGTTGCGCTTTGTCAGTCACTTCCTTTAATTTTGGGGCTACAAAAGTCCCAGTGTAGGTGGGTAGTTGGGTGTTGGTTCACCCTGCCCTGGGGTGAGGGATATTCTTGTCCCTAGTAACTAACCTATGTGGTGACCTAGTAACCATCCACGTGCTTAATAACTACCATAGTTATAGTCACCAAGGTTATACAAGCAAAAATAAGGTGAATGTACACTCAATTTTGAGTGTAAATAGAGAGCAAGATTTTCATCTAAAGTTCAAGTGATTGAATGACTTTTGAGTATGTTTTCTATTTGTGGGAAATTTTTAAAAGTTTTATCATTTTTGGACATGCTAACGTAACTAGGTTGACAAGTTTCCACCACGAAAGAGAACCTAAAATCTCAAAACATATGAAATCTATTTTCCACTCTCCATCTACTTACATATTCATAATATTTAGGCCCACTTTAGAGTACGAGTGAGGGCTGAAAAAACTTGGGGCCAATTTGAGCATTTTTTGGCTTTGTTGTTTGGCACCCAAGTTACTAATAAATGTGATTGAAAAGATTGAAAAGATTTTTTCTATTTCAGCCTTGAGTCCTTGTGTAAAGCCCTTGGGGGCTGATTTCAACTCTTGCTCCAATAGGAATACTTGATTTGAGTTGAACCTTGGTCTTGACTCCTTGTGTAAAGTGGGCCTTATATTGTCCTAACTAGTATATTGACTCTATGTTGCATGGCTTTTACTATGGAGAATTTGAGAATTTTCCGCTCACATACCTAAAATGGGTCCATTTAGTAGAACACGGATATAATATTGCACGTGAAAATAGACCCACTTGGTGGATGACCATTGATCCTACCTAGGGAAAACTTAGTGCGTACTAGAATAAGACCCCCAAAACATGTTTAAGTAGTTGACATTGTGAAAAGACCTTCTAAAGTGGGAAAAGAATACCACATGTGCTAGCCACAAAAGTGATGCTTCCAAGGCACCCTCCAAAGGCCATCAAAAGCAATGCAAGCATCCAAAGGCACATGAACTGGGTCAAGCAAAGTGAGACCATGTGCAAAAGAAACCAATTCTAACAAGCAAAGTAAAGCAAAAAAAATTGACAATGGTAATAATTAATAGGTACCGTCAATTCTAAGAAGCAAAGTGAAGGAAAAAATAACAATAATAATGAGTATGCATTTTCTTTGCCCAAAAGCTCTACTCTTTGTATCTTATATGACTAGTCTGACACAAAAGATCACAAAATTGCTACTTTATCATTGTCCTAAGTTTGATCACATTGCTTTTGGATCATCACGAAAATAAAATTTGTCCATGAGAAGGGCCAACTGTGATTTGAGATCTGTGCCCGAGGCTGGTTGGCCGAGAGAACAGGAAAAAAATCACGGAAAGGCGTGTACTCAGGTCCTTTTCCTACATAAAGCAGAGCGGGATTTTTTCACTTTAAAAAAATAGTGACAAGCTGGCTGGTACCTTCCGCTGGTTAGAAGATCCCAGTATAGCCTGGCTAGTACCTCCCAGACAGAAGATCCCCTTTGCGGAAAACAGGTTTCTTCAGACAGGTAAGGGAGCTGAGAATAGAAAGGAAAATCCAGGCAGTACTTTATGACTTTGGGTGCACCCACAACTAATAGATTAGAGCCAAAAAATGATATAACCATACAAATAGGTATGGTGTGCTTTGTAAAATGGTGGCAACCACATCTTAGAATAGAATATGCATACAGCCAATGAGGCGAGAACATACACCCAAGTGGGTTCATGTTTGTTCCTGTGGGGGTTTAGGGTTTGGGAGCGGGGAGATATGAATAGAATAAGAGAGGGATAGAAATTCTATTCAGTCAATCAGGCAAAGCAGCATGCACACAAAAACCTCAGTTCTTTTTTGTTTTGCTTTGGGGAAGGGGAAGAGGCCTAATGTTTTGGATTGTTTTTTTGAGAGGGGAGGGTGGGGGCGGCGGAGTCAAGTAGGTGATAGTTTACTAAGCTAAAAGTTGTAGTTGTGTCTATTAATGAAAGTTTTAATAACATCGAGTTCTCTTGAGTGCATGAGGAGGAGAGAGTACATGCACCTAGCTGAAATTTAAGTTCATTGAAATTATGGGAGGTTTGTTGGGTTTAGGTTTAGGGTTTGTTTCAACCAAAAAGAAAAAGAAAAGAAAAAAGAAAAGAAAAAAGTATGAGAGGAAGCAACTAGGTGCCAGTTAATTAAATAAAGTATTAAAAGGTTGTCTCTTTGGTAACATGCAACTAGTTGAAATCTAACTTAATTGAAAGTTTAGGAGAAGGGTAACTAGGTGCCAGTTAATTGAACAAACTAAAAAAAAGGTTGTCTTTGTGTCTCTTAACACACCAAATGTTTTTTTGTAGATCAACTTAAAGTTTTAATTCTAACAACTCGTTCTCTTAGCACATCACTTGCTCAGAGTTTTCCACTTGGAACTTGTAAAAGTGGCCATAGGAGAGGAACTCCCTACTTCAAAATAAAACCTTCTATTTTTAATGAGTTTCCATAGGTTTTTTTTTTTTTTTTTTTTTTTGGTGATGGGCCAATCAAAATGACTTATTGCCCAAAAAATAAAAATAAAAATAGAACTGGAGAGGCACCCCCATCTCATTAATGCAAAGTACAAATAAGTAACCCATACAGAACTTTTAAAGTACTTGTTGAGGGATCGATTCCTGGTTCCAAATCAAGTTGGCCACTACCATAATTGACAAGTTGGCAAGTTGGCCATGATCATGCATTCTCATTGGTCTGATATTGCAAATAATTTCCGCAAAGGTCATCATAACTTATGGACCTTTTGAAAGAAATAATATATGTCAATTATCTACCATGCCCCAATTGGGGGGGGGGGGGGGGAACACATTCTGGGTGCATTTTCATGGAATAAAAAATGAAAAATCCCCCTAGACGGCCTAGATGGAACGATGATTGAAATCAACGGCTTGAAACCAAAAATAAAATAAAATGCCACTTAGACGGAAGGTGGATGCGTTTGGAGTACAAATCATGGGAGAAGTATTAACGGTCCAGATGGAAGGTTTCCCAAATCGAAGGCTGAGAAAACCAAAAAAACCAGCATCTGTGAATTTGGGGAGGGGAGGAGATAATGTCTGGTAAAAACCTTTAAGAAGAATTGACGGTCGCGATGGTATAGGAATAAAACTGACGGTGTAGATTAGATGATTTATCTGGTAAATGGGAGCTATTTTCGGAATAATTCAGAGAAACCTAACGGCATGGATGTGAAGATTCCGAAATCGACGGCAAGGATTAGAACTGCTACATGCGAAGATTCCCCATTTAGCACAGAACGGTCCGAAGAAACCGAATGGCATGGATACGAAGATTCCCCAATCGACGGCTGAGGAATGAGGCACGTTCTAGCTATAATAGGTACCTACTTTAGCATATCCTACCTACGAACCACTGGGTCCGCCTGCTCTAGCGTTTGAAGATGACGAAGGAGAAGACAGGCGGTCAGAATCGGACGGGCGAAATCCTCCAACCTCGACATCGGACGGTGAGAGGAGCAGCGCGCGCCAGTGTTTTTTCTGTCAATTTTGTCTTGTACCCAAAGTGGCGACGATCCACAGGAAGAATCGGCTAGATTTGGCTACAAGCTAAATATGAAAATAAAGTTTTTTAATCATCATTTAATATTTCTGGCTAACTACTATGAGAATCACGTATGAAAAGCTGGCGATTTTTCTAAAATTTTCATGGAGTTATGGCTATTGAAAATCTGAAAATGCGTATTATTTTAGCACTTTTAGATTTTAATATACGGTAGTTTTTTGGTTAACTATAGCCATTATTTAAAAAAGGCTGGCGTGCGTGGTAGTTGGAAAGGCGGCGGTGATGGGCTCCGAAGACGTGCGTCGAGGACCTCGTCGTCACAGTGCGGTCGTCGAGGACGTCGTCTTCCAAGTGGGGTCGTGGAGAATTGTTCCTGGCATGTTGCCAGCGTTAGACATGCCCGGGAACGAAGGGAAGTAGCTAAGAAAAAGCAAGAAAAGGAAAGGATAGAGAGCAGAGAGGACAGGAATCTCGAGATGGTTGTGGGAAGGAGCGTTGTCTGCGGGTTTGTTGGAAGGAGCGTTGTTTGCGGCCGCCTGCGTTTTCACATGTTTCCGATCTGCGATCATCAGGTGCATTGTTGACCTGTTGGTGAGAATTGGACATGCGGAGAGAAAGCAAACAAGAAAAAATCAGGTCAGAAAAATTCTGTATCTCTTTCTCTCTGTATCTGTCTCTGTATCTCTGTATCTTTCTCTCTCTCTTGCGGAGGTTTTTTGTTTTGTCGTCTGATGGAGGCGGTGCAAAAAAATGAAATGATAGGGGAGAAGGTTTCCAGGTTTTCAGGTTTTCGAGGCTGGAGCTGCATGATAGGAGAGAGATTCTGTGAGCGAGAGTACCAGTAGATGCTTAAGACTTCAGCCGAGGAATTGAAAATAAACTAGATGAGAGCCAGTGCTAGAGAGAGACACGGAGAGAAGGAATTGGAAATTGGAGTTGCGCCAAGACCTTCCCAGAGCATTCATTGCTCTTCTTTTTGGAAAAATCTAAGTCTAGAGAGCTTGACAGGAATCCATGGGTTTTCCAGGTGTATCTGAGGGATTTTGCTTGGTTTTGTTTTGGTAACAGGGTTTCTGACATCTCCAGGCAAGCCCTTCATTATCCACATCAGAGATAGAATGAAGTTCCTTCTCTTGTTTGAGGAGGCTTCATCTTGGAACTGTTGGATTCTGTTGGAGAGGGAGGCTCAGATGACCTTAGATTGAACACCCTGGAGGCACTTGCAGGCTCGGGGGGATCATTTTAAGGTTGAAGAGGACAGTGAAATCAATGTGAAGGGAAATGGTTCCTGAGTTCTTTTTATGTCGGGGGGATGAACAACGTCACAGCTGATGGAGATTTTGAAGATGAGCCCTGCATGCTGCACATGTGTTTGGATTGAACCTGTGACACTGTAGGGATATGGAGATTTTGAAGAGGAGCCCTGCATGTTGCACATGTGTTTGGAGTGAGCCTGTGACACTGTAGGGATCTGCTGCCTATGAGTTCTTGATTGCAGAAAGGTGGACAAAGAAGAGAGTAAACAATGATTGAGGATAAAGGAAGGAACAGCTTTGTGAAGAAGCTTTCAACTTCTATGACAAAGCCACGTCTAGATCGTGCTAAAGGACTGAAGCGGGGGGATGTGGTTCTTACTCCTGTGCATGGGGATTCCAGTCCTAACACTGGAGATCGGCTAAGTTCCTCTCCAGCAGCAACCTCTGTCCATGACAAGGGACGGAGACCCACTAAAGAAGATTGGAAAAAACAAACAAGTTTTAGAGTGCGTGGGAAGGATTCTGTCAAAGAGATGGAGGAACTTTACAAATTCTTAGGTCTACAGTCGAATGATGGCTTTGGTATACCTGCAGACGAATGGCAGGCACACAAGTCTCTCAACAGTCGACCTGTATCTCCTATGAACAGTCAGCCTGTTTCTCCCATATGTGCATATGCACCTGGTTCTTCTGCTTATTCTTCCTCAGAAGGGGATGACTTTAGGTTTGATTTGCAGCCTACCAGTTTGGACTTGAGTTCCAATTTTGGATCTCCTGTTCTATCTCCTGGGATGTCCCCTGGTAGATTGGTCAACGATGGTGGAAAAGAGCATGACAAACAGATGTCCCCTGGTAAGTTGTTCAACAATGCTGGAAAAGAGCACGACAAACGCCTGTCCTCTCCTCCCCAGTTGTCTCCTCTTCCTCAAGACATACCTCAGAAGGTTGTCCATCTTCCTCAGAAGACTACAGAGCTCTTTTCTCCTTCCTCTGGTTCGTCTTTCCGGCAGTTGAAAGAGGCTTTTCATGCTACCTTGCATTGTCAAGCTAGATCTAGCAGAAGTGGTTCTGAAGAGTCATTATCTTCAGCAGCTTGGATCCCGGAAGGTGTGCTTGGTCATCGGCATTCAGAACCAGCGATGAAGTGGGAGTTGCTTTCTCCAGATTCAGGTGGAGTGAAATTCTTTGATGGTGCATCTGAAAGTGGCAAAGACGCAAAAGCAGAGGTGAAGGCACAGGTCCCTGCAGAGGATGGAGGTGGAGGCAGGGCTGTTAAGGATTCTTTACCAAGGGCAGTTACGTTACCTCCATTGTTGATTGAATCATCACATACAGGTGTGGGGGATGTTTCTGTCCAGGAATCAGCAAAGAGTCCATGTCAGCGGTCGATACTCTGGCATGGTAGAAGTCCTCCACGTGTGGAACACATGAACAGGAAGCCTGTAAGTACACTTTCAAATGCCTTAAGGAATGCACATCAGCCTTTGATGGAAACATTCCAGGTTGCTTCTCCAGTTGATGATACTGCTGAAGTAGTTTCAGGAGAAATTTCCAAGGTTGACAGTGAAGTGGCCAATGTGGTGCCCAAGGCACTGCAGGTGCCACGGAAAAAGGTGTCATTGCCTAGCAAGTGGAGGAAAGGTGAGCTGCTGGGCAGTGGATCTTTTGGAACCGTGTATGAGGGGGTTGGGAATAATGGATGCTTCTTTGCAGTCAAGGAGGTATCTTTGTTAGATGAAGGCAAACAGGCTAAGCAATCTATTCTACAACTGCAGCAGGAGATTGCCCTTCTGAGTGAACTAGAACATGAGAATATAGTTCAGTACCTGGGGACAGAAAGTACAGGGGACAAGCTTTACATCTTTTTGGAGCTTGTAAGCAAAGGATCATTGGCATCTGTGTACAAGAAGTATCCAATGGTTGAGGAACAGGTTTGTGCATACACTCAGCAAATCCTTCATGGTCTCAAGTACCTCCATGACCGCAACATTATCCACAGGGACATCAAATGTGCAAACCTTTTGGTGGATGTCAGTGGAGTAGTCAAGCTTGCTGACTTTGGAATGGCCAAGGAGATAGATAAACTGGACAAACTCAAGTCTTGTAAAGGAAGTGCATACTGGATGGCTCCTGAGGTCATTGATGCCACAAAGACTTATGGTATTGCAGCTGATATTTGGAGTCTCGGATGCACTGTGCTGGAAATGGTAACTGGGAAGCCCCCTTTATCAGATTTAGAGTGGCAAGCAGTTCTGTGGAGAGTTGGACATGGGGAGGCCCCACCCATCCCTGAGAATATGTCAGCTGACTTGAAAGACTTCATTAAGCAATGCTTGGAAGTGGATGTCAACAAGCGACCCACAGTTGATATGCTGCTTACTCACCCCCTTGTTTGTAGTGAGCCAACATTGGGTTCTTTCAGGCTTGTAGCTACAACAGAGCTTAGCACCATTGCAGAGGAAAAGTCCTTCCACTCATCAAACACAGGGACAACTGATGCAACTGATAGAGAAGCCAAGAACCATACACAGGGTGGTGTGTCGAGAGTTGTAAGGGGAAGACTTGGCCATTCATTGAGAACCATACGAAGTGAACTCAGCATGAGCTCTAACTCTTTTGGAATTCCATCATGATTCCTGTTGAGCACTGATATCATTTTCTCAGAGAGAATGGGCATGAGTAGAGGAGGGTGTTCTTCCTGGCCTGGATTCTTAGACTAGCCAGTTTAGAAGATCTTGTATACTAGATTCACGTTCTCTCTGTCACAAGGCCAGTAGAGTGCACTTATGTCTATTCACTTCACATCTTCTGCTTCTAGGACTTACCTGCCAAGAGAGAGCATGGAATGACACTAGTTGTACCCGGGTGAGTGGTCATCCTTAAAGAAATAGGCACAATCGCGCAGACCTCATGCAAAAGGATCACCTGAGTTTGCTCATGGCTACTTGGTGATTTAGCCTAGGAAGAGCACCTCCAAATGCCAACCTCCAATGAGATGTAGATCAAAGTATTATATGGTGTATTCCTCTCAGGGTTTCAAGCCAACCATGTTGGACAAACATACCAGATTTGAAGAGTATCTGTGAATTACATGTGCTGTTTGCAGTATTTGTGACACAGCTCTTGAGGGTGGGAGGGCACTTGAGAACTAGGATTACAAATTGAGGTACTTCCCTGGCACCTGCTTTTCACTTTACTCTTTCAGTTTCCGATGCTTGATGCTTTATCCATTGACAGGAGCCTTGGTGTGTTTTTTCTAGCAAAATGGATACATGTTCAATGAAGAACTGAAATGTTAGTTCTCCTGGTGGAGCCTGAATTCTGTGGAGAATTGAATTTGGGACTTCCTAGCATTCAATTGTCTGAAATCCATCTAAAATACAGCCACTGACTGGAGCAGTTTTCGTTGAAGTGGTTATCTCCTTGTTCTTGCGGGGAGAAAAAGGAATAGGTGACTTTGGACTTGTCATGTGTAACTGATATTGAACTGTGCAACTGGGCAGGTTGAGGTGATGGTGAGGCCTGTGGTTATTGGTTGTGCGTCACACCTTGACGACCACCTCATTGACACTAAGGGTTCAAAGATCTGGTTCTGTGGACATGGGGATTTTGGAATAAGAAAGCAATCCGTCCACTTGAAAGGTCCCACTTTCTAGAAGCTTTTGTATTGTTTTGAGAATCTGAAAAGAGAAGGATTCCAATCTTTTGAGGATGTAGCTGCAGGAGCTTGATGTCACACAACTTGATTTTGTGGCAATTTTATAATGCATATTGATGTTCAATGCATTTGCACCTACATTTCTGGAAACATTGTATTGCCAGTTTCATAATCTGACCCATCACTGGCCATATGTCTTACATAGACAAACATGGAGCCTAATTGCAACAACAGTGAAGGTTTGTAATCCTATTAAGAACACTTCCACTCACTCCCCTTAGTTTGCAGCTCTACCAATGTTTACCACATCCAACAGAGAGTGTTAATTGTTTCGTATGGTCATTTTGGCCTTAGAGCACCTCCATCACAAGGCCCAAAGTGGCTTGCATGCCATACTTTGCATAAAGGCCTTCAAAAGTAGCGGTGAAACTTGGTTTGGACTTGTAAATATGCTCAAGATATACTGGTCTCCTACTTGTGCAGCTACTTGAGGAATATTGAAAAAAAAAGCCCTGTTGGGGATGAGTGTATTAAATTTTTTTTTTTTGATATTGAAAAGTTTGGTGATTTTTTCCTCAAAAATTGGCAAAATCAGTTGAATTCACACTAAGAAAAATAAAAATCCAAACATTTTCCAATTTTGTTTTGGCAGAGATTGTTATCATACTACGAGGATGGGTATAAGTGGGTTTGCCCAACCAAATTGCCATGAGGAGCAACTTTCCCAATGTAGGAGAAGTGAAGTTCCATGGGGACGAACTTCCTTGGGGAGAAACGAAAGTTGCTTGGGGCAAATTCTGCCTTCAAAAGAAGGGAAAGTTACCCAGGAGAAACAAAAGTTCCCTGGGGAGAAAGAGAAGCTCCTTGAAACATTGTTGCCCCGGGGAGAAGAAAAAGCTTCCTAGGGAGAGACTTGCTAGGGCTCTCCCTTGCTAGGGAAGATCCTTGGGAAGTAAATTCACCAGGCATAAAGAGAAGTTTCCCCATGAACTTTTTCCTTTGGGAACAAATGGTGTCTAAAATTTTGTGGGCTTATAATTTTGTTATATGATCTCTAATAGGAGTGTGCAAAATGGTGTTGGAAAGAACTTGGTGAGGGTTATAGCTTTGTAATTTAAAGCTCCTCAATCAAAGTTCATATGTGGAAGTTATGAACGCACAACGTTTTAAGCACAATGTGTTCCATTGGGAGAAGAGGTAGTTCATTAGGGAACAAGAGAGCTTTTTTGGGGTGCATGGTGTGTTCCCCTAGGAGAAGAAAGCTTCTTCGGGGAATTTCTTGAACTCCCAAGTACTCTTAGTGGACATTGGCTTGCTCCCCAGGGGAAGTGCCCCAATGGAAGCTCCTTGTGACCTTCCTATTCTCTTGGGGAAAACAAATGGCGCTTGAATTTTGTGGGCTCATAACTTCTTCATACGAACTGTAATTGAGGATTTTTAAATTACAAAGTTGTAGCTTGTGTCAAACATAAAAAAATTATGGGTCTATAAAGTTTCAAACACCATGTGTTCCTTGGGAAACTTGGGCCCTTCCCTAAGAAAGTTTTCTCTCCAAGTTGCATGTTCCTTAAGGAGATGGGGAAGTTCTTTGGGAAGCAAAGGAAGTTCCTTGGGGTAATTATCTATTTAATATATTGTCATTTCATCAAAGGCAATTAATTGTTTATAAGTGTAACTTGGTATCATGCCAACTAGGGGTGAAAAGATGGTTAGGTGGTTCAAAAGTGGCATTTGAAAGTCTATAACCTAACATTAATGGATTTTTTTGCAGTTTTAACAATTATCAAATCATAAGTCCTATAATTATTCCCTGTGTTTTTAATTAAAAATATATATAAGCCAACATATGAATATCCTTAAACATGTGATCGATAAAAAAATCCATGCAAAAATTTAACAATTTTAATGAGAAATGGATTTTCAAAGATAAAAATTTACAACAATCACATCATTTAAAACTTATAAAAATTAAAAATACACATATTAGGAAAGTTTCAATGCATTTCACTAATAAATTCTTCATTTGATGATGCTTTATTTTTTAGTTTTTATTTTGAAACTACTTTGACATATTTTTTGAATCCACATTTTTCATTTTTTTTTGGTGACAATCATAATGTTGTCATTTCAAAAATCCATTATGAGTCCATCATCTTCTTAGAATTTATTGAAAACTTTTTTGATGATTCCTATTAAAGTTTATGACAACATGAATAATTTTTAAATTAACAATGTTAATTTTGAATATGGCTTTAAATTTTACATTTGTATGTGATCCAAGAAAATTACAAGTGTGACAATCCAAAATTTCCACCTATTCATACTTTCTCCCCTAGGAAGCATTTTGAATGCCCCATTTACATAAGTGTTATTCCAAATTGTTCTTGAGGTACACCATGTATTTGTCCATCTCCATTTTGAGTCCCATAGAAGAATGCCATGCATATGAACTTGATAATTGTTGTGACCTCTTGTCTAGACCTCCTTGATGAGAAATTTCAATGCACGAAAAAAAGAAAAGTTTTCAAATATTTGATTCATATGATTTGATACCAACTATCACAAACTTGCCCCCTCCACGTATACGTGCTTTTACAACATTTTAACAATGTATTCAAGGTTAAGTGTTCACAACGTGTTGATACAATCATTGATATTATGTTGTGATGGCATTGTAGCATTATGATGATTGCAAAACATCATATCAATGATTGATCAACATTTCATTAGCATTTAATTTTGAACACATTGTTAAAGTGTTGAAAAAGCAGATGATATATGGAGTGGGCAAGTTTGTGATCAAATTTTAACCAAATTTTAGTCCTTAATTAAGAAGTATAGTTTTTTCAAAAGCCTTGGGGAGATATGGGGGGATATGGTTATCTTCCCAAGGCTCTTGGGGAGACTTGACAATATCTTGGGAGTTCTTGGGGGAAATTGTTTAAATAGGAGGATTTATCACCATTGGGAAGTCCCAAGGCAATGTTTTGGGTATGGAGATGGATTGGTTTTCCTAGGAGGTCTTAGTGGAAATTGATTTAAAGTTTTGGGAAGACATATCTCTTTTGGGAGATTGATTCAAAGTCTTGGGGAAATATATCCCATAGGGGAAATTAGTTTAAAGTCTTGGGGAGGCATGGATTTCCTTGGTTACAAAGTTGCTTTAAGATTTCTCAATGGTGATAAGTCTTAAAACTTTATGGCTAGTAAGTTGGTTGTTAAACCTTTTGAACATTAAATTTTTTGATAATGATGTCCTTGACAAATTTCCTCAAGTAAACAGGGATAATAATAAATTGACCCAATGGAAGTTCCCTTGAAAAAATGACTTGTTTGATCAAACTTGGGGTTGAAAACTATGTCTAAGAGACACTCAAATTCACACAAAAACAATAACAAAACAGTGGAAAGCATTTACCATTCATGAATTAAAACATTGATCAAACTCAAATTTTTTAGCTTTTACAATGGGGAGGTTTTATAAATTTTGAAACTAGATGTAAAAAAAAAATTTATGGAACTAGGTGCAATAATGATCAAACAAGGCAAAAACCATGTCAAATGACTAAAAAATTGTTAATTTTGTCAAACATATTTATGTAATGTCATTTTATTATCATGTTCATTAAGGAAAATTTTGTTAAATTTATACGAGTGCTCAAGAATTTTAAAAAAATTAATTTAATAAATTGAGTTTTGATTTTAGTAAAGGACTTTTGAACTTCAACACCAAAAAATTAGTTTCATAAAACACTAGGTTAAGGACACTTTTAATAAAAAAATTATGATGAGAAAAAAATTGAAACTATGATAAGCTACCATCCACGTACAAAACAATTCATATTTAAACAATTGTGGTATTTGAAATTTAAAAAAATTCAAAATATAATTTTGAAATGTTCAAATTTCAAGAGTCATTTGTTAAATGTAAATTGGTCATAATGTGTATGACATATGAACAAAGTTGTGGCTTATGATACAAAAAACTAAAGCTTGAAATACTATCATATTTTAACATGAATTCAAATTATTATTATTTTAAAAGTTGAAACATAAAATTTGACATAATTTGTACACTTTTAAACTATTTATATTATTAAAAAAAAGTTAACACAAATGATGTAATTTATTGGAGAATTGTACATATTTTTAAAAACATGTTGCAAAAACAATATTTAACAAATTCCTTTTTATGAAAAAGTCAAGATGTCCACAAAGGGCTCATTTGTGGTTGAATCTTTTATCACCATTGGCCCATTTGATTATGATTGCACCCACCCTTGAATAAATCTATAATTTTTTGCACGAAAATGCTAAACTTATTGTGATAATAAGAGAACCCACCTAAATTCCTTCCTTTCCATGCCAATTAGTAACAATTAATGATAGATTGTATTAGAACATTGAGGATAACATTTTTCCAAACATAACCAATCTTAGTAGGCTTAATCTATAATAATCTAGGGGACATGATGTATGCACTTGATTTTGTAGGTCAAGCTTGTTATCATTTTCCCATTTCATTAATGTGTTGATCAACTTGCCAACTTTGTTCATTGGGGCCAATGTTTGAACATTCAAATTTGGAGGGCTAATTGGGCCTTATAGGTGTTGCCTAAAAACAAGAAGTTCAAATGTTGGGTTGTAACATGTGTGGCAAGTTCTTGCATGTTTCAAATGTTTCTTTCAAGTTATAAAGTTCCTTGGGACTATGTGTTCTCTTGGGATTTTGTGGGGACAACTAGTTGGTTACTCTCCATGCCCATTACATTTGATGTTGATTGCAAAATCGCCCTCATGACAATTGCAACAACTGGCCAAAGCTTTTGATTTTCTATGGCCTTTACCCCATCACAAGTTGTGTGCAACCAATGTCAATTCAACTTGACTTTGGATCACCATAATTTTTTGTAAATTAGGCATTTGTATTTTGATTTGATTTGATTTATATTTTTGCATCTTGGTAACATCACCCACTCTTTCAATTTCCTATTGATCTTTGCAACTTTCTCTTACCATTTTTCTATAATGTACCAAAACATAAACCACGTGTTGGGCATAATTGTCTTTGATCATTTCGTACCTTGTTCATGTTATAAACACAACATGCTTGACTTTAGGGGCTTTGGAGTGGTGGATGGCCCATGTGATGTTGGTGCATTGTCGATTCACCTAGCTCCTCCAACATTGTCATTGTTCAACATGGCTAAAGTCCTTCTTTCAATTTTTTTGAAAAATCAACAAGAAAAATTGAAAATTAGCCCACATATACATAGTATAGGAGCATGCAAGAGATTGCAAAAACAAAGACAAGAAAGAACACTAAACCTACAAATCACCCCAATTGTGATGAAATAATGCAATTAAAATCAAGCATTTTAATAATAAAATAAAACAAAATTCAAACAACAAGGCTTCGAAAGTAACAAAAGATGGAGCAATGCAAATAGAAATGAAACATTCCAACAAAAAAAATGATGAACAAGAATGCAAATCCAAATGTAGTATTTTTGCAAGGATACAATGTGATGAAATCTTTAGTCATAGAAAGGGATGGTGTCCTTGGGGATGATGGACTTCCCTAGGAATTGAAAAGATCTGCATTTAGAATAATAATGATTCCTTAATACAAAAGTTTAGAAGATTAAATAATTGAGTAGTATTTTTAGGTGTTGATTTCACCTTTTGCAAATTGTTCTCATTGATGTAAAATTTTAAAATTGACAAACAAGGTTTTAGATTTGGGCAACCATCACAAACTTATTAGGCTTCATAAGTTTGTACAAATTCCATGCAAATTTCAAATTTCATAAGTTTGTACAAAAATTATATGAATTTCGTGCTATGGTTAATATGAATGATATTTGTTTATATTCGATATTTTAAATATTCAAACAAATGAGACATTATTTTTGAATGACATACATCAATGTTCATGTTTAATACATAAAAATCACATAGTTTTATGCAAAATTATATCACAATAATTACAAAGATTTAGTTAAATTATAAATTATACATAATTCACATAAAAACATCATAAGTAGAAAAAGACATTTACATACAAGTTATATATATATATATATTGCCATTTTAACATTTTGAAGCCCATTGATTTTGCACAGATATATTGTTTTACAAATTTCACATGGATTCTATTGAAATTTTGTGATATTGAAAGTTTGTGATGACTAATGAAAGGGAACATTAATTATTAGACAAACTATGTTGTTGGAATGGTGATTTATTGATTACACATCTATGTGGTTATGATGGGCAAACATGGAAAAATCTTTCAATGGTTGAAATACAATATCAACGAGTAGAAATGCATGTTATTTTGCCAAGGGTTGTAAAAACAGGAAAACTTAATCAATTGTAATTCACATTCAATTCTAATCCACATTTTATATTTACTCCAACAAATTAAAAACTCTATGCAAGAGTTAATGTTCAGGGAAGAATGTAGTCATCAATTTCAAGAAGCTAGAATGATTTCAGGGAGTAGTAGCAACGTCTCCCCCAACAGGGAGAAAAAAAGCTGGCCTCAAAGGAGTGGAGGTAGTTTCGAGGAGCTATGGTTTCTTCCTAACATGGAGAGTAAGGTAGCTTTGGGGAATGGAAAGTAGTTTTAAGTGAGTAGCCATGTCTCCTTTGGAGGGGAGAGTAAGTTGGCCTTGAGCTGGGGAGTAAAGAGTTCTCCTTGGTGGGGAAAAAGGAAGTTGGCTTCAAGGAATGGAGAATAGAGGAGCAATGGTTTCTTCCTAACATGGAGAGTAAGGTAACTTTGGGGAATGGAAAGTAGTTTTAAGTGAGTAGCCATGTCTCCTTTGGAGGGGAGAGTAAGTTGGCCTTGGGCTGGGGAGTAAAGGCTTCTCCTTGGTGGGGAAAAAGGAAGTTGGCTTCAAGGAATGGAGAATAGATTTGGGGAGTAGCGACATTTCCCTGGCTTGAAGAATATGTGAATCTTGGGGAATGGGAGGTGTTTCCAGGGCAAGAGAAGGAGATGTGCCTTGGGGAGAATGAATGTGGCATGTGGAAGGGATGTGTTACTCAAAGAGTTTGATTATCCTTAAGGCAAAAAAAATCGTGGGAGCGGAAGGGCTCAGGTTTTTGGAGATGCATACTTCTAGGGAGTGTGGGCTTTCTTGGGGAAGAGTGAAGGTATGGGGTGTTTTGGAGAAGGTTTGGGAGGCGAGAAGTGGGGTGGGGAGCAATGGGAAAAAAGGCTTGGTTGAATGGGGGTGTGTGGGGGGTGGGGGCCGGGTCTTGTTTGGCGAGGCTGGATGGACTCAAGGTTTGCCTCATGTGTGTAGCCATATGTGTTTTGGTTGTTTAGGAGTAAGGATGTGAGATAACGAGAGGAGCTTGGCAAGTGCAAAGGTGCGAAAGATGAGTCCAAAGGGGAGTTATATTTGGGGCTATGGTGGAGTGGAGAGCCGAGCAAACATCAAAGCTTCCTAAGTACTTGAGCCCTGCCATCGCTCAAATTGATTTAACTTTTTGAGTGCCTGAGCTGTTGCCGCCCTTTGAACATTTGTTAAATTCCCCTCCCGTGGCGTGTTGAATCAAGGCTATGACGAGAGATGGCTGCTGGCAAGCATACTAGTGGTAGTTGAAACCAGGGTTGTGAAATCCAGAATTTTCGACAGTGAATTTGGACAGCAAGAAATGCAAGAGCAGAACGAGACATCAAATTTCACGTACTTGAGAGCAGAGAATGTGTATACAACAAAACGTACATAGAGAGGAGCTTGAGAGAGAAGAGACGAAGAGCGCTGTGATCCGTGACAAGAGCTTGAGCGAAAAAGCATTTGAAGTGCGAAGAAGAGGCTTATTGAAAGAAAGAAAGAGCCAAGTAAAGGCGGCACTGACTTGACCATAAAACAGTAGCGCTCTCTGGACAGGTCTCTCGAAAATTTGGTATTGTTGTTTGATGCAACAGCTGTTGTCTCTCAGATGTTGCTGCAGTATCAGTTCTGGATTCTATTCTGATCCCTTCGGGGAATCTGCCAGATGATCCACCAAGACCTGAATTTTTGGATGCTTCTTTCAGTTTGAGCGTTTTAATTTCTTTCCAGAAAATTGTCTGGGGTTTGCTTGATTTTTATCCCAGCCACGTTTTGGGCACTCCTACTCTTGAGGTTTTACGTAGGTATTTGTGCAAGAATTGCAAGTTATTCACAATATGGAAACTGTGTGAAGCTCATCACTCCAAGTAGATTGATCAGCCAGGAGCAGCTGGATTTTG
>Ga0116229_10007665_pt1 | contig 16992 bp, 15 predicted proteins | sample S1TSphgellanicum_3_FD_87313 | JGI IMG/M metagenome (GOLD analysis project Ga0116229, IMG submission 87313) | Host-associated microbial communities from peat moss isolated from Minnesota, USA - S1T2_Fc - Sphagnum magellanicum MG | ecosystem: Host-associated > Plants > Peat moss > Unclassified...
CTCTCTCTCTCTCTCTCTCTCTCTCTCTCTCTCAAAAGGTCATAATGATGGGTTTGGTGATCCAGAGTAAAAGCTTCAAGGCAAGTTGTCGAACAATCCCAACATTGGAGGAGTTGGAGCAATTGGGAGCAGAGGCTGCTGGAAGTGATGTGCTACTTGTTGACACACACAAAGACAAGACTCTTGCAAACTTGGAAGAGTTTGCTAAAGTGCTGGTGAATGGTTTACGAGGCAATGTGGCCCTTGCGATCAAGAAAATTGCTGAACTGGTGAGGGATCTTTGGCGCAGATGATATTGAGCAGCCTTTCTCCAGATTAAATCTGAATGTGGATTCCCAGGGGCTGTTCCCATCTGAATTCTGAATGCATTTTCAGTGGTGTGGAATACAGTTTCGTCTCTCCTGTAAATAGTGCACATCTCTGGACTTGGATTATGTCATTCTGCAGGTGTCCAACTTCTATGGAGGTCCTCTTTTTGAGACTGGGGCGACAAAGGTCTCAGGAGATGAATGCCTGGGCTCTGGGGATGGTTGCCACATTCAGCTGTTAGGAGGTGTGAAGACAGGCTTGTGCCGGCCACGAGCTATTCTGTTCAAGTTTCTTGGAGATTGTGTTGGCATTCAGAGCCGTCTTCAAATGGTGGCTGTTTATGACATCCTCTTGTTTTGGCTTTTGAAGGCTGATGCAGTCTGTGGTGAATGTTTTATTTAGTGCCTTAGTTTTTTGTGGTTCCATATGGGTGTAAGATGCAATAAAATTCCTGGCTAGCTAGCCAGGGCTTGAAACAGATCCAATTAGGGGCTTATTACAGCAAGTTCATTGGTCATTCCTGTACTTCCCCTGCTGGAGTTACTCGAACTCAATTTTTGGATTCTAGCTTCATCTTAAGCATGGTCCTACTGTGTTGCTCTTTCCAGCAGAGGTGTAACTGATTTTCTTCAAACAGGGTTTGCAGCTGGAGGCTGTTCCCAGCAGCTCCTTGATCTGTGCCAACCCGAACAAGCATTTGTCAAATATAGTGGCAATAAATGGCATTGAACTTCTGGTAGATGTAATGCGACATCCAGGCTATTTGCGTCCATTTTCGCGGAAGGCACTGGTCATGTACCATATGGCAGGTGCTGGAGATAGTGACTCAGGTGACTATGATTCATGCGACTCACCTCTTACACCAAACAGCCCACTGTTTGATTTTTCTGACAACTTGGATACTGAAAGGTTTTGTTTCTTTCCTCTATAAAGCTATTGCAATCTGATCTAATTTCACATTTTAACATCATCAAGATCTCACATTGACAAGCTAGTATAGACATTCTTTTTTGGTTTTGCAGTTTCTCATAGTCTGCCAGATTCCGCGAGGACATATGTGCATTGGGTTGAGTTAGAAGTTTCTATTTCATGAGGGTCATCATTCAAAGAAGACCAGCATCCATGATGCAGACCCTGTCATATATCTATGCAGCAAGCATCATTGGATCCTGGCTGGTGTGCCTGCTTCTGTGCTCATTGCCCTGACCACCCATTTGCTTGGTTCTTTTGAGGCTAATGCTAGAATATGGCCACTCAGCTGGGGGTGCCCAAGCAGTTTCAAAGGAAATATGCAAGTGATTGACCTAAATTGGAGCATCCATGGTCACCCACCCTCTGCATTCTCATGCTTTTCTTCTTGAAGTTAATGATGTAGTTTCTCTTCATGGAGTGATCTCTTCAGTTAACTGTTGGGTGCATTCAGCCTGGAGCAGGATGTGGATGACGCACATCTCATGCAAGCAAGAAGAGGAATGATCTCTTCAGTTGTGACTCATCCTGTACATCCCAACGCTGTGCCGCTGCACCCTATGGCTATTGGTGGCAAGCTGAGGTACTTCTAACTCATTGGTTTTTTGTGGCATCTAGGTATGCAAATGTATGGGGCCATCTTGACACACCATCCAAGTCTTGCAAAGTACTGGTCATTTGACTAGCTATGGCACAGTGCAGTAGTTTCCATCACATTTGGTGTGTTTGCTGTTCTTAATGATATGAGACACAATCTACTTGAAGGCGGCACCACATTTTTCTGGGCAAATGCAATCTGCAGGGCTTTCTTTTGTGTAATTGGCTTGGATTCTCTCCTTGAGCAGATTTTTTACACATCATATGTGTGATGAATAAGTGCCACTTTGAAATAGTAGCTCCTCTCTTACCAGTTCTTATGGCTGGTTTTTGTTGTTTGGTTTAGCCCATCACAAAGTGAGCCCGATTTGGCCAATCCAACTCGCTGGCGCAGCCAGAGACGAATCCATGATGAACCTAGTGCTGATTTGAGGTTAGTGTTCCTGTCTACTAGAACACAACAGCATCATAGTCATGTGTGCTCTTCAAACAATAGAGACTTGTGGACTTGCAGGTCAGGGACCAATAATGAGCATCTGTGACCAGGATAACATCAAATCTTATCTCCATAGACCTGTAAGGATAGTCTACAAGCCTTCAAGGTACAACGACAGTTCTGGTGTCATGGAGAAAGTCATGCGGTGTTAAGAATCAGTTTGAAGGTTCCATAAACCCCATAGATTGCTCCCAGATCTGTGGCTTGTAAAAGGTTGATGCTTGATGCGTGATTTTTCTGTGTTGATTCTTCAAGTGAGCCATCAGCTATGTCTAGCCATAATGAGCAAGTTGTGTCTTGTATTGTGGTATGCTAGAAACTTGGAGTCTGAACCAGTGCCACTAAGACCCATGACAGAAGGGCTGCACAGTTCCACTTCCAGGTAAAATTCCTATGAGTAACCTAGAGTGGAGTTTGAGGTTCTTAGTTTCTTAAGCTCTAGATGGTTCCACTCTTTTCATCTGAGTATAGTACTTTTGGATCAAAGCTGTTTTGTGTGTGAATTTTCTGTACATCGTGCGCGTCATATGAACACACACTCAGCTCGTTGCCTTCTTCATGTCATTGTAGTTCAGAGCACCCTCCAACTCATCTGAAGAAGTTTCAGCGCGTGTTATCAGAGGGACGAATGATTCCAAGGTAATCAATTCAAAATGCAAATTACCCCTCCCTATAGACAAGCCGACCAAGCTCATACACCTTGTAAGGGGATGGTTTTTCTCTTGTTTTGCGTGTCAAAAGTGAACCAATCCTACGTGCACTAATCACATTCTTAATGTCATCATGATCTTGCAAGTTCAGACCATTTAGTTTGAGATACAGGGGGTTCCTCTGCAAGTTGTAAATGTGCATGTCACTTACAGTTGAAGAAAGTTAGATGTAAATATTGCCCAAATTAACTTTGAGTTGGCAGCAGTCCTGAGCATCCGGTATCCAGACCTCGTGCACCATCCATGCTCAGTGGTAGCCGCCGTCATGGAGCTGAGTACTTCAGTGTCTCCAGGTGTGCTCATTTGTCTCCCTCTTTGAAGGCTGTAAGTAAAGATATGTACTCCACAAGTTTTAGTGAGAGGTAATATTTTGAGGTGTACATTAGCTCAAACATCACCCAGAGATCATATGTCATAGCCTGTCTCGCTCCCCACCCACCTAAAGCTTTTCCATGGTGTTCCATGCACTAGACTCAGCTGTAGGCAGGTGGGAACCAAAACACATATGTGCGATACTCCAGCTGGCACAGATGCTTCTCTCATTGACAGGAGAAATTCGGTGTGCAGCCCAGATGACCCACCTCAGAATCCGAATGTGGCTGGCAAGCCTTCTCCTATTTTCAGGAGGCGTGCGGCCTGTTCATTCAACAACAGAACACGAGACAACGGAAGGTTATTGCACATATAGTACATTTTTTTCCTCTTTGTCCATTTCACAAATGTATGGCAAGCTTGCAAGAGACCAGAACCATTTGCATTTATCACTTATGCTGACAAGATTTCACTACCTTGCAGACATGGAAGGGCATTGTCATTCGACTTAAAGACTGAGGGAAGGGAGGTGGACTTTGTGCAGTATCTTGGAGACACCACGATGCTTTCAAGGTCAGTCATTTATGCATGTCACATGTACCCCCCTTCCCTTTGATGCCACAAAAGCGAAAGCTTCATAATTGTAAGCCAGCTGAATGTTACAAAAAACAAGACTGGAAAGTGTCCAGCAATCTCGATATCTGAAAGGATGGCATGATGTGTTTGGAAAGATTTTGCTGCAGCAGCACATCCCTTACCCCTCTCGGATTCTTGCTTAGATCTGAACTGGAAGATGTTGCATATGCACAGAAGATATGTGATGTTTCTGTGATTTGCAGTAGCTCCTTGAGACTGTGACAGGTATTACATGGCAAGTGTTTTCATTCCTCCTTCATGACTTGGGTGGCTATTACAAGGGCTCAAAATGACCCACAATTTGTAAGATGGAAATGTGACTAAATGTTGCAGGGCAAACTTTAGCTATCAAGCCGAGTTGCAGAGGCCTATGAAGCCAAGTGCTACACCTAAGATCACTGATGGGTTTAGGTAGTCCTCATCACATCACTTCACATGAAAGCACCAAGCTTCATTTTGTTGTCATCATTAGCTTTTTTGTGCAGTGTGGAATCTGTTGAAGTTGTTTGTGCAAATTCTCAGGTCTACAGCAAATGATGCTCCAAAGCAAGAGCATGTCGGTAAAGAGCAGGACCTTACCAGAGCAAGGCTTGATTCGGAGTATCTTACAACAGACTGGAAGCTGCAAAGGAGAGAGGTATGCTTCTCCTCAACTTAGCTACTTCGTGCAGACAGACTCATTGATGCTAATGATCACAGGTTCTTGACTTTTGATAATTGCCAAAGGTTTTCATTGACTCAAAAATGTTATCACCAACATCATGTGCATCCCCAAGGCAGGAAGCCACAATCAGGAGTGTCATTTAGTAGGTGCAACAGACTTTAGCAAGTGTTCAAGCAGAAGCTGTGAAGGTGAAAGTTTGGTAACACCCATGGGTGTTCACCATAAGTCAGACAGTTGCACTGCGGAAGTTTTGATGTCTTCTCAGAAAAAGATGATGCAAATGTCAGTCCATTTGGTGAACACCCATGGTATTTTAGGCTTTTGTTCTCATTTTCTAATCTGACAACAGCTCTTTGCCTTGTGCAGATTCCTAGGAAGTCAACAGGTCTTGACATCATAAATACAGAGCCAAAGCAAGGAGGTAGAAATCAAGGTCCAACAGTCAATGGTCTCAGATCCAACTCTGGAAGACTTTCCGGAACAATACCTCAAGAGTTCCGAAATGTTCTGGAAGGGAGTCAAGCAGGTGGTCTGTCTGATGAATCTTCATCTGTAACCACGACAACCAATGGGGCAGCTTCCTGGAGTCTCACAGAACATTCCCACTCCTTGCTGAACCAGCCATTGATGCCCTACTCTGAATGGACCATTGACTTCTCAGAGCTTCGAATTGGTGTTCGTGTGGGTATTGGTAAGTTGTCAGTGGGATCCAGGGATTTCAGATTTGTTTTTTGGTTCAAACTATTGGAAGCCCATGTGGTCCTTGTTTTTCTTTTCCCTGTTGTTTGTTATTCTATGTTTTTCCTTCTTATTGTGCATGCTCTTTTGTTTTTTTGTTTTTGTTTTTTTGCCCCCTGGTTTTCTCAATGGCTTTTTCCCTTCTATGTTGCTAGTTGCTAGCCAGAATCATGGCTAAGTCTTCCTGTTGCTTCTGGACTTGCATTAGAAACTCAATATGTAGGCTAGTGGTTACACTGGCCTATGCCTGTTGTAGGGAGCTGATGACGTCAGTGCATAAGTTGTGATAGATAAGTCACCATCATATGTGTTACTGTTGATGGCCCCTGAACAAGTGAAAGACTGTTGCTTTTGTACACACTGCTAGTTTTGTTGTTCAAGTTCTCCCCTTTGATATTCTTCTTCTTCTGAGTTGTTCAGTCCTTCTCTGGAATTCTTTCTTTGGGTTCAAGAGAAAGTTTTGGACCTTTTTTTCTGGCTTTTCCTAATGATGAGTATGGAGATTTCTGGAATCTCATGAGAGTCATTTGGTTCAATTTGTGTGCCATTTTTTTATCTTCAGGTGAACAGTCCCTTTGATAAAAATCAAAAGTCTGCCTCTGTTCCTGCTTTCACCCTGATTCATGTGGCAAAATCAAATTGTGTTCAGTTTGTGATTCCAAAAGCCCAGAGGCTGGGGATGAGGCATATGTCTTGAAGTTTTGGTGGGTTCACTTCAGGATCCTTTGGAGAAGTATTTCGTGGCATATGGAGGGGCACAGAAGTGGCCATCAAGGTCATGCTGGAACAGGACCTCAACTTTGAGAACACACAGGATTTTTGCAATGAAATTTCCATTCTGAGGTATATTGTTTGCTGGATAAATCAAGACAGCAGTTTGACTGGCAGATTCAAATTTTGTTTTTTCTTTCTCTCTTTTTATTCTAGCTTTGTTTCCATATGCACGACTTTTGGCATGCATGTTTAGGCCTGCCTTTTCCTGGTTCTGAACGAGTAGCCGTTGGCTTGATTGCATGTGTCCCTTGCAGCCGTCTGCGACATCCCAATGGTACATACTTACCTTAAGCTGTTGTAATCCTCACAAGCTTCTTACAGCTTGAACAAGGATGCTACTGACTTTTTGGATTAGCTATGTCTCTTGACTGAGCCTTCTTGTGGCTTCTGGGAATGCAACAGAAACTGAGCATGGGGACGGTTGTGTAATAGTTTGCCTGAAATTGGGGGTCAGATTATTGTTTACTTCCTACACCCATCACCAGGAGCTGATGAAGTCAGTGGGGAGTCATGGCAGCTTGCTACTGCTGCTCATGGTGAAGGTGATGGTCTGACACTTTGTGAGCAATCCTCACAAGGTTATGACTGCACCCATCATAATGTTATCTTCAAAGTGTTGCTGTGCAGTTTTCTCTGAAACCTCATAGATATATCTTTGTGTTTTGTCTTCAGTGTGTAGTGTGTAGTTGTTGAGGATTCTCAAGTCTATACATTGGCCTTGCAGTCAGATGAGCTGCACATAATGTAAATTACACCCTGAAACTCCCGAATCTGTCAGTCTGCAACCAACATTACCAGGAGTACTAGGTTCCAGGTTGTCATGTCGGGCACTTATGAAAAATGTGTGCACTTACCAGCAAGTTGAGTAATTTTGTTGGCTTGATAAGTTCTTTGGGATCAGCATAAGAATCACCTCTCTTTGTGAATGTTCAAGGGCTGAAAACTGTGGGCTGCAGTGATATTGTTCCTGGGAGCGTGCACTAAGCCACCACATCTGTCCATGGTCACTGAGTACATGCATATAGGATCACTCTATCGCCTTATTCACTTCAGTGGGCAAGGGAAGGGACTTAGCTGGCGCCGTCGCTTGAAGATGCTCCGTGATATCTGCAGGTTTGTTACAACATATGACATCCATGCCTAGGTGTAAAAAAATATAGGCGAATCTTAAAGGACCTGGAAATTTCCAAGGGCTGATATCTTTGAAAATTCTTGAATTACAGAGAGCAGAATGTTGATGCTTTGAAAGAACTTTGTGGTTGTCATTTTCACATTTGTACAGAACCTCATTTTGTCAAAGTGGATCAACTTTTGACCATCTACTGAGGACAAATACTCTGCCTATATCACATATGACCTTCTGTGATTTCCTCTTGTTTAGTGCAGGTCAACTGGGGTTTGATATATTTTTGGTGTAAGTGCAGGGGAATGATGTGTGTGCAGCGTATGAAAATCATTCATCGTGATCTTAAGAGTGCCAATTGCTTGGTTGACAAGCATTGGTCAGTCAAGATTTGTGACTTTGGCTTGTCAACAATTGTTATGGACTCTGCAGTCTGCAACCCAACTGCAGTTGGTACACCTGAGTGGACAGCACCTGAACTTTTGCGCAATGAGCTAGTCACAGACAAATGTGATGTTTTCAGTTTTGGTGTCATCATATGGGAGCTTGCCACTTTGAAGCGTCCTTGGGAAGGTGTCAAACCAATGGAAGTAAGTCTACTTCACCCTTAGCGCCAGATTCTGGGCTTAGTGGTATTGGGTTTTAGCAGGTTCGATTCATGATGCTTACATGACCAACTGTGGCAGGTCCAATACTCAGTCAGGTCAACCTTTGGTACATGCAATTTCACTATTGGTTTCAATCTTGCAGCTATTCCTGAGCTCTCCAGTAGGCCTCTGCTCATTAAATGAATCTTTGTCATGAAGTGGACTGTTGGTTGTGGGTGCTGCAGGTGGCAGATGCTGTGGCTCACCATGGAGCACGACTTGAGATACCAGGGGGACTCATTGGTACACTGATAGCAGGTAATGTACATCTCCAACACCTTTCTCTTGTTTTGAGAAACAATAAGTGAGGAGAAAGATGTTTCTCTAAACAGGAGCTCACTGTCTTTCTTGTCACGGTTCTCTTATGACCACCATACAAGGGGTATACGTAGCAAGTGAATCTTTCTGTTGAAGCTCTTCTCATGACCCAACCATCAATGTTTCCTCTGGAACAGGAGCAACATTAGAGACTCTGGAAGTGATCAGTTGTAAAAAAGTTCACAAAAAACTGATATGTAGGATCAAGGAGTTTCATGAACCAATCCTAAAACAAACTTCCTGACAAATTTTAGATCTGCTGCCTTGTTATTCATACTTAAATTTATTCTAATATTGTGTGCCAATGGGCTGTCATACTTTCAAACCAATGGCGTGTGCAGATTGTTGGCAGGAAGTCCCAGCAGCCCGGCCAAGCTATGAGGAAATTCTGACACGCCTTCATGAATGTGAGTTCCTTCAGAGCTGATGGACAGAGTCGTAAAGTTGGAACTTCTGTATGTATCTTGGATTCACTTCATGTACTATCAGATTTGTTTGGTTGGGAATAGTTTTTTTTCCTTCCAGGTACAATCTACTACCCTATTTGCAGATCTGTCCCTGAACCAAGCTTCCATTTGTAGAATGAAGAGCAGTTGAAAATTTTGAATTCAAACAAGAAAAAGCATAAAAAAGGGGGATAGACTTTTATATCCTCTGGGGTGACAAAAGGAGAGCGTATGTAGGTATCATTGAAACTATCAAGGGTGATGGGTAGGATGGGTAAACAGGGTTTTCCTAAAAAGTGTCCAGCATTCTCCAGCTGGCTGATGAGATGATAATTTTTTGCATTAGAATTCAAGTATTCAACTGCACTGTAATGGACAAAACATTAGTATATGGACAAAACATAGTAATTAAGTACATGTTCAACTGTTTTCTGGCAATGCAATCATCAATTGTGGAGAAACATACTATTAGGTGAACTTCACATCTGAACACAATACATGTATTCCCCACAATTCCACTTGTGGTATGATGGAGTGCACCAGAAAATAATGGTAAGACATTGTGCCAAATCCACATCTGTGACACAATTGAAGAAACAGTTCAATTACAGTGTGCTAAACTGATCATATTATCTGGGAGATGAAGTGCTGAATGTAAATCTAATGGCGAGAGCATCTCCACCAGTGCTTAGTATGCAACTCCAGACAGTACAATTTGTTGTGAAAAAGTCAAAATGTGCTGGTTTAGCTCAGAAAATTGGTTTTTCTGCACCAAATTTGTGCAGCTTGCTGGGGCTGGTAAAAGGTGCAACACAGTTGTGTACCTCCAAAAAGAGCGTAATAAATTGGACCTAATTGTGGCTCAGTATTTATGATTAGTCGATCGTAATGATTGGTCCAGATGGTTTGCTATTAGTAGTCCCCACGGATATGCAGTTATAGTTACAGTTCTTTTGGTGGGGTTGCCAAAAAAAAAACACAGCTAAACTTAGACATTTAATTTTATTCTCCAGATGAGGTGGAGATGCTAAGGGAAAAAAAATGCTGGTATCTAGAAAAGTGAAAAGCTTTTGTATCCATTTGCTTCAGGCTTCAATTGTATTTCAAGCCAAATGTTCACTCTAATGACAGCCCCCTAAAACAATTCCCAAACTCTATCAAAGGACTGAAACTCTGAATGCAACACTCTGGAGCAGGAGGCTGATATTCTAACTAAATCATTAGGTAGAATTAGATTTCAAATTCTCAAAAAAATGATAGGAGTAGAGAATTTCTTGTAGTCATGCCATAGAAGTCCTCACTAAGATTTTTAAAAGGTGAACTTGCTATTATTTCTTTTTACAAATATTTGCAAACACATATCAAACGTGGAATTATAGAGATAAGTCTAAATTGTACATAAAGGGATCAAAAGTGAGGAGGGTGTATACATTTTAGAAGCTAGTGTCATGCATTCTTATGTCAATGCTTACAACCATTGATATCAACCCACATACAACACATAACACATAAATATCTTAAATGGTACAACACATTCAAACCCATAAGATATGACTCACTTGCAACAAGCAAAAATCCAAGCTCAAAACATAAAATGCAAAACAACAAAAAACCATGTGCAAAAAAAACTTGGGTAAAAACACAAAATGGACACATTGTGTAACACCCATTGACACAAGTCCATCACCAAAGCGCGATATGTTGGAGCCAACATAAAGAGGGATGAGTTTTGGGATACTTGTGCCAACTTTGTACACATGGTGGAACTAGTCTAATGGTATTCCGTGCATTTGATGGCAAACAACCTTGCATTGGGAAGGCATAATTTATCATGAAAACATTGGAACAAAATGTTTTATCATTACGAGATCAATCGTTTTCATTACCATCAAACCTTGCAAATGAGATTGAATATCAATTTTACCACTAATGGAAGATGTTAACAACTAATCTACATTATGTAGGAGCCCTTTTCAATCCATAATTATTGGTTGAAGCATGTTTACATGATGATGCAAATGCCAAGGAAACACTCAACTATGTGTTACAAATAACACTAATAACATGATGACCTTGCCCAAACTTTTAAGGACTTTGTTGAGTTTGTTGAAAGTGGAAGGCCTTTTTTCAACCACCTCCCCCCCCCCCATTGACGACCTCAACTTGCTCCCACATGAATGGTGAAATTTGATTAGAATTAGTGAGCACACATTTGCACCCATTACTTGCCACATTTTAGCATAAATGTGTTTTGCATCATTGTGTGAATGAAATTAAGATTCATACTCATTTGTCCATAGAAAAATGCAAAATCAACAAGATTGTTGTTTGATGCTAGCATTTGGGAATGCCTATGATCCAACAATGAAAATATAAACATTGGCATGCCACCCAATGATGTTCCACGGTAGGTGAAACTCCCCACCTTAAATACATCCATTGAACAATAAGTTGAAACCCCCCATGCATCCACCACAATTGTACATGCCCCAACGGTTGATGATGAAATCATTTGCTTGCAATCAATAAGTTCGACTGATCATGTATTCCCACATAACATGAACTTACCATTAACAATAGTGGACTTGACAAGGATTAACATTGTGCATCTGACAACCCAAGACACATTAATTGAAACACCGAACTTGTAGGTCAACCCTTTGGCCAATCTTACAAATCATATAATTAAAGCCATGGTAGCAATGACATTAAACCTACAAATGGGCTTAAATATCACCACTTACACAATTGAACCCTAAACAAGTCATCAATGCATGCCCACTCGTGAAATTGAAACTCCATTAACACAACATGACTCAAATTTTGACCATGCACCAATCTCCAACTACCCACAACATCAAACATGTTTTCAACCCTAAGTGGCGTCAAGATTGGTCATGGTGGCTATTTCCATGAATCATTTTCTTTCATTTATTCAATATTCATCCATACAATGGGTTACTCAAGGGAAAAGGCTAGTTGATAAAAACAATGATGACTTTCATATGCGAACATGATTATGATTAATCGCATAATGATGGAATCTTCAATATTGATGGATAGCGTCCCACCAAACAAATTTGTACAAACAAATGGGGTAAAATATCAGCACAAGGTGCAAGCAAGATAGTTTGTACTTACTTGTTACCTTGTTTTCTACTTGTAATGTAAAAAAACAATTTTCCAAACTTCTAACCTTCCTCTAACATCTCAAATCAAATGGAGCCTCTAGATTTATTCATAAGCCCTTCTTGCTTCCTTTTAGCTTTTCAAAAAAAAAGAACCATATCATTTGGATTTGGAAAAGTACCCAAAAGTATTCCCAAAAATTGTGTTTATTTTTTAGGGTTGGGGATGAATTTAGTTATGAAAAAAAATTCCATTGAAAAAATTATATATATTAGAATGTTCACCACATCAATATTCAGGGCTAGGTAAAAAGGAACAATTGTTTGCAAAAAACATTCATATACCTTTAAATACTTGAAATCTAAATTTCAAACTACTTAAAACTAAAACTTCAATTCAAATAATTTCAAGTGCATTGGAAAAACATAATTATATCAATTTAGCTTTTGGAACCAATGCCAATAATAATTAACAAAAAATATACCAAAAAAATTGATATTATTTTCACAAATTCATTTACTTTTTGTACCTTTTACTTGGAGACCCCCAATTTTTGTATACCAAAGCTACTTTTTGGGCTACTTTATCATGTTTTCACCCCACAACCTTATGTGAGACAAACATTTCAAAGGAAGAGGAACAATGCTATGATGATTATGAGGACACCAATGATGATGGTGAAGAGGCACCAAATGATAATGACTATCATGAATCGCGACCCCAAAATATTAATCCTACAATTGGTCATGGTTCCATGTCTAATGTCATTAAGGCATTACAATCTAACATCATTTAAGAGGGTCAACCCCTAAAGAATACACAAAAAATTGTTAATATTCCCATCCATACAAAGGTTTACAACTCTTATATAAATTGTATGTTTTTGTGTAAATGAATTTGTTGCCATTTGATTTTGGACCTTATTTGGTGTTTATCATAATTTCACCAAATATTTGAACTATTCATTTTATCAATGCAATTAAGATTTAGAATGTGGTCCAACCAAATATTGTTGAACATATGGCATATGCAAAAGTGTATGTTGTAAAAAAATATTTTGTGTGCAATTATGCATTTTCTAATCACATGTCATCTAAAAGTTCTAAGCACATGAAAAAAATCGAATTTTATTTTATTATGTACAAGTTATCACAACCATTACATCAATTGGGGAAATGTTTTTTTACCCATTGTGCACCATTCATAAATATGACAATGAGAATTAACATATTTTTGTTTATGGGTTGGAGATGTTATGTACATATGATGTGCCTAATACCTATGTTAATTCCTCCTCACCCTAAACATAGGAATCTTTAGGTCTTTTACTATTACTTTCCCCAAATTGTGTTTGAAAAGTTGGTTGAGATTGTTGCAATGATGGACCTTGTTGCCCAATGTTTAGCCCATGCAAAATTGCATTCAACCCAAAAAGATTATTTATCTCATCAATCACGGCAACCATGTACAATGATACTTCAACTAAAAATGTAAATGTTGCTTCATCCTTCAAATGTTGGGAATAGTTGGTCTCTTGGACTAAAAGGTCACCTAATACTTCATCCAAAAGGTTGCATAGACTATGCACCTACTTGACCTCATCATCCATGGAGGTGTACCAAATTCGACATGGGTGTGGACCAAATTCAAATTTGTTGGTCCTTGGGTTAAACCACCTTTAAAATATTTGGTAAAACCATCCATATCTCACATCACTAGATGTAGGGTATAACGCCTCACATGTCCTTTGAATTTGGGATTCATCAACTACTAATTGTTGTATTGACTCCCAAATGCAATAATTGACATGCCCACTTGCCAAATCATCATATCTCTACATCCCATGCTTGAGGTTGATTGGATGTGTAATATTGATTATATTCCCAATGTTTTGGCATGGTAACTTGAAGGTTAAATTGTGAACATGAATGATGATGGAACATGGCCCTAGATTGTGGACATTTCTTCCTTGCCACCATCAACATTATTAAGCATTGTGGATCGTATATGTGTTAACAAGTGCCTAACTACCATGCTCCTTTTGGTCCATATGGGTTGAAACAATTGATCCCCACTTTTAGTGAATGGTTGAGGTGAAGGACAAAGGAGTTCCCCTATTTTTTCAAAAGTGCTAGTGAGATATTCCCATTCAATCTTAAGGTGCATTGGCCAATCTACATTTTTGATATCCTACATCTTTGGTAAGTTATCTGAAAAAAATTTAAATATCCTCAACCATGATGTTAAATAATGTGATCAAAATTTCTTGTCTTCAAAAAAAAATTCTATTTGAATGCACATTAACTCCACCTCCATTGTGTAGCCCAAGATACACCCAAAATGCATGTTAATTGCATTTTGTTTGAGGCTAGTTGGGCTACTTTGACAAATGCTTCAACATCTTTTTGATATTACTCCTTCATGTCAATCAAAGTTTCAAGGTAGCGTTTGACATCCTCCAAGGAATTGAATCATTCCCTTTCTGCTTCAATTGCCCTTGTCTCTACTTTCAATAATGTTAGTTATTTATAAGCAACTTCATGTTCTAAAACTTCAATCCTTATTTTCATCTTGCATAATTGCTCATGCACCTTGTTACACTCCAACTCCACCTCACATGGTGTGGTTTGCATTGTAGCCAATTCCCCTTGTAATGCATGGAAGGCATGTTCTACAATCTTAGCCCTTAAACTTGCCTCCTTAGAACTTAGAGGTGGTGTATGTGTGTTTGCCCCCTTCATATGCCCCATTTGGTGGGCTCTTGTGTCAAATGGATCATATTATATCATGCCATTTGAACCATAACCTCCAAATTCACCTCCATTTGTTCCTGGGCCCTTGGGTTTTTATTCATGGCCTCATTGTGCTTGAACTTGACAAAGATGTTGGCCCATATGAACAAAGGGGAATTTGCTCCTATGGGCGTTCAAAATTTAATCAATGACTATGGGAATTAGAGTTTAACTATTAATGGTTCCAAAACCATTATCAACATGGGTGTAATCAACCTCAATGGTATCGATTGAAAAGCAATTGGGAGATGTGGTGGAATCATTTGTGCTCAATACATAGGCACATTGGTCCTTTGATTGCTTGGAATGGTCCTCCAATCAATTTGAACCTCAAACACCACCTCTGCACACACCATTTGTGCCATAATCAAAGGCACCTAATTTTTGACAAAGATTGGGCTCCTTGTCACTGCATGTGCACCTCCAACATGCGTTCCTTCATTTGTGCATTTAGCAACTCATAAATTTGGTAGCATTATTCTTGCAATGAGTTTCATGCTAAACCAATGGCCATTTTTTGTCAATGTGGCACCATTACACATAGTTGGAACACAATGTGTATATCCATGGTTGGGGCATGTTTTGCCATCCATAATCTAACATAGTTGGATCTTTAGAGGCCTCAAGTTTTGCATCATGTCATCTTCCTTTCACCATGTACCCCTTAACCACTATCTTTTGGTCCGCACCATCTACCATCTCACCTTATTAACAATCCATTTGTGTTGATCTACCAAATGTTTAGATCCTCTGTACTTGTGTGAAATCTATAAAGTTGGGATCTTCCAAATTCACTTAGGGTTATTAAGGTTCATTAATAATGTAGTAAAGGTCAAGGTCCTCCAAGGGTTCAACAATGATGTCTAACACACAATTGTTTTCACAAATGGCATTGTGAACTTCACCACCTTCCAAAAAGGTCCCATTTTCTTCCACATGTATGCCACCAATTGCTAGAAGTAAACAGAGTCCTCACACATCAAAAAAATAAAATACTAACAATGATCAAAGTATTGGATCCACCCATTTGAAACAAAATAGGTGTGGGCTCAAACCACTTTCAATCACACCAAATTGCCTTACACATGCAAATTTCATCATTGGGCCTCAATGATTGGCCACGATGATTGGAATGAAACAATTGCCATTTGATGGCTAGGACATATCAATAATAGCATGACGGTGACCAAATTACATTTGATTGCCCTCTACTACCAATCAAACCTAGTGGTGATTGAAATATATTTTGGTCGCCGTCTTGAACCTTAAATCAACATCACAACAACTTAAATGAATTTTGGTTGCCATCCTAAAACATAAACAACCTTGAAGGTGATCGAATTGATTTTGGTTGCCATCTTGAATGTTAATCACATTTCAAGGTAATTGAAATGGTTTTTGGTCACCATCCTAAACCTTAAACACACATTAAAGCAACCAAAATTGATTTCTATCACCATAGGGCGGTTAGAATGACCCATATTCATTTCAATTGTCCAAAGGTGAACAAAATCAATTTCAATCGCCATCTATTGTATATAAGGGTTTTGAAAACACGTTTTGGGAACTTTCTTTTTTAATGTGTATAATTCATATTGTCTTTTGACAATCAATGTGATACACTTGGAAAAAAATGTTTGGCCCTCGCAACAATTACAGTTGTCCTTGTGCTTTAGGCCATTATGAAAAATCCTATCCGTCAATACCATAATGCCCTACAATTAGAGCTCCAAAATAACTAATATATAAACTACACTCTAACTAAAGCATGGAAATATGAGCAAATAATAAATAAAATGTCATGTTGAAAAATCAAGGATTTGTATAGTAGTTACAACTTAATTGCAAATGGGACACCTACACAATGTAATGTACACATCATATATATAAATGTAATCAATCATGTTTAATTTTTTGCCAAGTTGCATTTTAATTGTGCGTGGCAATTACATTACAACTCATGTACGACATTGACACATACATTATGCCATGTGTACACATTTCCACTGCCATTAAATATGACACTTGCAACTAGTTGTTAATTATGATTCCCATTGATATAACTAGTTATGCCACTATGTTGTCACTATGTTATGACTATTAAATTTTATTTTTCCACTATTTTGTGACTATTTTTCAATTATTAATAAGATAATAACTTTTTAAAATCGTATTTAATCCTTAATAATTAATAATTAAATTAATTTTAAAAAATTATTAACTATTACATATTAAGTAATAACTAATATAAGTTAATCAATCTAATTTAGACAATTAATTTGTTAATTGATTCAAATTATTCAAATAACTAATTATTTGATAATTAATTATC
>Ga0116229_10007666_pt1 | contig 16991 bp, 13 predicted proteins | sample S1TSphgellanicum_3_FD_87313 | JGI IMG/M metagenome (GOLD analysis project Ga0116229, IMG submission 87313) | Host-associated microbial communities from peat moss isolated from Minnesota, USA - S1T2_Fc - Sphagnum magellanicum MG | ecosystem: Host-associated > Plants > Peat moss > Unclassified...
ACATTAAACTTTAAGTTCCAAGTTCAAAGCTCGAAGCTCAGGCTTCACATTCATGCATAAACCATTTTCAATCCAAGTTTTTTACATTAAGCAAGTATTAATGAAAACTTATGAGAATCCTTACAAAAGAAAATATTCTTTCCATTTCAATTTAACTACCAAGGATTAAACATAATCAAATGAACAAGGGGCATCAAGGTAAAGTCCTTTTCCAAGGATTGCATGTGCATGCAACATTCATGTGTTGGTTTAAAATCCTAAATTTTGTATTTTTCATATCCAATATACCATTTTGTGTTAAATGTTTATTTGATTACATCTTAATCTTATGTCATGTATATTATGCATTCATGATCTTTACCACATAAAAATGACAAAGTTTGTGAAAGTCACGTTTTCAAAATTCATAATTTTCAAGGTAAAAAACACGTTCTAACCAAAAGTGTTTAAACATGTTGTAAAAATGAATTTCAACATCTTTTTTATTTTTAAATGATCAATGTTAAAATCCTCTCCAATTTTGAAAATGAATTATTTACATTCGAGAACAAAAAAATGTTTCAAAAAAAATTGTTCACTTAAATGGTTCCTTTCACTATGTTTTCACCCACCATGTATGCTTAAATTTGCTATAACTAAATAATTTCCTTTTGGAATTTTTTTTTCATGCTTTGACCACCAAAGAAGATGATAACATGATACCTAGGCACATTTAGCAAAAGTTATTATTTTCTAAATGCCAAAAGTTTCCCAAAAAAATTCCAAAAAAAAAAAATTATGAAGGAAAATGAAAAATATTTTGCAATGGTATGGGAATGTTTTATTTTAGAATTAAAATCTCTAAAATTAATTAATTACTCAATAGAAATGTGTTGAAGCCATTGAGTTGTACTGTAAATGTGTGCCAAAACATCATGATTCCCATCAACACATACACTTACAAACATAATCTCCAAATTTAAATTAACTTGAGGTGTGCAAATTGCAAATAAGAAAGTAAGTAAAAGAAATAACATTTACTTGTTTAGAACAAGTTTTATCCTTAGACACACCTACTCCAAAAACATCATTATATAACAAACAAATTCCTACATTTGAAAAAACATTCGACCGTCCATGTAGCTTCAATACAAAGTCTCAAAAGTTGGAAGGAGGAACTATCATATATGCAACAATAATCTCAATTGTTGAAACATGACCAACATGATCTCCCAAGACTCAAGTCCTTAAATTAAGGATATAACATGAAAGCAAGCATATTGTGAGCTTTAAAAATCTTGAAACAATCCATGAAATCAAGGAAAGGCCTCAAAATAATAGCTACTTGCTCTCACATGTTGGTACCAAGTTGTTTCACCTTAGTGCACATATCCATGTCCTCGAGAACATCAACCTTTGCTTGCAACTTCAACTATCCTTGGAAATTTGCACATACAATTTGATTACTAAGGCAAGAAAATTGGACAATAGGTAATACCCGTGACATTGGTTAATTATACATGTAGTTACAACATGATTAAATGCATCACAAATTGCTTCAACAATGGCCCAAGTTTTTGTTAAAAAAACCATGTTAATAAATAACCTTTATTTGACAACTATACAACTTGATAGGCTAGGCATATTTGTTCAGGCATGGCAACCTTGGATGCAAATATATCCTCATTGAAGTCACTAACTTGCATTTAAGCAAACCAAAATCTAGACATGTTCACCTCCACTCTTTTGCCCCTTGGCTTATAATGCACAACGAGAAAAAATGATCAATTTTATTATACATTTCAAAACTTGCAAATGCTTACATTACAAACATCAAGATTATTAACATACTTGATTTTTTTGGCCATGTGATGCAAGCCTAAAGGGACACTTCAATACATTTCACATGAATGGGCACATGTCCTTGGAAACCTTGTCGTCTTTAGTTGAAAATTGAACTACCTTGTTCATAGTATATCCAAGGCATGCACCACCTAATGGAATTTACAAATTTAATGCCTCACATGAAATTATCAACTTTAGGGCCATGGTCATGCTCCCCAAACTAGTTCCTTCATCTTTCACATACGACAAGACTTTGGAAATGAAATTAAACTTCCATGCGTGGTTTTCAGTTGTGTTCCAACCCATGCCTAATAGTATCATTGGCTTAAAAAAAGCCTACTATAACATGAGAAGGCTTCCAATATGCAAATAAAAAGTTTATGAGAAGAACAAAGATATTTTGTTGGTCCCCTGTTAATCCACAAATCAAACATGACCATGGTTGTAGGTGTGGTATCAAGTCAAGGTTGCACATGTGAATTTAAATAATGAACAATCATGGTTGGAAGGATATTTTTAGATAATGTCTTAATTCGAGAAGGGATAACTAATTTGGGATTGAACTTCAAAGCCAACCTGTGCATACACTTTCACAAATACTTAAAGGGAAACCCTTTTAGCCATGAACAACACCAAGTCCTTCAAAAACTAGTTTTGAACCTCATCTCAAGTGCTTCTTGTTAAAGAATTTTGTTCCAAGAAAACAAATTTTGGACCTATTGCTACTATAAGGTGTTGCTTGGTGGTTGCAAAAGTTGACCACCTTCATCACTCTTTGATTGTGACTCTAAAATGCATTAGCAACAAGTTCCATGTAAAATATGTAAATAGAAGCTTGGGATGTTCAACTTCAACAAATGTTGTTTCATAGATCTTATCCCAAATAACTTGTTACATGTAATGACCCATTTCTTTCCTTTTGTCTTCTTTTCAATAAATGCAAAGACAAGATGTGAAAAACAAATATTACATCTCAATTGCTACACTTCATCACAAGTAGGAAAATCCCCATTGTTCATGGTTATCTATAGTTAGGAGATAAAATGCATCTTTTTCATTTGGCAATGAACTTGAAATATCCCTAATTGCCATAACCTACACATTGTAAATGGGATGGGATCACAATCTTGTAATTGATTTAAAACCCCCAGAAAATACCATTTGAATAGTGAAAAAAAAAATGTTAACCTCTTACTTTTTTTGTCATTTTTTGTTGTTGAAATTGTTATTTGTTGGAAATTATGTTTTCTAGAAGCTATTACTTGTTGGAGTTTTTATTGCTTATTGGAAGAGATGTTTGTTGGAAGTGTTGTTCTCCAATTATTACTACATGTTGCAAGAATTTTTATTTACTATAGGAGTTGTTCTTCAATTATTGTCATTTATTAGAAGAATTATTGTTTTTCAACTATTGTTCTTGTTACTTAATAGAGGAGTTGTTGCTCTCCTTTTTAGCTTCCTTTATCCTTGCACACCAGAATCCCCAAAAAGGGGAGCAACTCACAAGGATGATGATGACCAAGACCAAGACACAAAACATAGGAACAGGAGTTTAGGAGCTTTTTTGAGCATGCACATATGAAGAGACAAAAATGAAAAAAAACCTTAAAAACCTACTCCCTTTCCTTTATTATTGTTTGGGTTGCAAAAAAAATCATAAAGGGGATCACCATGATGAAGCAAAATTGAATTTAAAAAATCAAACTTTAAGTTCAACACATGAAAAAGGGGGTGAATGCAACCATGTAGGCAACAAGCTATCACACAAAAATAAATAAAAAGATTCCAAGCTTTGTCAAGTAACATGCAACATGCTATAGGAAAAGGAGTTTAGGTGCTCCTTAAGTGTGCTTACTTGAAAAGATGAAAACAATAATCAATAACACTTCATTATTCCCTTTCCCTTATTGATATTCCCTACAAAAAGAAAACCATGAAAGGAGACACCATGATAAAGTAAGATTGAACAACAAAAAACAAACAAATGTCAAACTTATAATTCAACAAATGAAGGAGTGGGCAGGCGTAACCATGTAGGTGATATGGTGTCATGAGTTGTGATGGAAAAATTATTTTTAAAAATACCAAACGTAGAGCTCAATGCATGAGGGGGAAGTATATTTATGCAAAGTGATGAAAATGCATGAAGGGGGGGTTGGTGTAACTATGTAGTTGATGAAGGCAAATGTAACTATGTAGGCAATGGAAAAAATAAAAAATAAAAAAATAATGAAAAGCTCAAAGCTTGACAATGAAGTTTTATTTTAAACATCATCAACACACTGGGGGGGATGCAAATTGTTTTAGTGTTGAAGGTGACAACATTTCAATGTGAGAAAACAAAGCAATAAAATTGGTTTGATAAAAAAGGGTGGATGCAAGTTGTTCATTTGAAAAGATAAAGACAATAATAAGCAAGGACCAATGTTTTGCTTTGTCTTGCTCCTTGCACAAATTAAAACAATGAAGCACGTATCAAGACAACAAAGATAAATGATGACCATGAACAACTCAAAAAAAATGTTCAACTCAAAAAGAAAATAAACTTGGTATTTGTTTTATTCATTAAAAAACACATCAAGAAATGATGATGGTAATGGCAAAAAATACAAACATAAAGAGCTCCAATCCCAAATCCTCATCCAAATTCCAAAACCTTACACTTTTACATCAATCTTAAATGGTCCCAAAACATTACATAAGGTTGTGTAAGTGCATTTTTATGTCATTTATACTTACCCATGTGTAAGTGTAATTGAAATCCATTCCATTATGGGTAAGTGTTTAAATGATTTACACTTACCCACCATTTACATGTTGTATATACAACTATTCACATTTAGATGCACAACATTGTTTTTGACCAATATCAAGTGGGTATAAAAATCTAGTTTAGAAGTAGGAAGATTTCAAGTTAGGTCTTTGCTAAAAAATCAATCGTTATTTGTCACTATAAATACCATTGATAAAAAAAATTTGGCAAATGTTAAAGACTAAATAATTAAAAGTGCTTTAGAATCTCCACCAAGAGTTAGATGCTAGTTATTAATTTTAATTGTAAGATTTTTTTAATTTTGGGGAGGTGTGAAGTAGAAGCTAACCCCTCTTATTATATTATTTGGATTTTGGAAAGGTGGGAAACATGCAACCTTGATCATTTTTTGAATGACGTGCATTGTGGGGTGTGGGAAGTAGTAATCTAGCCTCATTGAATTTTTACTATTTTTAAGAACATGCAACATATCATCAATTGTTATCATTGAAAAGAAATTATTTTGTAAAAACCAACTTACATTAGTAAAAAAGTTGACATTTTAAAACCATCATAAATCTTTCATATGCCAATAATCAAAGAAATACATGTGAATGTTCTTTGAAAATTTAAGGAACCACCAACCATTGGTTATGACCAATGTTGATCATTAAAATTCGCACATATACAACCATGACCTCTTTTAAAAAACCCAAAAATTGGTTTTCATATATTACCATGTTTCTCAAAAAAATTACAAACCAACTTTGATATATAGTTATGATATTCAAAAATCAATAAGAAATCAAGTAAATTCTAGTTAATTGTTGGTTCTTTCTTTTTCATTCATGAAAATTGTTAGTTCTTTTGGGTAAATCCATAAAAAAATCTTCTTTAAATTTATTTTTAAAAAAATAGAGTTCCAAAATATTTATGATTTCAAAAAAAAATTGGATGCAAAAGTTTTATTTTTGGAAATACTCAAAACAAAATTGGAGTTTATTAAAAGTACCACTTAAGTAACCAACATCAATTTTGACAATGTTGTTTGGCTTTTGAATTTAAATGTTAAACTATAGAGGTTTAAGGGGATTTGGTTGTAACCCAAGCTTGAATCAATAACCTTTTGGTGGAATAAACATAAGAATTGATTTGTGGAATTAACACTGTGCAGATCATTGGAATTGGGACCATAATTAACACCATGAAGAAACAACTTTTGAACACTTGTTTAAGTTTTTTAGATAGGTAAGTTGAACTTTTTTGAAAAGTTTGCAATAGATTGATTAACTATTTTAGAACCTTGTTGTAGCTTTAACACATGTTTATTGAATAATTAATTGATTTTGAAGATTACATTTAAAAAACTTAAATATTCAAGAATATTCCATAATATTATTCACTTTTCCTTCACAAAAAATTTCTTTAAGAAAAATTAAAATTTTCTTTCCACATTTAAATATATATATATATATATAAATTGTGCTAAAGCTTCAAGGTGCCTACTATGGTCAATGATTTTCTTGTTGAATTTTTGTAACTTTGCAAAAACATTCTTGGTTTTTTGAACCTTTTTTTGCCATTTAAAGGAAATCAAATTTGTCATATTTAAACTTAGAGGCAATAGTTAAATTGCCAATTGTAGCAAGGTTTTTGAAATGCATATATTGTTCCCCATAAGCTATTGCTAGATCCTTTTAGGGATCCTCACTACTAAACCTACTTGAGAAAATTGATAAAAAAAAGCCTTGACTACAACATATAGGTAATTGATTGTACCTATATAATCTTCAATTTGAAGGAGTGTGTAATGTACATGGACATAGACTTAGCTTTCAAAGTAGGCTTGGAGATCCTTGAATTCGAAAGAATGTGCCAAAATTGAAACTACACAGTTTAGAAATTTGAAGAATCAAGTTCAAACTATATAAAGAGAAGTTTTTTTTTTTTTGAAAATGTCAAAACTAGGACCAAAGGCTTTCTTTAAAAGGAAAAAATGGTCAACACTAATTTTACATAAGAAAGTGTTTGTGAAAATGTCATATGGTTGGCAATGTTAGCTTCGAGTTTTATAGATTTTTCAAATTTTAGTGATAACTTCATGGTTACCATAGTACCTAGGTGGCTTTGGCATGAATTAGATTAATTTCAACTTTGCCAAAAAAAAAATAAAAAAATTAGCCTTTTTTGTTGAAATTTTCAAAAATACATTCAAGTTGCCAACTAGTTTTGAACCAAAGACCTTTTTAACCAAATCAATCACTTTACATCCATTTGACTGGTAACGTAGTGAAATATCTTTAAAACATTAAAAAACTTCATTAGATATATTACACATATGCTGAAATTTTCAAAATTAAAAAGGTAGCTATCAAACCAAAAAATTTGGATTAAATTAATTATTCAACAAAGAACTACCAATACTGCCCAAGTACTACAATATATGATTTTCATAGGGGTTTTCTTTTACTTTCCATGTTAACAAAAATGAAAAGGTGGGCGGCCAATTTAAAGGTGCATACAACATAATGAACTTTGAAATTAAATATTATAGCTAAAGGGATTAGGATTATTTTCAAACATACCCATTTCAATTTAGTTAAAAAGATTAAAAACCATTATGGGGTTTGAACCAATGTTTGTTGGTTATTGTGGTTTGACTTGCAAATTGCTTGGGTCCAAATCCATGTATGAATAACTTATTTGAGTGATTCAATTATCATCTAGGTAGGTTGTCAAACCTAAAATAATAAACACATTTGAGATAAAAAAAATTTTGAAAAAAATGAAAAAATAAAACTACAAAAAATACTATATTCAATGTATAATTAATTAAATATAACTTGTGGTTTTCAACCATGTATTTAAAAACCAACCCTTATGCTAATTGGTGGTTATTGCCCCCAAAAAAACTAGATAAATTAATAATTGGGGGTATTAATTTGACATGTTGACATTGATAACTAGAAGGTCTATTTTTTATTTATTTAAACATTGATAACCTACCTAATCAATTATTGCCCCAAAAAATAAACCGGCCAACATTGGTTTGAAAATTTGTGCCCACCTTTTAAGTCATTGTTTAAAGAAACCAAAGTTTTTTTTGTTAATATATAAAATATTTGGAATGATTCAAATTTTTGAAATTGTGAAAAATATACATAGACAACAATATAAAAGGAATTTTTTTTCATATTTAAATTATAGGAAAATTTGGCTATATCTTATAATGAAATGATCAGCATTTTGATTAAACATCACAAAATTGGCCCCAAAAATAATTATTTACAACTAATTAAATCACATTAGATGCATCAACCCATGAAAGGTGTTAGGCATGCCCAAGTAGTGTCAAGCAAAAAAAAAAAATTAATACAAACTAATGATTTATAAAATTGCAATAACAAACCAACAAAAAACTCAAACACAAAAGTCAATCCTTTCAAAATTATCTTGCTTTTATTCTAGAGGGGGTGAAATATCTATTAAGTAGGCCTTGATTTATTGAACTTTCAAATATTATTTACTTTGATGATTAATATGAGCATATTCTTTGATTTTGTTAAACTACATTTAAAAACCATACATGTTTAAAATAAATTTTAATAGATTCATCAAAATTTGAACAATGTTCTCAACCTATTTAATAGGTTGCAAATAGATTATATATATATACTTTCAAATTAATGCACAATAAAATGTACTTGTGGGCTTTAAACTTGTGATCAAAATATATTCAACTTTTAATGTAAAATCAAAGGACACTTGATATTTGTTAATGAGTTTCAAACCTAATGGTTATTTCTTATTATTATTATTATTATTATGTATTCAACTTATCATAAAATCAATGGAGGAATTAATGTTTTCATATTGAGATTCAAAAAGGTTTTGAATTTATTTTGTTGTGTTTATGTTAAAATTTCCCTATTTAAATATTGGATTTTAGGTGGGATTTTTTTTGGTCTACTTTGCCATGCTTTCACCAAGAACTTCCACACCTCAAGTCCCCAAATATCCTTTTCACTTCCACACCTCCAACTATATCCCCCAACCTTATTAAGCATCCTCTTCATAAATGGTGATGTAAAAAAATGGCAGCAAACCTATTATAAAAACATGGCAACTTACATACCAAATTTTATAAATATGGCTCTTAGACCACATGCAATTCCTACTACACCCTAATCTAATCTACTTGGTCCTTTTCCCATGCAACATGTTTAACATGCCATGTATGACCTTCTCTCATTATCTACCACTATTGCCTTAACAAGAACCAATCTAATATTATGGCAACAAATGAATTACTTGTTATTGGAGGATGAATGAACAACACATGATCCCATTTCCCCTCCCCAACCAACCACATGAATTAGTAAGATGATTCATTTACAATAATTAATTTTAATGAAAACATCATTTTTTTGTTGGATTGGTTCAACATCAACAAAGATTATTAAGAAAATCTCACAATATTGTTACTTAGATGCTACATTGAGCCAAGGTACAAAATGCACCAAGAACAGTCAAATGGTGTCTATCATCCTTCTCCTAACCCCTTGCATTTGGTATTAGACTTTTTTGTTTCATTTTCGAATGTCATTTCATTATATTTTGATGCACATAAAACTTTAGAACATGTACATGGTGTTCAAACTTTGAACTCAAGTAAGAAAAATTCAAGAATTCACCAAATCCATCACAATTTTCATCATCAAATCATCCTTATTCATAGGACAATAATTGAAAATATTTTACCTTATTCATTGTACATACTTACACATTGTGTTTAAGCTTTGTATTTTAGTAAGTAAAATCTATCACATCTATCACAATATTCCTACAATAAAGTCATCTTTACTAATATTGTAATTCTTTGAATGTTGAAAATTTGAATTCATGTAAGTAAAATGCATCATCCATAATGATTCCATCATTAGTTCATCCATATTAATACAATTATTAAATGTGTGTAGCTTGCTTCATGTACATAATAGGTATATACTAATGTTGTGTGGGTATCATAAGTGACACCAAACCTTTATTAATTATGAATGGGCTTCTTTGATCACATAATTGTTGTCAAATGAAAAAGCCATAAAACGACTTTAACATATAATTGTCGTTCTTAATTATTTTTTAAAATATGAAAGAACCACCTTTAAATCCATGGTTCTTTGAGTTTTTGAAATAACTAAACTCTAGATGTTCTATTTATCTACAAAAAATTGAAACTAATGGCTTTTTATGTTAAACTTTCAAATAATTGGAATTGAAGGTTATTACAAAATTAAAATTCTCCCACAATATTGCTACAAATTAGTGTTGTCTACTTCTAGTTTTGAAGAAAACATGTGATATCTATTCCAACATTTTTCTAATTTGAAAACCTTTAGTTTTGGTTTTTTAGACTATTTTAAATTTGAGAGAGCCTCATGTTTGGTTTTATTCTTAATTCTTTACATTTATAAACTTCTAGTTTTGAGTTATTTCAAAATCAAATGCTAAACATGTCCATTTACAAACTAGATCCAATTCAATTTATTTATGAATGGCCAAAAGTTTATTATTATTAAAAATATATAACCAATAAAAAATGGCCACTTGTATCAACTACATGCCCAAACCAAAAAAGAAAAAGGAATAAAAACTTGCACACTTGAAAAATCTTCCAAAAATTGGTCCATGTGACTCATTAACGCACATCCAAAACTTCCCATTTTGGAGGTGAGTGGGATGAACCTCAACTCTCATCAGATTAGATTCTCCATGGTTTGTCCTACATATCTTTCAAATACTACCTACTCCTAGTAACCTCATACCTACCGTTGCAATCTCCTTGCAACGGTAGCTAGCCCACCACATTTCCTGCCCCTATTTGTTTATTGCCTTGCCTCCATTTGTCCAACTTGACTTGATGTTAAACTTGAAGTTTTTTAGACACATGTTTCAAGTTCATTCCAATTTCCTCTACTTCACTTTAAGCTTTAAGCAAAAAACCTTAGTCTTTTTATTTTTATTTTTATTTTTATTTGTTTTCTTTTGTTTTCCTTTTTTTCTTTGTCAAAAGTTATAGGCCAAGGGTCATTGTTGTTGTCTCTTTTATTTGCGTTTCTAGATCAATCTTTTTTTTTATAAGGACCTAGGGGGTTGAATGAAGGTATTGCCTTTTCTTTGCTTCTCTCTTGTACTTCTTTTTCAATTTGTAAGAAGTCAAGGGGATGAACTCCCCCTTTTTTGCTTTGTCTTTTTTTGTTTGTTGGAGTTCAAAGTTTTTTTTTTTTTTTCTCTTTTTGTTTGCAGGGTTGAGGGGAGGCGTTACTTTCCTATCTTTACCTTTATTTTTTTCCATGTTTGTTTTTCATCTTTATTCTATCTTTGTTTTTTTGGATTGTTTACAATGAGGCATGGACCCAAGTGGACAATACCTTCTTTTTCTATTGATTTTTGTTTACTTCTTTTTTTCTTTTTTTTCCACAAACTCGTATTCTTCTTTTTCACCTTCTTCATCTTATATATATATATATATATAGTTAGTTTTTTTCCCTTATATTTTTATTGCTAATCCTTGGCATTTTTACATGGGGTAAATTCCATGCATGTAAGTAATCTTTTGCAAGATGGAGAAAGATGATGACCTTGATGTGTACAAGGTTGTGTTAAACATGGGACCCTTGGTGAATTGGAAGCATGAACCATTAAATGTGATGTGGTTTGAGATGATGGACGTGGTCATAACAAAAATATTCGTGGCCATGAAAGTTTACAAATTTTTTTTTTCATATTTTTAAAGTTTTAGGTCTTTGAACACATCTTTATAACAATTGATCTTTGTTTACATGGGGCAAGTTGTGTGCCACCACAAAAGATAAGTTTGTGACAAAGGTGGTTTGCATGAATAGTTGATGGGTTGCCAACTTTGCACAAATCAACATCCACTAAAGGTCACTTGATCTGCAACTATGTAATACCTTTAAGCACATAACATTAATGATGAGGAAAATGGTTGTAAAAAGTAAACTCTCATTCTAAATTAGAGAAGTAACTTGTACCATCAATATTTGTACATTGATGGATCATTAGTTTTGGATTCCCATACATTTTTGTAACATGTTATATTTATACATATTTTTGTTTTCTTTTTGGTGTGAAGTCAAATGTTGTACAATTTAAATAAATGTTATCATTCATTTTCACATCCATAAATAACCTATTTATTTGTATATCAAATGAATGTAATGCGTTAATTTCTTACCATGGATTACATGCCAAAGACATGGCATCTAGTTGCAAAGGCCAATCATATTATCAATTAGTCTTTTCTTATTTTGTGATAATATTAAAATTCCACGTCATAAATTTCCATGGTATGATGTGTAAAGTGTAAAATGATGTGAATGCCATGTCAACCTAATAATTTTTATTTGATTAGGTGTTATAAAAAATGTTTTCTTGTAAAAGTAAAATGTGTCACAAAACCATTCACATATGTTCCACCATGAATCACAGATGACCAATAGTGAATTGGGTGTAAAATCCATTTGTCAAAGTTTTATTAGTTGTTCAGGGTTGATAAATATGTAGATGTTTGGGTCAATTCACTATTGTAAAACATGACATATATGATTACATGTCAAAACCTAACTTAAGTAAACTAATTTATGCTACTTAGGCTAGGTCGGTTATACCATTTAAATTAGGTAACCTAAAGGTTAGACCACGTATGTTAGACAATTTAACTTATTTAGTTTAGATTGCCTAAGTTAGAAACATGGGTTAGGTAGGAAGTCTAAGTGGCATAATTTATACACCTTAGCTGATATTAGCCACATAAATTACTAACCTAAATTAAGGTAAGTAATTTGTAAAAGTAAAGATTTGAACATTTCACCTCCATATTCATAAACAATCCTTACCATTTCATCAAAATTTATATGTAACATTAAAAATGTAATCACATTTTCATAAACATTTTTTCTAATCTATTTAAGTGACTTACTCAACCTACCTTAGGCTACTTAGATTATGTAAGCATTTACTTAGGGGTTAAGGGCTAAAGGCTACTTTTAGGCTATGTAAAAATCCACCTAGGGGTCTACTTAGTGTTATTTAGGTTAGGTTATATAAGGATTGCTTAGGTTATTTAAAAGCTTACCTAGGTTAGGTTTCCATTTGTGATATCTATGATGCCGTGTGTGAGTTTACCATTAGATAATGAATGACCAATAGTTGCAATGTTCATTTAATAGTATCATTTATTGTGTTTTGTTGCACCCATGTGTCAAAGTTCTATTTGATATTTTTTCATTTGGAGATGCAAACATTCATTGTTAGTCGCATAATGGGGATTTGTTGTTGTTGCCACGTATGATGATCATATTGGTCATATAACAACACATCTTTGGGTTTTGTAACTTTTTTTTTTTTGATGCCATGTGTTAATTGATTATTTGATTACAAAGGGCTTGTAATTGCAACATTAAAATTTAATAATCATGTATTCTATTTGTTGCACCCATGTGTCAAGTTTTTATTTTTTCATTTGTAAATGTAGAACATTCACTATTGGTTATGTAATGGGGATTAGTTGTTGCCATTAGTTTTGATTATATTGGGCACAACAACACATCTTTTGGTTTTGTAAATTTTTGTTATGTTAAGTATTAATATATTATTTGATTTCTAGGGACTTTGCAACATTCATCTAATAGTTGCATGTATTGTGGTTTATTACATGAACTATGATGTTTACCATAACCACAACACTTTATTGCCACATGACATGCCATGTCATCACCATGGGAGATTGAGTCATTGTTAGTCCCAAAGTTCAATGGTACTTTCAACTAATTAATTCCAAATCATAAATATATATTAACACAAATTGAAGAATAATGAGATATTTTACTCCAAAAACTACCAAGTTGTCATATTGCTATAGTTGCAAAACCATGATGCCACATAGCATATTGATGTCCTTGCCATTACTTAATATTTTATGCAATTAAGTAGTTATAAATGTAATAAAAAATACAATAGTCATTTTTGGGTTGAATTGAAAAGGACACAATGTGTTGTATGGTAAAAGTACATAAGGTTGGACCAAAAGTGGTGGACTGAAGTCCCTTTTCTGAAAGCCCCTTTTGTTTGTATTTAAAATGAATTGATTTGACCCTCAAATTCAAATGATCTTAAATTTAACAAATTTTTAAAATCCAAATTTGGGCCACCATTTTAAATTCCTTCTCAAACACCTTTTTATATTAAAAATTATTTTTGAAAAACATCAATTTTAATATAGAAAAACATTTTGCCATTTTGAACTTTTCTAAATGGAATACTATCTGATATCTTCACAAATAAGATATTTCCATACTTGATTTTTTTACTTTCAATGTTATCAATTTTCAAAGTGTTATGTCCCGAAGTTTCAATAATATTACATAAACACATTGTGAGATAAAAGTTCATATTCAAATTTAGATGACTAGCATAGTCTTCATTAAAGTTCATTTATGATTGACCACTCATTACTTTGTTTATTTTTTTCATTATTAAAAAATTCATATTGTTGTTTCACATAAATGAGTCCCTTTTCATGATATCCAATAAAATGGTAAAATTCTATGCAAAATTAACTAAAAACTTATCATTGGGACGTTCCATTTTGTTCAATGTAGTATGCAACTACCTAGAAAAAAATAGTAAATAATAAATAAAATATTGGTCATTAAATTGATTAACTATATTTATTTGGGGATAAGGATATTAAATGACAAAAAAAATCTTGTATAGCCAACATTAGTCCAAAATGGTGTATTTGATGGGTTTTAATTCATTGAAGCCCCAAAAAGTAACAACTACACATGACTAGCATTATAATTCTTGAATGTAATTACAACCATTGAATGCAATTACTTCTTAGTCACATGTAACATTCATTATTAAAATCTTGTTAGTTGTATTAAAAAACTCACACAGAACATAATTGGAAACTTGGATGAAATCAAAGGTTTAGGGTTAGTTTTTGCATTAATGAAATGAATATATATTTTCAAAAAATCAATTCATTTTTAAAAACTTGAATATTTTTCATGTTTTACAAAAGTATTTTCATATGAGTAGTGAAATTATTTAAATCACAACATGCAATAATTATGATGATTTTCTACACCTTAATTTCATATTTTCACAAAAAAATGTTTCAAATATTTAAAAGAATATTTTATGATGAAACTAATTGCAGGAGAATGTATTGTTGGTTTGTAATGAATAATTCATGTGAATGTTATGTGATGAATTTTAACTTTTGAGTTTCATTTAGTTCATTAAACTATTTATAACGTTGTCCAATTAATTTCAAACCATTTGAATCCAAACATTTTCTATGAATTGATTTACATATTGTATCTAATGAATATTACACGATTAATTGCTATATATCTGACATTAGCTAAATGAAAAATCCCTTCCTTTCTATTCCATTCAATTTGCACATTATTTGGTTTAAAATTTTGATAAAATCCTAGCAATATTCGTGATGTTCCCCCTTTCTAATAATTTGTTTATTGTACCATAACCTATCCCCCAAATTAATTAATTATATGTGGAACCAAAAACTAAATTTCGAATTGTGAGTTAATCAATATGTAATCGACACCAATCAAATATACATCATTCAACTTCAACTATGACCCTCATGCCGATAAACATAGGTATGAAAATTTAATTTAATTTAATTTAACTTAGTTTCAAAAATAATTGCACTTTAGATCAATGTGTCATTGATTTTATACATAACCATTTGTTTTTCTTTACATAAGATTGAAAATCTCAATGGAACCAAAAATGTGCCAAAAAAAAAAAAGAAAAAGAAAAGAAATTCATAAGCAATGGAATAAGTGAAATCTTTGAAATATGTGGATTATGAAATCATTTGTCTCCACCATTTGCTTAAAAGAATGAAATTCATAAGCAATGGAATATGTTAAATCTTTGAAATATGTGGATTATGAAATCATTTGCCTCTCCACCATTTGCTTAAAAGAATGAGATTCATAAGCAATGAACTAATTAAATCTTTGAAATATGTGGATTATGAAATCATTTGTTTCCACCATTTGCTTAAAAGAAAAAAAAAATAAAATAAAATCAACATGGGTATTATACTATACGGGCAATCAAGTTACTATGTATTGAGATTTTTTTTTTTCATCTAGAAATATTGACTTTAATCCATGATGCTACAAAATTCTTGGTTATTTCAATATTAAGTTTCTGAAAGAATGAAAGAAAGAAAGAAAGAAAGGAAAGTGAATTTAGTGAATTTCAAAAAAAAAAAAAACTAGAACTAATTTCATTATTTTATTTTATTTTATTTTATTCCCATAATTAAAATTCCTAAAAAAATTTAGTCTAGTTTCCTTAATCCAGAAAAAAAACGAATATCCTGCCAATTTTAATTTATTTCTATATTCTAAACCCTCCTCAAAAACTAATGCCTCATAAATTCTGGCTGTTTGAACTTGGGGCGGGCTGCATTTTCAATTTACTAATGAAAGGAATAATAATAATAATGATGATAATGAAAGGAATAATAATAATAATGATAATAATGATAATGATAATGATAAATAATAATAATAATAATAATAATAATTCTTATTATTGTAATAATGATAATAATAATTACTTTAATGGAGTAACTTATAACAGCGTTCTCAATAAATACCTACTTACCATGATGACTCAGATTGGACGGCTCAGATCGCACTGGACGGCTCAGATTTCCCTTTGATGAGGACTGGGGTAGGTCGAGGGTAATAAAGAGAAGTAAAAGTAAAACGTAAAATAAATATGAAGTTGTAGTAAATAAAATCCCAGTTAAGGCCACTTTATTATTATTATTATTAATTAATTAATTAATTAATTTACTGTTGGGGGGAGGGATTGGGGGCTGCTGACGGCCCCGCTATATAAAGTTACTAGAAGTAATTAATTGTAACTTGTACCCCATTGCTTAATTACCTAGTTTAGTAAACTTTAATTGTAACTGCCGTTGTCCAAATAGTTTACTGAGGGAAAAAATAAATTCGCGGAAAAAAAATTAAAATTCATTTCCCGTTTCCTAATTTCTCGTGGGAAGTAAATTCAAAGAGGCTAGTGGATGGATGAAATGTGTTGGATGAAATCTGTGTTCTCCGAACCACTCCCGTAGCCTCGGTACCCCCCGTTCCGGGCTGCCCGTGTGCCCGAACCGGACTGGCTGCCGGGTAGCCCTGCCTTCCGTCCCCCCCCCCCCCCCCCCCCCCCCCCCCCCCCCCCCCCCCCCCCCCCCGCCGGGCGCGCCCCCGCCGCGCGCCCGCGGGCCCCCTCCTCCTCCTCTCCCTCCCCCCCCCGGCCCGCCCCCGTC
>Ga0116229_10007670_pt1 | contig 16989 bp, 10 predicted proteins | sample S1TSphgellanicum_3_FD_87313 | JGI IMG/M metagenome (GOLD analysis project Ga0116229, IMG submission 87313) | Host-associated microbial communities from peat moss isolated from Minnesota, USA - S1T2_Fc - Sphagnum magellanicum MG | ecosystem: Host-associated > Plants > Peat moss > Unclassified...
ATTTATTTTCCCCCCCCCCCACCCAGAAAAAAAAAAAAAAAAGGCCCCAAAATTTCTGTGTCCCCCCCCCCCCCCGCACCCCCCCCCCCCCCCCCCCCCCCCCCCCCCAGTCTTTGCACATTTGTTGGGTAGTGTGGGATTTGCTGAGATAAAGGATTCTCTCCTTTTGAAACAAACAAAGGAGGGAAAGAGTTGGGAAGGGAGGTTTTAGGGGGAAGTTCCCAAATTCTAGGTTTCCTCCTCCATCCAGCTGACACCCCCTCCTCTCCCACCCTTCTTCTCTTTTACGCTAATTGGGATACATGGTTCTTTGCTTTTGAAGCAAACAAGGCGCGTGAAAGAACCGATGTTGGGTAGATATAAGCTTTTTGTAATATATTGTGAATAAATTATATATGGACATTTCTTGTGTAGTATAAACTCTCAAAGGAAAAGTAAAAGAAAATTTCAAAGTTCATAGAATTATTGATATTTAGTTGACAAATATCACAATGTCCATATAGAGATATTCTCATCAATAGTTATAGTCATTTGTTCTAAAACCTAATTCACACATAGGGGTATGAGCCCTAACTTACCAACCTACATATTTGACGACTAACCAAACCTTGCCTACTAAACTTACCTACCCAACTTATTGTTATTTAAACATCACGTACCTATATCCTATTACCACAAACTATTAACTTTAAATTATATTGCCATTCATTATTTTATTTTATAAAACTACCTATTGCAAAGATAAGTGTTGTCTTGGAACAATAGCCCATAAATTACAAGTGATTGACACCATGTTGCGACAAAAGCTAGTAGTCGATGATGACAAGATATGGTGTTTCTTTCTCATTTCATTATTTGTTGTTTTCATGTCTCTTATTCTAGAATTGATTGTTTGAGCTCCTATTCACAATTGTCTTCGTCTATTGTTCTTACTTATTTCAACTTTCATTTTGGCTCACAATCATTGAATTGCTTAATTTTTTATTTTAATTGATATCAATTTTTGTGATTTTGCTATCAATTAAACTTTCATTGTCATCAATTACTTGTTTTCTCAGTTAAATTTTTTTTCATTAACTATTTTAAAACAAGTTTCCTTTGCCAAGTTTTTCCATTGTTATTAATTAATTTTGTTTTGCATATTTTTGAACTTGGTTGCTACTTTTTTTGTTTGTTGTAGAACTTTGGCTACATCTCACTTAATATTCGCTTTGCAAATCTACAAACTTGATGTCAATTGTAAAAAATTTCAACCTTGGTTTGTTGGTTGTTTTGCATATCCATTCACAAACTTGATGTTAATTATAAATCTTGAAGTCTGTCTTTGTATGCATATTGTAAACTTGATTATTTCTCAACTTCTTATTAATCTTGTTGATATTTTATCACTTAGTTGTTTCTATTATGCTAATCTTGATACTTGCTATCATTTTCATCACACAACATGCAATTATCAAAGCTTTGTGTTGTTGACACAATTCTTGTAAATGGTATACCACAGACATGAATCTTTCCCAAACTCTAGTAAATTTTGTTGTTTTGCATTAGTACAAAACTTCCCTTGTTTATGACTTACTACTTAGCAAAGAACTTGGAAATTACGTGAAAGTGAGGTTGACAACATTGTTCGTTCATGTTTTAATGACCCAATACGATGATTCAAAATGGATTGAACATTCTAGGGTGACATAGGAGTTTGTTAATTATTGTAAAACTAAAACCCTTTATGCAAAAGTTGATGAGTAGTGCTTATGAACATCATGGTTACAATTTTTTAACACAAACTTGATTATGGAGCAAGTACTTCCATCATAATGAAATGGTTGTAATGGGCAAGTCTATTTATACAGTTTTGCATGAATTTATCTAAGATATGTGAATTAGATATTTCACATTCACATCAAATGGTTAAAGGGAAAGGACATGGCTTCAAGTCATTATTAGTTTTAAGAAACTTTGTGATCTTCCAATAGTTAATGGAACCATCAATGTTATTCGAATTCACATTTTTAAAACAATGGGGCCATTTGCAATTGAATATTTTTCATACAAGTTGAATACTTACGTCATGCAATTTTATCTACTAATAGAATGTAGAAAGCAATTAAAGATGTTTTCATTGGGATGTTCGAATCAATGAATGACGTTAACAATGTGCCCATTTTAGCCTTCCATTGGAAAATTAAAATGGTGACCTATTTTGAATGGATCACAATGAAAATAGCATCAATGACACACCCTTAGGTTTGTGAAATGGTATCAAGGGTAAATAACCTTATCAATTAGCAATTTTGTAGGACAATTGATCAAAGTGTGTTCCCTAGCTCCCAAAATATATATGTGCATGGGAGCTTTGGGATGGGATTAAGACAAACTCAAAAGCTTACGTTCAAAATGAAATCAACCTACACAAACCAATAAAAAAGGTAGTTAATGCAAGTTGGAGCTAAAATGGTGCACATACAAGCCAAAAATTTCATAAGATTCATGATAATTCAAATTTAAAAAGGAGCCACCGCCTCTTTTTTTATAATATAATTTGTAACTTATTATGGGGACTACATCAAAATGGAAAAACTTCTTGGGATTCCAAAATTAGGGGTTCAAAAATTCTCAAAATTTTCATGGGGACTACATCAAAATGGAAAAACTTCTTAGGATTCCAAAATGGGGAGTTTAAAAAATTTCAAAAATTTCAAATCATGAATCCCACAATTTTGCAAGTTTGCAATTCCTATGTATGAATTTTAATTGAAAAGTTTTCACTTATAAAGTTGTAATCATATAACAAAAATTATAGTGACATATTACATGTTCCAATCAAAAATGTTTTGACCTCAATTTTTTGGGTTTTAATGGTCAAGAGTTAAACTTTTAATTAAATTCCTAACCATTCTTTTGGCCATAACTGGAATTTCAAATTTCTAAATGGATAATGAAAGTTCACTTTTGATATCTAAATTTCAAAAACCTTTGTAATGATTTAAATAAACATCACAAACTTAACATCTCAAGATTTAATACTGAAAATTGTGCTAAATTTGTACATTTCACACACAAATATTGTGCATTGAGAACGCATTTAACACATGGATTTATAAAAAGATGCAAAATGTGTGTGACATTCATTCATTTCATAAGTTTGTACTTCACTCGTAAACACATTTATTCATCTGTTAAATATATTTTCAATGCATGACATTCATGTGTACAATATATGAACCTATGAATGAATGAACTTCACATGATTTTCATTATTAATTCGTCACATGTTAAATTTGTGATGAAGTTCAAATTTGAATTTTTTTCATACCTACACTTTCATCCCAAAGATTCAAAACATTATAACATTTTAATCCCCAAAGTGGGAAAACCCATTTAGGAGTGTTGGGAATGTGTCTAAATCCCAAAACATTTTCCATATCAACTCCTCCTTTCATGCCTTAACCTTGGTTGTGAGCCCATGATTAGGGTCATGTCAATCAAAGCGTACATTATAGATGATAAACATTATTAAAAATACATGGTTTCCTTGGTTGGATAATGTAATGAAAACATAACTCATTTGAACAAATTCATTTTACATGTTTATTATGATTGGGTGGTTTTTTTTCCTAGCAAAATAACAAACAATTTCATTTGTTATTTTTACTAGTAATTAATGGACAATTTGATTGGTCACAATTTTTCCCATATTTCAATCATTTAATTTTTAAATTATTATCAAAAAATTCTAATAGATTGGTAGGTAGGTCATAAAAAGGCAAGTAGGTAGGTGGTAGGTTAGTTTAATCTAACTTAGATTTATATTAGCCTAATCTAACCTATTTAACTCATTTAGCTTAACCAACCTACCTTAACCCCTTAAGCATGTACATAGTTTACATTTAATAATAATTGAACCTTTGACTTCCCCAATAATAAACCAATTCTTTAACCAATGGAGGGTCACACTTTCAAAAAGGAACAATTTTTGTTATGTTTTTTATTTCACATGTTCAAAACTTTCACATCAAATGTTATACACTAAATTTATGTAGGTAAATAAAAAGGTTAGGTTATTAAGAGGTAAATAGGCAAGTTGTAGGTTGTATGAAGTAACATGAAAGGAAATTGGTTAGGTTGTAGGTAGAAGAAATAGGTGAATGAAATAAGTAGGTAGCTACATGTAGGTAGGTTGTAGGAAATAGCTATGTGATATAGGTAGGTAGGCTATAGGATGGTAGATGGGAGGTAAAAGGTAAGCATGTGGGTTGTAGGAAGTAGGTGGGTGGGTAGGTAGGTCATAGAATGGTAGTGGGGGTTAGTATGTAAGTAGGAGTGTGGGACATAAGTAGATAGGTTCATAGGAGGTAAGTAGGTTGTAAGCAATTAGGTAGGCTTAATATATATATTTAAATGAATTAGTAAGTAGCTTCACTTATTTGCTAGCAAATGATGTCCCATTTGACTAAAAGCCTATTGGTCATTTTGATTTAAAATGCCATTTTTTTATACACAACTTAATTCAATGTCCTACTTGACTAGAACCCATTGGCCATTTTTTGTTCAACTTAACTAAATGTTCAATTTGAAAAATAGTCAAATAAGTCATTTTAATCAAATTGATTAATCAAAAAAAGGTCATCCAAGCCCTGGTCCTAGTTAAATATACATCTTCACTAATCAAGAAGGACTAGTCAAACAATTTGGATTGTTTGAAAAGCCATGAATTCTAATAATAAAAATATTTGTAGTTACCTTTGTTGGTGATTCCCCATAATTTAAAAAGTGTTACATTTATTTTTTCATATTGTATAAAAGCATGGCATATGATTATGTTAAGGTTTTGAAAAAGGCATTCGCCATGTTTTGATTTGCTTTGTGAATTTTCCTATCTTTAGATTTGAGATATATCACAATTGGTTTTTGAAGTGCATTCGCAAACTTTGTTGTGTCAATATTCAATTTTTATTTGTGTAGCATTAAAACAATCCAAGGTTTTCACCATCACCTTGTTGTTTTTGTTAGTTGCTTCTATTGTTGGCGAGAAGTTGTTTGTTCATTTTCATTTGACTCCCATACTTCTAGGTGGAATTGGGTTTTCAAAAACTTTTTTATTTCTAGTTGAAATCGTGGAGTGTGATTTTTAAAAAAATTGATGAGGGGGAAATCACAATGATGAGTATTTTCCAAATAACCATGTAAGTTTATCACATTAACTTGAACATGTACATTTCTTTCATTTGCAAACTATTCATCTACCACAAAATCATCACCTAAAATCTTTTGCCTAAACTTTTGTTGCAGTTGTGCTAAATCTTGTTCTTCTTTTGTATCAAATTTTCATATCAATGAAGTGTAATTCATATTTTCATCTACTTGCAAGTCCCTAACATGGAATAGAAAGTTCGTAATTTTCTTTTCTTAAATTGCCTCAATAATAATTATAGTTGAATTGTTTTGTCAAATGTAACTAGTCATGTTCATTAATGATTAGTTCCTGAAAAAAATGTTATGACCGATCTCATTATGGTAGTTTACATTTTTATTATAATCATAATTCATACCTTTCCATGTATCTTTGCCCATTTTGCCATTTCATGGCAATTATACATTGAATATGTTCTAAAGCTCATATGCAATATTGGTCTAGTGTTCCACAATAAAAACCTAGATGAGTTATTGGATCATGAGTTCATTTTGTGCATCATATTCAAAAAAATTACACTTGATGAATGCAAACATTTCATTGTGCTCACAAATTACATGGTGTTGATGAATTTCATCCTTGTTGGATCCTATTTTCCATCATTTGCCTCTTTTAGTTAAAACTACATGTAATGCATCCATTGTAAAAAAATTCATGTGCTTGAACATGTGGTGCTTACAGGTGCTTGTGGGAATAAGGCATAAAAGGTGGAGAATAAACTTGTAGATAAGTTTGCAAAAGGTGAACTGTAGTAAAAACAAACTATGTGATGGCAATGGTCATAATGTAACCAATGTTTTAGTAGTACATGCCCATTTTTCAATACTTGATTGAATCTATTATCAAGGATCCCATCTATTTTTTATAGCAAGTTAGTACAAGTATGTGTAGAAGTATTAATTGATAAGGTATGAATATAATATGAATATTTATATTTTTGGATGTATGTGAAAACCATATTGATATTACAATTTCTTACATTCATATTCAGGATATATGAACATTGGCATGGTACTTGAACTTGACTCACATTAATCTTGAAATGTCATTAGGTAATGAATAGCATGTCACATAACACACCATTGCCACAATCACTTGCCTTTAGTCATGCATGTACATTGACATTCAAAGGAAACACAAATTTGCAAGCACAAGAAGATTGCCACAATTCGATGCAATCATAAAGATGTGTAGCATGTGTGCACAAACCTAATGTCCTCTTCATAATCATACTTAATTCCACTACCGCATATAAACTTAAAACCATGATTTCACTTGCAATACCACAATTGTTAATTTAAACTAAACTTTTACAATACAAAAAACTTAATATCAAAGCTACAAACTTTACTTTCATATCCACCCCAATATGAATATCGCCTGAGTATAGGTTAGGGAATTCATACTAATGTTGGGTAAATATTTGAGATTTTTACTAGTTGAATTAAGTTTAATTTTTTTAAAAACTTAAAATAATGAAATTATGGGCATTTAATTACATGACTTTGAAATTTGAAATATGAAGATATGAATCAAGGGTGAAAGTTTCAATGCCTTATGTAAATTATCATAAATGAAGTTATGTGACAATTAAACTTAGTTGAATATATATCTTGGTTTTCTTACAAATACTTTGGTTGAAAATATTAGGTCAATTCTTGTAAATAAAAACACATAAGGAGCCCATGATTTTAGATTTATTTTAAAATTTTAAAACTCAAATCTTTTAGTATTGGTAGGGGACATGTAAGTTCAGTAAAACTAGACAAGTAGATAATTTGACAACTAGTTTAGATTTGGACATGAGGAAGGAACTTTTAAAATTCTTGTTCTTTTGTAAATGGAGTTTTGGAGGGGAATGGGGTAGCATTTCCTCCCCTCCTTGTTTTTGTTGTGTATGACTTTTATTTGCATGTTTGAGTTTTTTTATAGACCATTGATTTATGTGTGGTAGAATAGGGTAGAGATTAGGTGGAAAAAAACTATAAGGAAGTAAGGATTTGCATAACAAAATCTAGTTAATACCTACAAGTAGGAAACCATAGGTAGAAAACTTGTTAGGACTGTTAATAAAAAAATTGTTAATAGATTTGAGAACCAATAATTTAAGCATCATTTTGATACATGTTTTGAGTGTGTTTCCTTAAAAATAGAAGTTGGTACTAAAGTGTTTTAGTGTTTATAGTGTTTTGTGTATTGTGTATTGTGCATATTTTACTAAACAAACAACCATTACTTATTACCTTTGTTAAAAACAATTTGGATGTGTTCTTAAATTAGAGTAGAAGTCTTGTTTTTGTTTGTCAAATGTAGTTCTTAGGTATGCCATATGTTTTTCATATGCCTTGATCCAAAACAATAAGAACACCAACATTCACAACTCTACCAAATTTACAAAACACCCCAATTTTACAAAAACGTAAACATAGGCCAACATGTTAACTTTACAAAAACACAAATAACTCATGACTGATCTAAACAAAAACCAATAGACTCAACATTCATAACTTTGAATAGCATTACAAACATACAAATATTTCATGATTGTCATCAATGTTTAGCTTCATACAAGAACCAAAAGATACATTTGAAGAAAATTCATAATGTGTCTAAACCTAAAATGATAAATCCTATAAAAAAAACTTCCAACAGCTCTTCATGTTCCATTCCTTCATCAAATTCAACCTTAAGTTCATCTATCACGTTAATTTCCATTACATGTACATTTACCAAATCAACATGTTTCAAGTAATCAATGTGCAAATGAGATCAATAGTTAATTTTTGTTGACCAAAATTAATTTGTAAAGATTTTCAATTTGAAGATGATGCCTATGGAAGAAATGTGAGGATTCCAACAATGGAAAAAAAAATCTTTTTAGTTTCAATTTGGGAGGTTGGAATGCCCATAATGTGTCTTGCCAACTTTGCAACAAATAGAAAATTTGTGTGATTCTATCCACCATCAACTTAAAACATACAAATGCAATCTACATCAACAAAAGAATGGCAAAATCCATCAACCTTTCTTGACACAAGGTGTTTCATTGTGTATGGATTCGTTTTGATGGTGTGAAACAAATCCTTAAAATCCACCTATGAACCTATTACATGAGGATCTTCAATTATATTTGGCATTGGTGATTTGTAAAACTTCGTCAATAGAGGTAGTGATAACTACAACTCATAATTATCAACCAAACTTGATGCATTTTCATGACCAACATGTGATGTGATTAGAGACATACTTTTAAACCTAGTATTTAACATTAACACTAACTTTTGATGGCATTTTTGGTTATAAAATTCATGCAAAAATGAGATGAAAGATATAAACAATTATAGTTCTTGTGGTTTCACATGAATTTGTAACTCCTCCAACTTTGCAAAAGAAATTACATCCAAATCATCCAAACTCTAAATGACAATATCATGTGCAAGTTCATATTAAAGCTCACAACACGTGAAAATGATAAATTACAAGGTATTTCCAAGCAACCAATGTCCATGGCTTTTATTCATCACACACTTAATTATTATGGGTGTTAGTATTTTAACAACAACCTCTCATATTGCCTAGGTGCTTGGAACTTTGTAACACCAATATTTGTTGAAAACAACAGAGAACAACAATTAAGTGAAAAGTCAAAAATCTTGGAATAATAGAAATTGAATTGAAAATTTGTAATTAGAAACCCATAAAACATAAAACAATGTCGAATACTGAAAACCAAAATAAGTTGTATAACTATTTTCATGCATCTATAGAAATTTTTTGTAAAAAAGACAAAAACAAAACCAAATGTAAGAAACACATTTAGTTCATTTAATTTTCACCAACATGTTCAATTTTGTAGGCCGTAACCCATAATCTATGCATGTTTTGTCATAGCCACCAATATTGGACATGGTCACATGATGAATGGAGTTCATTCACATGGATTTCCATTCATAATTTTGTAGTTCACTCATAGTCCATTCGTAATTAACTTATAATTAATTTGTAGTCCATTTATAGTTAATTTGTGGTTAATTCCTAGTTCACTTTAAGATAATTTTTAGTTAATTTTTATTTCAATCCCAAGTTTTTATAGTCTACTTTTAATTTTGAATTCATCCCCAAGTGCTTTTAGTCCATTTTTAATTAACTTCTAATTCATTCCTAAATTTTTATAGTTCATTCTTCATTAATTTTTAGTTAAGTCATAGTTAATTTGCGGTTGAATTGTAATTAAGAAACCTTTTGATAAGCTTTTTTAGTTGGTGGCCACATGGAAACCTCCTGCATAGAAACCTCCTAAAGCTAGGACCCCAAGGGGGTTTGAATAAAGGTAAAACCCTCTATTTTCTTTAATATGTTCAACATTACTTTAAGGTATGATCTTGTTCCACAACCTTGATTTATTCCTTTTTTGTTTACTTTTTCATGTTTTATCACAATAAATATTTGTTCGCATTTTTGTTTACACATTTCATGTTCTTGTTTTTAACCTCTTATAGTTTAGTCTTAATTTTTATGTTCTACATTTGGATTTAGACTTAAATTTGTCTTTTCATCGTTCATCTTCATAGTTTTCATGCCCATGACATGCTTTGTCCTAAGCTTGCCTCCCTTTGCTAAATTTTGTAGGCCATGTAATTCACTTTTGAATGTTGGCTTATGCAAACTTGATAAACAATATAATTGGATCCCCAAGCTACTTTGTTTTCCATATTAGCATATTAGTAGACATTTCAAAGTGCATGTTCCAAGCAAGTTTTATTGAAAGGTTTAGACATCCCCAAGCTATTACAAGAAACAATATAATTCAAGGCAAATGCACATGTTTACAAATTGAACCCATTGTCCTTTACATATGCCACAACCCATATGTGTGCCATGATCTTTTACAAACATGTTAGTAGCAACAAAAAAACTAGAGATGGCATTTGGTGTAATGTGGATCCTTTTACTAATTGGTTTTTGATTAAATGGAGATATAAGGTGACTAATTGCATGTTTCACATTCTTTGCAAACAATGTTTTATGTTCAACCTATACATGTTTTTTCATGGTGATAATGTAATTTCCTTTGTGTTATGCAATCAAACCTTGGCAACACCCAATATGCACAAGGCTATGATTTCAAGGCCACAAATGTGACGGTGGCATATTATGCATCTCATGATTTGGTTGGCATTTACATCTATGGGTTAGTTTGTATTTATTTTGAAGGATGCTCATGTTGATGAGTTACAATTGTGAAGCTTCCAAACAAGGCCTTGCTTCTTGAACTCTTCCATGTGCACTTCTATTTGGTATGCTTCATTAACAACATCATGAGTTTTAAAAGGCAATTCTCTAGTTGTATCAACCACTTGCAAGTTTTCAATGGTATTACTATTCACACAACTTGCAAAGATTAATGAAAGAAGATTGAGATTAAATGAACATCCCCCAAGTTCATTTAACTTAAAGAATTCATATTTTACTACCTTGCACTTTGCAACCAATCACAAGCACCAAATCATGAGCAAACAAAACCAAAAAGTGAGTTCATTCAAGGATTGTCACCTTTTTACAATGTTAATGTCCCCACAAAATACCAATCATGGTAAGCGTTGATATGTGTAACCTCTTTCAATTCAATTATTGCAAGGTTATCATAAAGACATTGTATTTACACTTCAAGCTCTAGCATGAAGTGCTTAAGGTGTTGGTGTAAGGAGATATTGCAAGCTACAAGCACTGATTGATGAAGCTTACAAAAAATAAAAATTAAAAAGTTTTCAAGATGTGAACAAATTGTTTGTTGCTTGTTTGCACAAGTGAATGTGCATCTATAGCACAAAAACATGAAATTGTAAAAATTAGCTCTATTGTTTTCTTTGAAGTAAACACAAATCTATAAGCTATAAGCACAAACATAATTGCATTGCAAGCACATGCAATGACAAATGCAAACAGATGAAAAAAAGAAGCTTACCTTCTTTGCATTTTGTAAATTCATAGGTAGTCCAACAACCTACAAGCTTTGTCAACTCATACTCCTTCACATTCATGAACAAGACATCAACACTCCATATGTCGTGTTCAAAAAAAACAACGGAGATGTCAAACATGAAAAAATATAAAAGCCTTGTGCAAAAAGTGCTCTCAATGCTTGAGGGTCAACTATCTCAAGCGCGCTTGAAATGCAAAGTGTGCCCTAAACCTAAAATAAACCCTAAACCTAATTTGTTCTCGTTCCTTGTGAGGTATAAATGGAGGGTATTAGGTAAGGCTTTTGTCAAATACCCATCCTTGTGATATCATGGTTATACATACATCAATTTTAATTATGCCCAGGTTTGGAGGTGGGGGCGGTCTTTGAAAATTGCACCTCAGTGCTGGGCCACTCCTTGTGTATGAAGAGTTGTTGAGACTGGGATGAGACAGATGCGGCAACAAGGGAAAGGGATTGTTGGTTTTGGGCCCTATGAGAGAAGGGTCATGAGAAGGGATGAGAGAATGGTAATGAGAAGTCAGGGCCAGAACAAGTTGATACAAACCCAACCCAACAAACTTGATTGCAAAAGAAAAGGATGATAAGCAGAACAAATGGAACAACCTAAATAACCAAAAGGACTTTGGAACAGAATTTGTTCCTTTTGGGTCCTCTCTCTCTTTGTTCTTCCTTTGCTGGGTGCTTTGTTTAATGGAGCTTACCAGGGTTTCCATCAATTGTTAGTTTGGGGTCCCTCCTCCCAAATCAAGCAGCTACAGAGAGATACCATTGGCAAAACCAGTGTTGGCCGGTTATTGAGAAAAATGGCCACTTATCAGCCTGGTTAGTAACCTGGGTATCAATAACCTACCAGGCCAGTTATGAAGTTTTTTGAAACCTGAGAGAGAACCTACCTGCCTGGTACATAATAATTCCAAGAACCGGCAACAGCCTTATGAGTCGGGTATTGAAATTTCAACATTTAATAACTTACCCGGATGATTGAAATTTCATCCTGTTAGGTTATCAATCCTAAAACTCTAAATGTGTTTATGATAAAGAAAGAAAGAAAGAAAGAAAGAAAAAATAATTAAATAATTATATATATATATATATATATATATATATATTACAAACCTTGTAACATACCCTGCCTAGGTAGTATTACCGATGGTTCTCAAGGTGGGCATTTGAGAACCGACTTTTTGTGACCAATGGTAATAATCAAGTAAATTGATAACTGGAAAGTCTAGAATTTTTATTTTAAAAAAGAAGAAGATATTGATACCTTGTGTGGTCCTGAAAAAAGAAAATAACCTACCCAGCTTATTATTATTTTTAAAAAAACACAATAAGTGGCCCACATTGGTAAAAGCCAGTGTTGTGTGGTTTTGGATTATAAAGGGAACCTTTAGTGGATTTAGTTCTGAAACCTTTTTTTTTAGTATTTATGGAATGTCCAGTCTAATCCCCAAACCAGTTCTTTGAATTTTGTAAAACCTTTGATTTTGAAATTTTTTCTTAATAAAATTGGAGTCCAGTCTGGTTCAACCCTTTTTTCCTGCTGACGAAATTTTGCCAAAAAGTGATATTAAGATTTCAACATGCATAAATGAATTGATTGTTGAGATCTTCAATCGCCTGAATTTGAAGGGAAAAAAAAAGGGGGGGGAATAATTTGCCAGAATTTTAAACATGGGTTCAACTAAGTAGCGAAAAATCTAGAAATATGTAAGTTTTTAATTTTCATATCTCAATTATAGCCAAGGTTGGCTAAATGTTCATATGGAAGACCATTAATTACTTTTGGCTAGTTCAAAAAAACAATTAAGAAAAAAAGAAAAAGCACTAATTGCAAGGAAAACAACAACAAGAAAGAAAGAAATTGGAGCAACCTAAAGTTTTAACTGAATAATGAGAGAGAGAGTGAAAGATTGGTAGTAAGTGGTACCAGCTTTTGTTTTATTGAAGAAAATTTGCCAGAAAGAGAAATTTAAAATTACAAAAAAAATGAAAAAATGAAGTGACTTTAGAGGTTTTCAATCTCTATAAGTGAGAAATATAGCAAGAATCGCCAGATTTGTATATTTGGCTTTCAGTGTGTAGCCATAAAACATACAAGGCTGATTAAAGAGTTATACTTCATATCTGGTTCATAGCTAGATGTGGCTAAAATCTTCCTAGCGAGGATTGCCAATTTATTTAAATTTTTTAATATATCCTCCTGTGGATGATTGCCACGTAGGTGGGGGGGTACATAAAAGCTTTCCTCCAAAATCACTTCATTTTTGGAGGCTTTCAATCGCCATAAGAGAGAAAAACAGTAAGAATCACCAGATTTGAATATCTGGCTTTCAGTGCGGTAGCCATAATAAACATAGAAGGCTGATTAAAGAGGTGTACTTCATATCTGGTTCATAGCCAGATGTGGCAAAAATCTTTCTAGGGAGGATTGCCAATTAAATTGTTTTTAAAAAAATACATCTTAAATTAAATTGTATATATATATGTTATCTTCCTGTGGATGATCGCCACGTAGGTGAGCTACATAGAAAACTGAACTAGCCTACTAAGTAACCACGTACCGACACAAACTGAAATCCAAAGTGAAAACACAAGTCAACCTAAAGTGGAACAAACGGCATGGGCGGGAATGGTGTGCAAGCAACATGGCAGGACAGGACAGGACTGGTTAGGGTTAGGTTTAGGTTAGGTTAGGTTAGGGTAGGGCAGGGCAGGACAGGGTAGGATAGGGCAGGGTAGGGTAGGATAGGATAGGGCTGATTAGGTTTGGTTAGGTTAGGGTAGGAGGATAGGGTAAGGGTTTGGCGGGGGGGGGGGGGAGAAAGGGGGTTGGAGATGGCCCGTGGGCCGGGGGGGATCATCATTTTTTAAGGGGGAGGGGGGGGGGGGGGGATAGGGGGAGGGTTGGGGGGGGGGGGGGGGGAGAAAAGGTGATGATGATAGCCCATGGGCCATGGGTGATCATCATTTATTCACGGAGAGAGATGGGCGGTGGCGGTGGGCAGTGGGCGGGCCAAGGATATTTTGGCCAATTTTTTAATTTTGTTTTTCCACATGTGTCGGTGGTGTGTGCGCGTATAATCCGCCGGTGCAGTGATGGTTGGCTGGCTGGTTTTTTTGATTGCTTGCTTGCTTGCTTGCTTCCTTCCTTCCTTCCTTGCCTGCTTGCTTGCTTGGTTGCTTGAGAGTTGCTTACGCTGCTCGCTGTTACTTAGGTTTTCTTTCACTCCTAAAAAAAAACCCTACCTATATTATTTGCCTAGTGTGCTTTTTTTCCGCCACCTTCATTACAACAACTCTCCACACACATTGCATGCATGCGCTGGTCGAATCCCATTTCTTTACTTTACCTGGGGTAGCTTCGTGGGCTTTCTTCCCATCGTCAAAGTGGGGAACAGGGCTACGAGCTTCGACTCGATCGATCTCCAAGGCTAGCCGCTTCTCTTCTCTAAGGAAAAAACGAAGGTCTCAATTTTGTCACTCCCGAGTCTCCGGTAGTCCTCTAGTGTGCTTTTCTTTTCTCCCCAGTTAACTTACGTGGTCAAACCGGGTACTAGAAGCTGTTTTGGTGATGCGGCTTTGGTGCTAGTGGTCCCCGCACATGCCCCATCTGCTCCCTCCTTCGTGCTTGTTGTACACACCCCCCATTCCCCAGTTCTTCTTTCTGTTGCGTGTTGTGCCTGTCTCACGCTCCTCTCTCTCTCTCTCTCTCTCTCTCTGTGCCTGTTCGGCAATAGAGAGACGGAAAACAGGTGTAGTAGTAGTAGGAGAGAGCTTTCATTATCTGCATATAGAGAGCATGTAAAACACATGAGGTAGAGAGAGAGAGAGAGAGGGAGAGAGAAAGGAAAAGTTTATGATAAGTAGCTAGTGGGATTGTGCGAAGGATAGGAGTGGTAAAGAGGACGTAGATCTTGGAGTTTAGGTGGGTGGATTGCTTGTCTGTTTGGAGGGATTATGTTTGAGGTCTAATAGTTGGTAAGGAGTGAGTGCAGGAAGAGGAGGAGGAGGAGAAAAACACATTCAAGGCTAGGAGGAAGGTGACAACAGTTTCAGTTGGGTTATAGGAGTCGGTGGGAGGAGGAGGAGGAGCAGAAGAAAAGAAAAGAAAAGAAATGCGTCTTCATGCTTCTTCTTCGCCGGACCGAAGTTATAAGTCGCGGAACATAGACTTAAACAAGGAGCCAACAGCATGGGACGATAACACGGACGATCATGCGTCCAGTACTAGTTGTTGCACTGGAGGAGGAGGAGGAGGAGCAGGAGCAGGCGGAGGAGACTCGACGGCGCCTTTCAGAGGCGTGAGACACCGGCCGGAACTGAACAAGTGGGTGACGGAGATCCGACCCACATCGCAGAAGCGAAAGATATGGTTGGGTACTTACGAGACACCACAGGAAGCTGCCAGAGCGTACGATGTAGGAATTTACTATACCAGGAAGAAAATCCCTTATAATTTTCCGGATTCGCCGCACCACTTGCTAAACCAACCCATCCCTCCCGAGCTGCCGTGGGAGACTTTCGCCGCTCTGGTGAAGCAAAAGGCAACCTTGGCTGCCAAGAGGCACAGGGTGAACCTCCAAGAAGCCACCCCCGCCCAGTAGTAGCAGCTTCTTGTAGATAGATAGATAGATAGAAAGATACCTCTCTATTCGGGTTGTGTAGATCGATTCTCATCAGGCTACTAGTGCTCCAGACGCAAAGTTTGCAGCTTGACCGTTGTAAGCCAGCCAGCCAGCCCTAGTAGGGTTGCCAGGCTTCTTGGGAAGAAGAAAGAATCTGATCAGATGGAGAAGAAGAGATTTTCGTAGAAACTGAAGGCGGCTAGAGGACGGAAAACTTTTATTGCATTATCTGCTCCTCCTCCCCAAGTGTGTCCAGAGAATTTTTTTTTTGTATCACTCATCCCTTGGTTTTAAGATTTGACAAAAGTTTGGACAAAAGCAGCTGAGCAGTGTGCTTCTTTTGATCCGGGTGTGTGCATATTCCTCGTTCCTGGCACATCTCCCATAGTAGATTCATGGATCATGGATGGGATATCTATGGGCGGATTTGGAAGCTGCTCTTTCTTTTCCTGCTGCCTCAGACTGTTGGGAACTGCGGTCCTTCAGAAGAAGAAGAAACAAACGTCGTGATGTTGTACATATATCATGACACGGAAAACTGTAGTAGGATGAGTGCGTCGCTGCAAATACACAGTTGTAAATTCACTTGTTCTCTCTTTCTAATCAAAAGTCTTTTTGTGTCCTGATTCTTCAGCAAAAGTGATGGTGGTTGTGGGCATGTGCATGGACGGTGTGAATGGCAGTGTTGGGTTGGGTTGGTGGGAGGTCTTAAAGGGTTTGCACAGGTCTGCTTCTGAATCTCTTTTGCAGGTATCTATGCAGGGTGGAGTGCTGGATAGGTAGCTCAAATCTGTTTGATGTACAGATGATGGAAAAAGAATCAATACTTTGTAATAGAGAAGGTGGGTTTGGAAGAGTTGGATTGCTGATGATGTTGTTATCTGTGGTGGGTGCAACTCCCCCTGATTGAACTCCCTGAGATGTTTAGACAAAGCTTAGGAGCATCAACAACTCCAGGTTGGTTGGGCAGACATATGCTTTCTTTGGAAATTGATGTTTGCATTCCTGACATCTTGTTTATGCATTTGGATACAATATGTAGTGAAGTGCATATTTCACAGATGCTCGTAGCTCTTGGAATGTGTTGCCTTCAGGGGGGGGGGGGGGGGGGGGGGGTTGTTTTTTCTTGGAGTTGCCGGGGGGTTTTTTTTAGGGGGGGGGGGAGAATTTAGGGGATTTTTGGG
>Ga0116229_10007672_pt1 | contig 16987 bp, 14 predicted proteins | sample S1TSphgellanicum_3_FD_87313 | JGI IMG/M metagenome (GOLD analysis project Ga0116229, IMG submission 87313) | Host-associated microbial communities from peat moss isolated from Minnesota, USA - S1T2_Fc - Sphagnum magellanicum MG | ecosystem: Host-associated > Plants > Peat moss > Unclassified...
ACGGGCACGGCTTACCGGGCACGCATGGACACTGCATCGCGAACGAAGTTCATATATCTCGGCGTCGTTTGCTTTGCCGCGGTCGCCCTATGGCTGGGCTTCGACGAATCGGCGTTGGTCCCAAATCACGGCAACGTCATCACGACGTTGGCGCTGATCTGCGTGACCGTGATCGCCAGCTCGATGCGCATCGAGCGGAGCACCGATCCGAACAACCAGATCTCGATTTCACTCGATTCGCCGTTCGTCTTCGCGTCGGTCCTGGTGCTTTCGTGGCACGGCTTCGTGTTCTGCGTGTGCGTCGTTCAGACGATCAACTGGCTCAAGAGCCGGTTTGCCGGCGTGAACGCGAGCCTCTTCGAATTGGCTTTCTCCATCTCGAATTTCATCGTGAACGGCGCCGCGGCGCTGTTGGTGCTGCACGCCTTGCACTTCCGGCTCGGCGAGGGCGTCAGCCCGACGCCGCTGGGCATCGCGCTGGCGGCCGCGTTCGCCATGACGCTGGTCAACATCACGTTGACGTATCTCTTCATCTTGTCGGTCGCGGGCGAATCGAGCGTCGGTTCGTGGATGCGCAAACCCGATATCTGGATCTCGGATATCGCGATGACCTCGCTCGGCGTTCCGATCGCGGCGCTCTGGAGCAGCAACCCGTGGCTCGTGCTGCCCGTGCAGGCGGCGCTGCTCTTCATCCTGCCGGCACTGGCCGTTCCCGAGCTCAAGCAAAAAGTCCGAACCGACGGCCGGACCGGCCTCTACACGGCCACGGCGTTCGACGAAGAGGCCGCGCGGCTGTTCGAACGGGCCCGCCAACGCCGCGAGCATCTCAGCCTCGTCTTATTCGATATCGACTATTTCAAACTGGTCAACGACTCGTACGGGCATTTGGCCGGCGACGCCGCGCTCAAACGCGTCGGCGAACTGATCGGATCGATGTGCCGCAGCGTCGACGTCGCGGGCCGGCTCGGCGGTGAGGAATTCGGCGTCCTGTTGCCGGGCGCGAATCTCCAAGCCGGCATCGCCTTCGCCGAGCGCGTGCGCGCTTGCGTCGAAGGCGAGACGTTCGCGGCGGAATCGCACGGCGATCGAGTCCCGTTCCGGCTCACGATCAGCGCCGGCATCGCGCCGCTGCAGGCCGCGCACCGCGACCTGCCGGAGCTCAAGGCCGCGGCCGATCGCGCGCTCTACCGGGCCAAGGACGGCGGCCGCAACCGGCACGCCTCCTAGCCCGGACACCCGCCGGTGGCGGTTAGGCGGCCGGCGCGGGGACTGCCTGGATGTCGAGCGTGATGTCGACGTCTTCGCCCACCAGCACGCCGCCCGATTCGAGCGCGGAATTCCAGTTCAGCCCGAAGTCCTTGCGATTGACCCGGCCCGACGCCTCAAAGGCGACGCGGGCGTTGCCCCACGGGTCGGTTCCCTGCCCCGTCAATTCGGCCTTGAGCGTGACGGATTTGGTGACGCCGTGGAGCGTCAAGTTGCCGGTCACGTTGAATTCGGACGCGCCGGTCGGTTCGACCGCCGTGCTTACGAACTTGATCACCGAGTGCGTGGCGACGTCGAAGAAATCGGGTGACTTGAGGTGACCGTCGCGCTGTTCCTCGCGCGTGTCGATCGAGGCCGGGTCGATCTCGGCGTCGATTCCGACCGGAATCGCGCCCTCGGCCGGGAGCTGGATCGTGCCGGAGAACGTGTTGAACGTCCCCCGCACCTTGGCGATCATCAGATGCCGGATCGAAAAGCCGACGCTCGAGTGCGAGGGGTCGATCGCGTACGTACGGACCGTTGCAGTCGTCATAGGTGCTCCAATCGATTCAGTTCTTGCGTAAGCATTTCACCACGCCCACCCCGAGGCTGACAAGAGGGTTCTCGGCGGCGCCTTGGTTACCGTCGGGTGACCGGCGCGACCCGCCTTCGGCGCGCGGGACCTTCAAGTACTTAACCACCGCTGCATCAGGCTGACGGCTCGCGGCCGGCTTTGGCCTCTGAAATATGCCCAAGCGCGGGTCCTGGCGCGCCCGGAACCGAAGACGGGTGGTTGCCCCGGCGCTCTGCCGGACGGAGGAACGCTTCGATGCCCGCCGTGAAAAGGCCGGACGCGACCCGCAGCCGCCCCGCACGCCAGGAGAAGTCATGACGTACAGCCGGACGACGTTCAGCAAGTTCATCATCGAGGACCAGCGCCGCCGGACCAACCCCGAGCCGGAATTGACCGGCCTGCTCAACGACGTGCAAACGGCCTGCAAATTCATCGCCTCGGCCGTCTCGCGGGGGGCGCTGGCCGACGACCCGGCCAAGTCGCTCGAAACCACGGCCAACGAGATCATTCTGCGTCAGTGTGAATTCGGCGGCTCCCTCGTAGGTATGATCTCGCGGCCGCTCGAGCACCCGTATCAAATTCCCGCCGCCTATCCGCGGGGGCGCTACCTGCTGGCCTTCGACCCACTCGAAGGCGTGTCCAACCTCGACGTCGATCACTCGGTCGGCACGATCTTTTCGATCCTGCGCGCGCCGCAGGGGCTGACCGAGCCGGTCGAAGCCGACTTTCTCCGGCCCGGCACGGAGCAGGTCGCCGCGGGCTTCGCGCTCTACGGACCGGCCGCGGCCATCGTGCTGACCCTGGGCACGGGCGTCCACGGCTTCACCCTGGACCGCGAGATCGGGGCGTACATGTACACCCACCCCGACATGCGGATCCCGCCGGCGACGCGCGAATTCGCGATCGATTCGTCGAACCAGCGCTTCTGGGAGCCGCCGATCCGGCACTACGTCGAAGAATGCGTCGAAGGCCAGGCGGGCCCGCGCGGCGTCGATTTCGACATGCGCTGGGTCGATTCGCTGGTCGCCGACGTCTATCGCATCCTGCTGCGCGGCGGAGTCTTCATCTTTCCGCGCGACACGAAGGACCCGGCGCAGCGCGGGCGGCTGCGGCACCTCTACGAGGCCAACCCGATCGCCATGATCGTGGAACAAGCCGGGGGCGGCGCCTCGACTGGCCGCGAACGGATTCTCGAGGTCGTTCCGGCAAATCCGCACGCGCGCATTCCGGTAATCCTCGGCTCGCGCGACGAGGTCGATCGCCTGCGCCGCTATCACGAGACCTACGACCGGGGTGAGGAGCTGGTGTTCGAAACGCCGCTGTTCAACACGCGCTCGCTCTTTCGCACCGTCTGAGTCCGGAGGCCACGTTCCATGTCGGCGAAGCACCCCATCATCGCCATCACGGGTTCCTCGGGAGCCGGCACCACGACGGTCAAGACGACGTTCCAGCAGATCTTCCGCCGCGAGGGGATCACGCCTGCGGTCGTGGAGGGCGATGCCTTCCACCGCTACGACCGCACCGAGATGCGCGAACTGCTCGCGTCGTCGCAGAAGGCCGGCACCAACTTCAGCCACTTCGGCCCCGAAGGTAATTTGTTCGAGGAACTGGAGACGCTCTTTCGCGTCTACGGCGCGACGGGCACGGCGAAGGTCCGCAAGTACCTCCACGACGATATCGAGGCCGCGCCGTACAACCAGCCTCCCGGCACGTTTACGGAGTGGGAAGACATCGAGCCGGGCACCGACTTGCTCTTTTACGAGGGCCTGCACGGGGCGGTGGCGACCGACACGATCGACGTCGCCAAGCAGGCGGATCTCGTGATCGGCGTGGTGCCGACGATCAATCTCGAGTGGATCCAGAAGCTCTACCGCGATCGCAATTCCCGCAACCACTCGCAGGAAGCGATCGTCGACACGATCCTGCGGCGCATGCCCGATTACGTCAACTACATCGTGCCGCAGTTCTCGCGCACGCACGTCAATTTTCAGCGCGTGCCGATCGTGGACACGTCCAATCCCTTCATCGCCCGCACGATTCCGACGCTCGACGAGAGCATGCTGGTCATCCGCTTCAGCAATCCCAAAGGCATCGACTTCTCCTATCTCATGTCGATGCTGCACGACTCGTTCATGTCGCGCGCCAACACGATCGTCTGCCCCGGCGGGAAGATGGACCTCGCGATGCAGTTGATCTTCACGCCGATGATCTGGCAGATCATGGACAAGAAAAAGCGCGCTTTCTAGGGGAGGCAAAGCGGACTCGGCAGTTCGACCCGCACGTTCGTTGCGATCCGCTGATCTGAGCCGGAACCGAGAACTCCGCGCGTCCGTGACTGGATGGGCCGATCGGCGCTGCTTCGTATGGACGAGATACCGTTCGCATTCCGGTAGATCGGCCTGGTAGAGGCGCGCCGCTTCAGCCCGGCGTTCGCGGCCGCGCGCCAATTCGCGAACGCGATGCAGTCCGCGGCGTTGCGCGCGTGCGGTGCCAGCGCCAACGTTCCCGGCGTCGGACGAACGATGGCGCCCTCGAGCAGGTTGTTGATAACGTGCAGGTTGCGCCGCAGCCGAACACGGCCATCGGGCTCGCTCGCGCTGGGCCAGATGCGCTCGATGACAACGTCGCGCGACAGCGGGCCGTCGGCTAAGGCCAAGTCTGCGAGCAACGCGAGCCCGTCGCCGTTCAGCAGCATGAACTCGCCGTCGATCCGAAGGTGGCCCATCCCAAAGAGCCTGATCTCAACACGTTGCAACGACACGGCCCCGGATGTGGTGGGAGCATCCTGATTCGGAGCTAGAGGCGTGCGCATCCTTCGAGTGCCCGGGTGGCGGTGGGTGCTTTTCGATTGGGCTAAAGAGCTGGCGTGACCCGCGCCGGAGTGGTACGCTCGCAGGCATATCGACTGGTGGGAATCGGGGAATCGCCCCCGTTCTTGACGAGAAGGGAGCCCGCGATGCAGACCGCGACGTTATCCGTGCACGGCATCGACGCCACCTACTACATGGCCAAAGACTTGGCAAAAGCGACGGCCTTCTACAACGATCTGCTCGGCATGGAGCCGAGCGTCCATTTCCCGGGGTCGGTCAGCGAATACACCTTTCCGGGCGGTGAGACGTTCGGGCTCTATCAGCCGACCACCGTGGACAGTTTTTATACGTCGGGTGGCGTGATGTTCGCGGTCGATGACGTCGCCGCGTTCGTCAAGGCGGCGGCCGGGCGCGGCGTCACCTTCGATGCCGGCGGCGAGGTCAGCGACACGCCGGTGTGCCACATGGCCTTCGGCACCGATCCGGAAGGCAACCACTTCATCGTTCACAAGCGAAAAAACTAGCCGCGCTGCGCCCGGCAGGCCGCGCCTCAGCCGGCGGGGCGCAGCGCGCCGCGGACCGGTAAGGTAGCGATGGCGTGGCTGCCGCCGCCGGCGTGCGCCATCACCGTGAAGTCGCGCGCGAGCGCGTTGATCAGAAAAAGTCCGCGGCCGAGTTCGCTCATCGGATCGGCCGGCAACCGCGCGATGTGGCGAAAGCCGGAACCGCTGTCGACGACGTGCAGCACAGCGTAGCGCAGCGAGAGATCCAGCACGATCTCCGCCGGCCCCGGCGTGTGGCGCACGACGTTGCCGACTAGTTCGGCCAGGATCAACTCGCAAGCGTGCAAGGCTTCCGGCGATGGCGCACGCGCCGCGAGCCGCGCCATCAAGGCATGCCGGGCCGCGCTGGTTGCGTCGATGTCGTGCGCGTCGATCGGCCAGCGAATTCGTTCCGCCGGGGCCGCCTCGCGCGGGAAATCGACGACGAGCACGGCGACGTCGTCGTGAGCGCCCGCGCGCAACAGTCGCCGCACCAGCGCTCCCGACGGATCGGACGCCTGCGTCGCCGTGCCCTCCTCCAGCGCCGCGACCAGCAGGCCTTGTCCGGCCACGATGTCGCGGGTCGATTCGATCAGACCGTCGGTGTAAAACACGACCCGCGACGGACGCGGAACGCTGACCGTCGCGGGCGGCGGCTGCGCCGAGTCGCGCAAGCCCAGCGGCAGCCCTTCGCCCGAAAGCGCCGTGGCGCGGCCCTCCACGACCAGATACGCCGGCGGATGGCCGGCCGAAGCGAAGGTCAGATTCGAGGTTACCGGATCGTAGACGGCTACGAACGCGGTCACGAAACGCTCGGGATGCTCGAGGCGGAGCGCGCGGTCGGCCGCGTCGAGCATCAGGGCCGGATCGGCATATATTTGCGCGACGCCGCGCACGATCTGCCGCACGTTTCCCATGATGACCGCAGCCGCGAGCCCGCTGCCCGCCACGTCCCCGATCGAAATGACGAACCGGCCGTCCTCGAGGCGAACGGCGTCGTACCAATCGCCGCCGATCAGCACGTCGCTCGCTCCGGGCACATAGTGTCCCGAAAAGACGACTTCTCCGGTCGAGGGGAGCGACGCCGGCAGCGAGGCCCGCTGCAACGCATCGGCGACGCGGTGCTCGCGCTCGTAGAGCCGCGCGTTGACGATCGCCGCCGCCGTTCGCGCGCCCGCTTCGGCGAACGTGTCGACGTCGCCGTCGCGAAACGCCGGCCGCGGCGGAGTGCGGGCGACGTGCAGGGTTCCAAGCGGCGCGCCGTCGGCAACGAGCGGCACGGCGATGCGTGCGATCGCTCCGGCTTCGCCGATGGCCGCCGCGATGTCGACGTCGTTGCCCGCGTCCGTCATCCGCGCGTGCAGACGCGCGCCTTCGGCGGCTCGGGCGTGCCGCGAAACCAGCGGCGCGCGGGGCGCGCCGTTATTTCCCGTCAACGAGACGACGGCCATATCGGCGTAGGCCGGTACCAGCAATTCCAGAATCGCCTTGAGGGTCACGTCGAGGTCGAGCGACTCGGCCAGGCGGCGCGAGACCTCGGACAGGAACCGCTGGCGTTCGTCCGCGCGGCGCCGCTCTTCGATGTCGGAGGCGATGCCGATCCATTTCGCGATGTCGCCCGCGTCGTCGCGGACGGCTTGCGCGGTGACCAAGTGCCAGCGGTAGTTTCCGGCCGCGGCGCGCAGCCTAATTTCCGCGGGGCGCGGAAACACCGTGCCGTCGCCGGCATACCAGAGTTCGCGTAAGGCCGCGCGGTCGTCGGGATGAAGCACCCGTTCCCAGTGCGGAATCTCACCCGAACGAATCCCGGTGTACGCGTACCAGCGCCGATTGTAATAATCGGGCGTGCCGTGCAAGTCCATGCTCCAAACGATCTGCGGAATCGCGTCGGCCAGCTCGCGGTATTGACGTTCGCGCAAGGCCAGCGCGCTCTGGGCCGCCCGCTGCTCCGCTTCGAGGGCTTTGCTCGCTCGCAGATCGCGCGTGACCTGCGCCAGAGTCCGGCGGCCGCTGGGCCCGACCAGCACGAACGCGTTGCAGTAGACCGGAAGGCGCTCCCCGGTTTTAAAGTGACGGTATTCGAACTCGCCGCTCCAGCGGCCGTTGCGCAACGTCTCGGCGAGCAGCGCCGCCGCGTCAGCGATCCGGTCGCGGGGCAGGTAGTCCGGCATGCGCGTCGTCGTCACGTCGTCGTCGAACTCGAGGCCGACCAGCCGGCGTCCGGCCGCGTTGACGTAGAGCACGGTGCCGTTCAATTCGGCCATCCCGACGAACTCTTCGCTGTTCTCGACCAGCGCCACGAACCGATCGCGCGCGTCTTCCAGCCGGCGCTCGTCGGGCGTCAAGCGTCGCGCCCTTCAGCGTCTTTTGTCAGGGCAGCGTCGTCGCCGGAACCGCATCGAGGCGCGAGAGTTCGCGGCGCATGATCTTGCCGGTCGACGTCTTGGGGAGATCGTCGACGAATGCGACCGAGCGCGGCAGCTTGTAGGGTGCGAGCTGCGCGCGACAGTGTTCGATCAGGGCCGCTTCGCTCGCGTTAGCGCCGGGGCGCAGCACGACGTACGCGCGCGCGAGTTCGCCTTTGACGGGATCGGGCAGGCGGCCGACGGCCACCATCGCGACCGCCGGATGGCTCGCGAGCACGCGCTCGATCTCGGCCGGATAGACGTTGTAGCCGCCGGTGATGATCATGTCCTTGAGCCGGTCCACAACAAAGAAATGCCCCGTGTCGTCCGCGTACGCCACGTCGCCCGTGTGCAGCCAGCCGCCGTCGTCGAGCGCGGCCGCGGTCCAGTCCGGGCGCCCGTAGTAGCCCAGCATATTCAGCGGCCCGCGCACGAGCAACTCGCCGGGATCGCCGGCCTTCGCGGTGATCGCCGGGTCGTCGAGGCGGCCGATGCGGACGTCGATCCCCGGAAGTGAGACACCGATCGAGCCGTGGACGTTCGGCGCGTGAAACGCGTGGGTCGTGCCGAGGCCGGAGAGCTCGGTCATGCCCCAGAGTTCGAGAACCGGCGCTCCGCCACTGCGGCGCTCCCACTCCTCGAGCAGTGGCACGGCGATCGTTTGACCGCCCACGGTCGAGCGGACGAGCGAGGAGAGATCGGTCTGGCCGATCGACGAATCGGCCAGCATCATCGCGTACATCGTGGGCACGCCTTCGAAGAGCGTCGCGCGATGCTCGGCGATCAGCGCCAGCGCTTCGGGCGCCGCAAAGCGTTCCATCAAGATCACGGTGCCGCCGGCGAGGAACGTTCCGTTGATCGCCACATTGCCATACACGTGCGGGGCGGGCAGCGCGGTCACCACGACGTCGCGTTCCGACCGCGCGTGCATGGTCGCCGTCAGCGCGCAGTTGAGCAGGACGGCGCGCTGCGACTGAACCGCGCCCTTAGGGCGGCCCGTCGTGCCCGAGGTATACCCGATCGTCGAGGGTTCGTGCGGCTGCGGCGCGTGGCGGGCCGGCGCTCCGGCACCGGGCGCCAGCAGCGCTTCGAACGCCGTGCTGCGCGCGCTGCCGCCGTCGAAGCCGACGATCTCGCGCAGCGACGGAACGTCATCACGCAACGCTTCAAGCGCCGCCAGCCGCCCGGCTTCGCAGAAGATCGCGGCGGTGCTGCAATCGCGCGCGATGTAAGCGACTTCGTCGTCGGTCAGCATCACGTTGAGCGGGTTGACGACCGCGCCCGCCTTGAGGATGCCGTGATAGGCGACGATCCACTCCCACCGGTTGGCCGCCAAGATGCTGACCCGGTCGCCGGGCGCGATGCCACGCGCCGCGAGCGACGCGGCCAGGGCGTCCGAGAGGGCGTTGAGCTCGGCGAAGGTCAGCGTGCGCCGCGCCGTCACGAGCGCGCGCTTGTGACCGTGCCGCGCGGCGGCGAAGGGCAGGATCTCGCCCGGACCGTTCATGGCCCATGCTACGGCTGCGCCCCGGCCCGCCCCTGCCACGCTCGCGGCCGGATCCTCGCCGGCCGGCTTCCGGTACGGTACTAATTCACTCATTAACTATTTTCCGGCGCGCCGAACCGGCCGCGGGAACGGCCGCGCTCGGCTGAGAATCAACGTCTATGCACCGCTATCGGGCCGATAACGTCGGGAGTTTGTTGCGTCCCGCGAAGTTGCTCGCGGCGCGCGATTCCGGTGCGAGCGCGGACGAATTGCAGGAACTCGAAGACCGCGCGATCCTGTGCGCGCTCGGCATGCAGAACGAGCTCGGGTTCGACGTGTTCACGGATGGCGAACTGCGTCGCGGCACGTTCATGAGCGATTTTACCGACAGCGTCGCCGGTTTCGACCAGGGCGATGGCGTCGCACGGACGTGGCAGGGCGGCGACGTCGCGCCGACGCCGATCCGCGGCATCGTCACTGGGCGGTTGCGCGCGCTGCGGCGGCTGACGGCGCACGAACTCCCGTTCCTTCAGCAGCAAAGTCCGGGGCCCATCAAGATCACCTTGCCAAGCCCCACGCAATTCCCGGCGATCGCGTACAAGAAGGGCGTGAGTCAAGCCGCGTATGCGACGCACTCGGCGTTCTTGCACGACGTGACGCGCATCATCGCCGACGAGGCGCGGTTTCTGGCCGCCGAGCGCGTCGACTACGTACAGCTCGACGCGCCGCGCTACAGCTACTATCTCGATCCGGCCTGGCGCGACTTCCTGAGCGCGGAATTCGAGACCGAACCGGGCGACTTGCTCGACGAGGCCGTCGACGCGGACAACGTGTGCCTGCGCGCGGCCAAGCGCGACGGCACGACCTTGGCCGTCCATCTTTGCCGCGGCAACAACCGTAGCCGGTGGTACGCGCAGGGCGGGTACGACGCGATCGCCGAGCGCCTCTTCTCGACGCTCGAAGCCGATCGCTTCCTCCTCGAATACGACGACGAACGGTCGGGCACGTTCGCGCCGTTGCGCTTCGTCCCGCTCGGAAAGACCGTCGTGCTGGGCTTGATCAGCAGCAAGATTCCCGAGCTCGAAGATCCGGAAGATCTGATCCGCCGCATCCACGATGCGGCTCGTTACATTCCGCTCGAGAACCTCGCGCTGAGCACGCAGTGCGGCTTCGCTTCGACGGCCGAGGGCAATCTCTTAACCCTCGACGAGCAACGTGCCAAACTCGCGCTCGTCAGCGAGGTGGCGCGCAGGGTCTGGGGATAGCTGAGACATCCGTTGGATGAGACGCCACGCCTTGGACAGGCTCGTACCTCCGACACCTTGGCGGTGGCTATGGCAAGCAACGCGGCCGCGAATCTCGCTTCCGGCAACAACGCTTCCGTGCGCGTGGCTGGCGGCCAGCGCGGGAATAGCTTCCGCGGTGCCGTACCCAACGGCAAGAGGTACATGGTGGTAAGCGAGTCCGAACAGGCCGGTCCGCAGTTCGCTAATGCGAACGGCATCCGGCTCTGCTACGAAACCTTCGGTCGCCGGGGCGATCCGCCCATCGTCCTCATCATGGGCCTCGCCGGGCAGATGATCCTCTGGGACGAGGACTTCTGCAACGCGCTCGCCGCGCAAGGCCGCTACGTCGTGCGCTTCGACAATCGCGACATCGGACAGTCGACGCACTTCGACGCGTCGCCCGCGCCGAGCATGCGAGGGCTGCTGTTCGCGCGTCTGCTGGGGCGCACGCCGCAGGCTCCGTACGCGCTGATCGACATGGCGCGGGATACGATCGGGCTCACGGACGCGCTCGGAATCGGGCGGTTCGACGTGGTCGGCGCGTCGATGGGCGGCGCGATCGTCCAAGAGTTGCTGATCAATTTTCCGCAGCGCCTGCTCACGGCGACCGCGATCATGGCCTCGACCGGCGCGCCGCGCCTGCCGCCGCCGACGGTCGCGGCGCTGCGCGTGCTGACGCGGCGGCCCACCACGGAGCGGGCCGCGTACGTCGACGGCTACGTGAAAGCTTGGCGGGTCTTGGCAGGCGAGCACTTCCCGTTCGATGCCATGCGCATGCGACGCCAAGCCGAACGCGGCTTCGAGCGCGGCCTCAACCCGCCGGGCGTCTCGCGACAGATGCTGGCGATCGTGGCCTCGGGCAACCGCAAACCCGCGCTGGCAAACGTCCGCGTGCCGACGCTCGTGTTGCACGGTTCGATCGATCCGCTCGTGCCCCTCGCCCACGGCCGGGATCTGGCCGCCAGCATTCCGGGCGCGAAGCTGCGCGTCATCGAGGGCATGGGGCACACCTTGCCGCGTCAAGCCTGGCCACAGATCCTCGACGAAATCGGAAAACACGCATCACCCCCGGCGGCATCTGCGTAACCGTCCCGCAGCGGCGTCGGCCACGCGTGAACACCCGGGAGCGGCGTTGCCCCCGCACATAAGCATGGCCGCGCGCGCTCTCGCGTTCGCGCTCACGCTCGCCCTCTGCGCCTGTGCGCAGCCGGCGCCGCGGCACTGGCTGCGCATTTCCGACGGGTCGGGCGATCTCTCGTCGCTCGACCCGCATCTCGCGATGGGCGCGTCGCTCGACGACGTCGCGCAACTGACGATGGCCTATTTCGTGCGCTTCGATACCAACTCGCGGCCCGTAGCGGAATTGCTTACCGAAATTCCGAGCAAACGCAACGGCGGCATCAGCCGCGACGGGTTGACGATCGTCTGGCACCTGCGGCGTGCCGTGCGCTGGTCCGACGGCGCACCGTTCGACGCGCGCGACGTCCTGTTCTCGACCCGCGCGATCCTCAATCCCGCCAACAACGAAGCGCAAGGCACGGAGGGCTGGAACCAGATCGCGCGGCTGGCCGCGCCCAACCCCTATACGGTCGTCTTTCATCTCAAGCGGCCGTACGGAGCGTTGATCGCGCTCGCATTCGCGCCGGTCGGCGGCGGCCCGTGCCTCTTGCCCGCGCACCTGCTGGCCGGCTTACCGAACATCAATACGGCACCGTACAATGCGTTGCCCGTCGGCATCGGACCCTTCCGCGTCGTCAAATGGAAGCGCGGCGACGCGATCGAGCTGGAAGCCAACCCATATTATTGGCGCGGGCGGCCGAAGCTGGATCGCATCACCTATAAACTCGTCCCGTCGCGCGACACGCTGCTCGCACAGATGAAGACGGGCGACGTCGACCTCTGGCCGCGCGTCCCGCCGACGTACGTCGCGCAGCTGGCCGCGATGCCGCACGTGCGCGTGGTCAGCGGCCCCAGCTTGCGCACGACGCACCTGGACTTCATGCTGACGCCGGGGGCGCTGGCCGACAAGACCGTACGCCGCGCAGTCCGGCTCGCAATCGACCGCCGCGAGTTGTTGCGCACGGTCGAACACGGCCACGGGTTCCTGACCGACGCCATCGTATGGCCCGCCGCGCCCGTACGGCGCGACGACCCGCGCACGGTCGCGGCCGATCCGGCGCGCGCGCGAGCGCTGCTGGCGGCCGACGGCTGGCTGCCGGGTGCCGACGGCATCCGGGTCAAGGCCGACCGCCGGCTCGCCTTCGCGCTGCCTTATCAGGCGGGCTCGCCGGACCTGAGCTCGATGGTCGAACTGATGCGCGCGGAACTGCGCGCGATCGGGATCGAGCTCAACGCCCGCACCTACACGCACGCCGTGCTGTTCGCGCCGCAGTCGATGGGCGGCATCCTCGCGAACGGAAAATTCGACGCGGTCCTGTACTCTTCGACGTTGACCTCGCTGCCGGATCTGGCCAGCAACTTCGATTGCGCGCAAGCGCCGCCGAAAGGCGAGAACTTCACGCACTGGTGCGACCCGCGCGTCGCGCCGCTGCTGGCGACGATGCGCGCCTCCTACGATCCCGCCGAAATCGCGCGCGCGTTCCGGGCGCTCGACGCGCTCTTCATCGACGAAGTTCCGTCGATCCAGCTCTTCGTGTGGAACGGGAATCGCGCGCAGAGCGACCGGCTGCGCGGCTACCAGGATAACCTGTTGACCTCGTTCGACCGCATGCGCGACGTCGACATTTAACCGCCTTAGCGATCGGCGTCGAGGGGGTCCGGATCCGCTTCGATCGCGGCGAGCGTCAACCGCTCGCGGCCGGGTTTTCGGCCGTTCTGTTGCAGCAGGAAGGCCTCGATATCCAAATATTCCGCTTGGGAGAGGCCTCCGGCGTTGCCCACCGGCATTTGCGCGGTCATGAAGCTCCAGACGGCGGCCGGCGTTTGCCAGGGAACGTTGCTATCGGGTCCGCGCAGCGCCGGACCGAATTGGCCGCCGAGTTCGCCCGCATGACATTCGCCGCACTCTTGGATGTAATCGAAGCGGCCCTGGTACGCTTGCGCGCTCGTGAACGAAGCCGGCCCGGGACGCGGCTTCGTTGCCGCGCCGAGCGGACCCGCAAACAGGAGGGCGGCCAACAACGGCACGGTCGACAAGAGCGCCGTCGACGGGAGCGTGGGCGGCACGAAACCGGAAGCCGTCCGGGTCCGGCTCACAGCTTGGATCCCGTGGGCGGGAGCGCGAAAACATATAACCGGCCACCGAGCGGAATGTGTTTGAAGATCGGCGTCATGACCGGTCCGCCGTAGAACGGCGTGACGCCGCCGTAGCCGGATTGCACGGCCACGTACTGACGGCCGTCGACTTCGTAACTGACCGGCTGGCCGATGACGCCCGAGCTCATGTGATGCTGCCACAGCACCTTCCCGGTCCGCGCGTCGAGCGCATAGAACTTTTGATCGGGCGTTCCGCTGAAAACGAGTCCGCCGTCCGTGGTCAGCGTGCCGTCGCTCCAGGGGAACGCGCTGCGCTTGCTCCACTTGGACCGGCCGGTCGCGACGTCGATCGCCTGCAGCTCGCCCCAGTCCGGATCCCCCGGAATGTGCTGGACGACGAACGACTCGTTCACATACGTCGCGCCCGCGCGAAATGCCGCGGGTTTCAACGCCGCCAGCTTCATGCAGGTGCGCATCGTGGGAACGTACGCGTAGCCCGTCTGCGGATCGAACGAATACGACCACCAGTTGTCGCCGCCGAAGAACGCCGGACACGTGAACACCGGTTTGCCGGGCCGCGGGCGCTCCGCCTCGTCGACGGTGCCGATGCCGTGCGCGGCGTCGTAACCGGTCACCGACGTGACCTTCGTGAACGGCTCGGCCCGGATGAATTTCCCGTTCGTGCGATCGACGACGTAGAACCAGCCGTTGCGTCCGGCTTGATAGAACACTTTGCGCTTGCGTCCGGCGATCGTCACGTCGGCCAGCACCGGCGAATTGGTCGCGTCGTAATCCCACGTGTCGTTGGGCGTCTGCTGGAAGTACCACTTGATCTTGCCGTTCGCGGGATCGAGCGCGAGCACGGAATCCGTGTAGAGGTTGCGGCCCTTGCGCTGCGACCATAACCACGGCGAAGGATTGCCGACGCCCCAGAAGAGCGTGTCGGTTTCGGGATCGTAGCTTCCGGTCACCCAAGGGTCGCCGCCGCCGTGCAGGTAGGTGTTGCCGGGCCACGTCTCGCCGCCCGGCTCGTGCGGCGCGGGAATCGTGTAGCGACGCCAGCGTTCCGCGCCGGTCGCCGCATCGAGCGCCGTGATGTAGCCGCGCGAGCCGTATTCGCCGCCGCCGCCGCCCACGATCACCAGTCCTTTGACGACCAGCGGCGCCGAGGTCATGGCGAAGCCCATCCCGGGCGTGTCGTACACGCGATGGTTCCAGAGCAGTTTGCCCGAGCGGGCATCGAGGGCCAGCACGTGATCGTCCAAGGTCGCCATGAACGCCGTCGTGCCGTAGAGCGCGACGCCGCGGTTGACCATGTCGCAACAGACCGTTCGCAGCGCCAGCTTCGGCACCCGGTAGTCGTATTCCCAAAGCAGTTGGCCCGAGGTCGCGTCGAGCGCGTAGACGTGATCGAGCGGCGTGGTGACGATCATCGTGCGGCCGTTGACGATCGGCGGCGCTTCGAAACCGGCCGGAATGGCGACGTGGTGCGTGAAGACTTCGCGCAAGCCGGCGACGTTGTGCGTATCGATCTGCGCGAACGGCGCGTGACCTTGGCTCTGGTACGAGCGCAGATACATCAGCCAGCCGGGATCGCGTTCGGCGCCGAGCAGACGTGCCTCGGTGACGGCCGGAAACAACTCGGCGGGAGCGCCCGTCGCGGGACGCAAGGCGCGCAAGCCGCCGACGATCAGCGCGACGGCGACAAAGGCGACGGCGGCGTAGAGGATCGACGAACGTGGACCCAACTTCACGTGTGGTTCTCCTGACGGTCGGGTTGGCGCGAAGCGAGCGTCGCACGCTTCGAAAACGCGTAGGCGAGGAACGCGAGGAAGCCGACCGTCAACCAACCCAGCAGGCCTTCGGGAACGGGGCCACTCGTGCTCAGCGGAATCTGTCCGATGCCGTCGCCCGAATCGAGCGAGTTCACGTAGGTCACGATGTCGCCGAGCGCCGGCGCGCCGAGTTGTGCAACGCTGAACTTCGGCATGTTGCCGGGGCCGACCCGAATTGCCTCGGCCACCTGCGTTACGCTCGCGAGGTGGAGACTCGGCGCCCAGTCGCGTCCGCCGATCGCGGCGCCGTTCGCGCCGATCCCGTGGCAATGTTGGCAATTCTCGGCGAAGAGTTCGCTTCCGTGAGCGAGGTCGCCGCCGGTGGCGACCTCCGGAATCGGCGGCCCGCCCGGCGCGATCGAGGTGACGTAGCTTTCGATGGCCGTTATCTCACGCTGCGGGATTTGCGGACCGCGGTGGCCGACCTCGATCCACGGGACCGCGGCGGGCATCCGCCCGGTCACCATTTGGAAGTCGAGGTCGGCCGCACCGACGCCGCGCAACGACGGCGCGTTCAAGCCGCCGCGCAAGTCTTCGCCGTGGCAGGCGGCGCAGCGCGTTTCGTACGCGAGTTTTCCGTCGACGACGCTCGACGGCGCGGCGAAGGTCGCCAGGGTCGCGAGGAGCGCGGTGGCGATCACGTCAACTCCCTCGCGCCGAGACGGCGTTCGCGCGCACCCCAATCCGCGATGCACCACAAGAAAGCGGCGAAGAGCGGAAACCCGCCGGCGATCCACATGACCAGGCCCGCCCGGCGTTGATCGGCGAGCGCGTCCGGCCGCGCAGCGTAGTGCGCGTACAGCGCATGCTCCGTCACGTAAAAGATGAACCCGAGCAGCGCGCTCATCGGTAGCGCGAGGAAGAGCGCCAGAATGCGCACGGGATGCGGCGGCGCATGCGGCGCCGGCGCGACGGCCAGGAGCGGCGACCAAAATACCATGGCCGACACCAGAAACAGCGCGTGCTCGGCGGCGTGGACGGCCGGATGCTCCAGCGCCGCTTCGTAGAGCCCCGAGAAGTGCGCGGCGTAGAGCACGAAGAGAAACTGCAGCCACGCGAACGCGGGGTGGGACAGCGCCCGGCCCAGCGGCGAGTTCAGGAGGCCCGCCAACCTCGAACCCGCGCGCGGGTCGAGCGCCGCCAGCACTAAGCGCAGCGGCGCGCCGAGCAAGAACAGCGGGGCGACGACCCCGATCAACAAGAGGTGCTGCACCATGTGCCAGGCGAGCGAAGAGTCCGCCAGATCGTCGAGCGGGCCGCACAGCGCGAGTGCAAGGACGAATAGCGCGCTCGCGAATGCGGCGACGTGAGCCGGCGAAAAACTCCGGCCGCGCTGACGCGCGCGGTCCAAGCACCAGGCGTAGGCCGGGCCGGCCGCGGCGATCGGAATGAGATCGCTCACGCCGGTTCCGCCGCTTCCTCATCGAACCCGCCGCGCTCGTTGCGGGTGATGACGACGACGCGTTCGGCGCGCGACCCGGACGCGTCGCTTCGGCGGCGTAGCTGGCGCGCGAACGCGGCGGCCAGCAACCCGGCGCCCAGCGACGCGAACGGAAAGGCCAATTGGTACAGCGTTACCAGCGCCGTG
>Ga0116229_10007676_pt1 | contig 16983 bp, 8 predicted proteins | sample S1TSphgellanicum_3_FD_87313 | JGI IMG/M metagenome (GOLD analysis project Ga0116229, IMG submission 87313) | Host-associated microbial communities from peat moss isolated from Minnesota, USA - S1T2_Fc - Sphagnum magellanicum MG | ecosystem: Host-associated > Plants > Peat moss > Unclassified...
ATAGAAATTAAGACAATCCCCTTATGCTTCTACTGAAATCAAACAACGGAACATATAATTCTCCAATCTAAAAGATAATCAAACAATTATAAACATTTACAACTTTGTAGAAGAAAGTAAGGCTGAATGCTTTGGAGGGTGACACACCACCAATGTTGGGACAACTAGCTATTCGTTTGCTTTTGTATGCAGACAACTTAGCTCTCATGTCACACACTCCTGCTGGATTGCAAAAGCAACTGGATGTCTTGCAAGCTTTTTGTTGTGAGCGTCAGTTGATTGTGAATGTCAAGAAAACAAAGGTTGTTATGTTTGAAGCACGCAAATCTGTGTGTCAGGCTTTTCAGTATGAGGGCGAAGCTATAGAGCAATTAAACTTTTTCAAGTATCTAGGTGTTGAGTTGCATGACACAAAAGGTATGCAAGCGACAATACAGCGATTAGTAATGTGAGGGAAAAAGATAGTTTTTGCATTGTAGCGCAGATGCGCAAAGCTGCGCATCTCTGACCCAGCATCAATGCCAACTATTTGATGCACTAGTCAAAACAGTGCTTAGTTATGGATGTGAAGTATGGTCAGATCACATAGCATGCAAACAATTAGAGGTGGTTCATCGGGCTTTTCTAAAGTCATTATTGGGGGTCAGCACCACGACATCCAGTTACGTCGTGCTGGCAGAATTTGGCAGGTTTCCTTTAGAAATATTTTGGTGGCAACAGACCATGCGCTTTCTCTCACGTGTCAGTTCTGAGGTAGACTTGGATCGCATGCTCAGGCTAGCTTATGATGTACAACTGTAGTTGCTTGCAGCCAGGCAAAAAGTCTTATTCGGGAACCAGAGTGCTATGGGTAGAAAGAGTCAATTGCTTGCTTGTTAGCTAACACAAGTAAATGAACAATTGTTGACGTACAATTTGTGCATCGATAACAATCAGCTACCACCATGTGCTCGCCTCAAGCAGTTGGCTGAAAGGCAATACATTATACACCATCAAGTGGTTGCAGCTGACTCCTGCCGAGTGAAAGCCTATTTGGGGTTGAATAGCTCAGCATAGTATGGGTACAAAGAATACCTCTCTAAGGTAAACAATGCACAACTTAGGAGAAGCTTGGCACGTTTTCGTTGTGCGAATCACAAGCTACAGATTGAGCTAGGAAGGCAAGTCAAGCCAGTGAAGGTGCCGGTGCAACAGTGTTACTACAAATTGTGCAACTTGGGTGCGGTTGAGGATGAAGACCACTTCTTGTTGGTTTGCCCTACTTATCAAAGTGTTCGAGAGAGGTTTAGAGGTTCATTGCCACTAACTGCCATCACACCTTTGGCTGAATTGCTGAGCTTTCAGCAGCAAGGCATCCTTGCTAGATTCTTAGTACAATGTCAAACAATTAGATTTGAATTGCTTCATCAGACTTAACGTCAATTGGGTTCTGGTCCGGGCGTTGTTTGGCCCACTTAATGACGCAAAATTGTAAGTAATTAAGTAAGTAAGATACAAAATATCCTAATGTGTTATGAACTTTTGAAGCTCATATCTCTCTGGTTTTTTCCTCATGAATTCACTAGCTTTCAATTGTGACTACAATTTCAAATCCAAGTCCCATAACACATTTTGATCCCTCCGGAGTTTCAATAACGTTTATTGTAGAGCATCAACTTTCAACCCAAGATTCTAACAAAGGTAACACCCAATTCCCAACATGTGTTCTCCTGAACTTTTTGCCATGGTTCCCATATCTTAGCACACATATTCAAAACCTTGGAATTCCATTGGGGCTCCCACTAATTCCCAATAGGTTATCTATCTCTTTGTTCCACATTGCACATTCTACTTTCATTTGAACGTTGTATTTTTGTTTCAGTTTGATTCAACTTTCGATATTTAGTCTTTTCACATGTGAGTGTGGACATGGGTTAAACATATTTGGCACACATTTAATATGTTATCTGTTCAAAGGTTAGTGAATAGTCATTCATGATGTCATTAGAAATGTCATGTATGCTTTTACTCAAGAGAGTGGGCATATTGTGTGGAAAAAATGATAGTATGCCTTAACGTTCTTTGTGAGTTGATTTCTACATGATTCATGAGGAATAGGTTTTTGTTGCTAATGTGATAGTTAGTGACTCAACATAAAAAATGGTGGCTACAAATGCGATTAATCAACTAGCAAGTGCGGTTGTGAAACTTAGTGCCATTACTAAGATCTATGAATATAGAAGGCTTCATGAGGGGCACCATTTTATTCTGATGGCCATGGATGTGCATGGCACATTTGAATGTGATATGGATCATTTTATTGGGGAGTGTGTTTGTCTTTTCCATGATAGATGATCAGGAGATCATTTTTTTTTCTTTTTGCATTTAGTTTTTCAAGTAGCATGTTAACATTGCTTTTTAGCATGCTTGTTAATTTCTGCTGTAGAGAAGAAGGTTGTGTTTGTGGGAGATGCTTGTTTTCAACCTCCTATTACCTATTAAATCTCACGATTTGCATGTTGATGACATTAGAAGGGTTGTGGGTGAAATAGTTTCCTACCACAAGAAGGGCTAACTTTCTCCCTGCTTTGGTTCTTGTGGGCCGCATGTCATTTGACCTTTCTTTGGCTTCCTTTTTGTTTTCTTTGTGATGGTTTCAACCATCAAATTTTATTGGATTTTTTGCCTCCCATAATTGAACTTGGATGTGAAAAATATATTCATAGTGTCACATACTGAACATAGATGGAGATGGTCTTACTAACATTCATTATCATATAATGGACTTGTGGATGCTTCATCCATCTTGGCACATACTTGGTGCAAATATATATATTTTGAATTTAAAAAAATTGAGCAAAAGATATATTGATTGTTGGATAAATTTTATAATAAGAATATATTTATTTTATCAATTAATTTAAAATTTATAATTTTTATTAAAATTTTAAAATATTCATTGTTAATAGGTTTAAATCAATAGGTTAATAAATGAATTGCATATTATTTACAAATATTTTTTACTACAATAAATGCAAGCATGACTTGTTTTTTAAAACATAAACCATATATTCATTGAATTTGTTTTATTTTTTCTTTGTTTTGAATGAAGTTCAATGGTTGATAGTTTAAGCCATCAAATTTATATTTTATTTTATTTGACACGAATTATAATTTATTTCATCCAAGGGAACAAATGGTTATATATATTTTAATATACCTTTTAAACTCTTGAAAAATAAGAATCACCATGTTTTCCATTTTCTTGATCAAATGTCAACATTCAAATTGTAAATAAATATCAAATATCAAATATCAAAATTTGAATCAAATAAAAAAATGTAGAATTAAATTTATGATGACTTAAATTTGTGAATATTAAAAAATAAAGTAATAATAAAATGAGAGGGAAAAAAAAAAGACTTAATTTGAAACCAGTACAAAGATTGAAGATTATGTTAAAGAGAATTTGACAATGCAATACAAAAATGGAAAATTGCAAATTGATTTTATTTTTTTGGTAATAGAAAGGATAAATCTCAATGGAACATCAAACTTGTGTTAGTTAAGAGCTTGAAGGAGATTCAGCTACGAGATAATCTTCCGAGAGTGGAGGCAAATCGAGAAGTTCCCATTTCTCAGAAGCGCTGGACCTCCTCTCTGTGATGCTGTCACCAAACTGATCCCAGTTATCACCATGGAGCTGCTGCTGCTGCTGCTGCTGCTGCTCTGCATTCGCTGAATATTCTCCGCTACACGCCGTCTGTAGGGATTCATCTTTAATAGCATATTGGCTCCTGCAGCTTTTTGATCTTCTACGGGAAGTTCTAAGCGTGCGAAGTTCTGATTTTCCTGCATCAGATTCTGTCCCTGATTCTGAAGAATCGGACGAGCTTTCTGGATCAGTATCATGGAGCTGAGTACTTATAAGATTGGGTGCAGTAGAATTGTATTGGTCCATGTAGTTCAATTGTGCAGCTAGAGAGAGAACGACAATTGGTTTTGAAATCGACAATGGGAGACAAGGTTCTGATGCGGCTGCCGCTGCCGCTGCTGCAGCTTGCACGTCTTTGGGAGAGTGACATGATTCCCGAACGAATGACACTAGTGGTGGTGAGTCAGGGAAGTTGAGTGTTGCGGCTGCCGCTTTTGGTCCTCGTAAGCAAACGAGCGCCGCATCGTAAGCGCGAGCTGCCATTTCTGCAGTCGGAAAGGATCCGAGCCAAATGCGACTTGGCTTGTTGGGCTCTCTTATTTCTGACACCCATCTTCCCCATCGTCGACGCCTCACGCCTCTGTACGTCTTCAATGGTGGGTCGCTGTTCTTTGGGTTTGTTGAAGTGATCATCGGTTTCTTACATAGGTCACGTTGATTGTTCTTCACTGGTCCAAGAAACTTCGAAATTGATCCGTTCTTTGTCGTCGACCCAGCTGCTGTGGAGGGCATTTTCACCTCCTTCTTTCCCACCATATTAATCTTCCACACTCTGCAATCCCGGCGAATTCAGTAGGTGATCTGCAGCACGGAAAAAACACAAAATACTGGGTATTAATCACACCTAAATCTACAATATTCGACTCGCAATGACGATAGAGTTGGAAACTAGTTCAAAGTACAACGTCGGAGATCTATAGTTTTAGTCTGAATGCGCCTCTAGGATAATGCGTGTTGCCCAAAGATGTTCTTCTTCACATGATACTTGCGTGATGAGAAGCCTTAAACTTGGTCCGAAAGTTAAAGGCCCGGCTCTCACGCGTTCAAACGTAATTCCAGGAAGCCAAAAAAACGCGAGCCAAACACGATTGCCGATTGATCGTATGACATTGGACAGTTGTGAAGCAATTTACAAATGGGTCCAACGAAGAGGAAGAAGAGTCCACTACATTACTGATGATTGTTCCCGAATCCTTCAGCCTCCAATTCGTTGCCCCTTCGTTGCAACAGTCTAAGTCGAAAGAAGTTCCATGAAAGACAAACAATCGATCGCTCGTCTGCAAACGCAGTGTCTCTTCACTGCAGCTGCTGCGAAGGCAATTGCAACTAGGTAGTAGGCCCCCGGTGCTTTTTCTTTTCTTTTTTTAAATTGGCGAAATTTCGCCAAATGGCGACTCTTTTCATTTTTTTTTTCAAATTGACGAAAATTTAGTGTTTCTTGATTTTTTTTGTCGCCAAATTTCCAGAATAATTCGCCAGAATCTATCCTAAGTCCCAACAAGTAGCCAAACTTATAAAAGGATTCTAGAGTTTCTAAGAAAATTCTTGTCGCCCAATCTGGCTATATCGTCCTATGGATGATCCATCGCCACTAACTATTATTACTTTCCTGAAAATGAGCGAGTCAAAAGAGAAAAGTGGAAAAAACACTACGTCCAAGATTCTTGGGAAGTTTCTAGAGCAAACCGAGCTTGCTACGAACGGGGAGCAAGCTCCGTTTTCATCCGCTTTCTCTTGGCCTTCTGTTGGATAACGCGTACGGAATTCAAAAACAACCATGTCGGTCTCATTTGTCCTAGAGTAATCCACGTGTCCTAGGGTCGAACCTCAAGACAAATAGATTGTATCGTCTTGCTAGAAGACGAGGACCTTGTCCTTGGGACACAAGCCTGCACACCCTAGGATTTGGTGTCTTAGCACAGAATGTTTTTTTAAAAGCCTAGGACCATAAGGTTTGAGGGCCTCGGACAAAAGGATTTCAAGCCAAATGTCTTAAGCCCTAAGCCACAACTCCCAAGCCCTAAACCAAATGTCCTAGGCCCTAAGCCAAATGTTTTAGGCATTAAGTGACAAGTCCTAGGTCTTAAGCCAAATGTCTCAAGCCTGAAGTTTCATGTCCTAAACCCTAAGTCACAAGTCCTAGGCCTTCAGCCAGATCTCCTAGGACCCAAGCCAAATCTCCTTGACCATTCACAAAAAGTCCACAGTAACACCTTAAGCCAATTGTCGTAAGCCATTGCTTGGCTGCAAGAACTTGAAACCAAATTTCTTATGTAAAAACATTAAACCAAAATTCCCATGAGTGCCTTAAGCCGAATATCTTGTAAAAAAGTTAAGCCAAACATACCATGAACACTGTAAACCAAAAGTGTTATGAGCACCCTAAGCAAAGAACCTTAGGCCATTGGCCCAAAGTCATATGAATATCTGAAGACAAATGTCTCACAAATATGGTTAGCCCAATGTCTTCAGGACCAATATAAAATAACCCTAGGTCACAAAAATTTCGAAAAATGAGCTAGAAATCAATTTGTTTTGGCCTAGTGTTAGAATATTTTCAAGCATATTGATTTAGGGTTAGAATTTTTTTTTAAAAACATTTTGGCTTAGGATTAAAATCATTTATGACATCTTGATTTAAGATTAGAATATTTTTCGACATCTTGGCCTAGGGTCGATGACTTTGGCCTAGTCCTAGAGTCATCTCCAGCATGGCTCTTTTTGTATTCCATAAACGCGTACCAACTCTGTACTGTAAACACTATCGCCTGCTCTTTTTTCTTTTTCCCCTGACTGCCCATTTTCCCGTCCAAGATGTGTCCACACACATCTTTTGGTACCGTCCATTGCTCACTTTGGATCCTGCTACCCAGATCTTGGGCCCCTGATGGGCACCACAACTTCGGTCTGTAATGGGCACTATCACTTTGGAACTCATCACAGGCCCAATACATTACAAGCCCAAGATGTCCATAACAGGACCCAAAGTGTGTAATGGGTAGCATCAAAATGTTTCTGGGCATCATCCATGTCTTTTGAGAAAAAAATGTTTCAGGGCAAGGGCAGACAATGAAAAACAAAAAAGCAGGCAGTACAAAAAGTACGGTACTAAGTACCTTGGTGCCTTTGGCAGTAACCTGTTCAATAATTAATATATTTTAGGAAATTTAATTCGGCAGCTTAGTTTTGGTTCTGGAACTTTGACAGGCACAAAATGAATATAATCAAACTATGTCCATTACCCAAGTATTTTAGTTTCCATCTTGGATGGACTGTCTTCATGAACCAGTAATATGCTGGAGAGAGCCAAGGCTTGAATCTGACTACAAATTTGGAATTATTATAAATTTAGAAATTTTTTAAAAAATCAAAATAATTTAATTTATGCCGAAGACCACCAAGATACTACTATATATTCCATAGGTGTTCGAGGAAAAAGGCTTTCTAGAAGGGTTTTGCTTACTGTGTTGGGAATCAGAAATATTGAGAGAGGAAGGAATTTGTGAGTGTATAGGAGCATAGAAATAATGTAATTTCTATATCAGGCATATCCACCAGCACTTGAAATCATGGATGAGGTGCAGGTGTTACATCCAGCGGTTCGATCCACTGGAAGACTCCTTTGACCTTGAAAGCAAAGCCCAGCTTCTAGGCCCCGACAGAGCCGTGGAAGGAGTCAAGTCATATTTTATTGACTGATCCGTGTGTTTCTGGTTGGCTAGATAGTTTGATTGGTCCAGGTCCTTTGCTAGAAGTAGTCTCTCACCAGTCCCAGTTTTAGTTTTGTGGTGGGGTTGGAAAAAAAGGAAATAACTAAAAACTTGGTTGTGAGAAATATTTTTGGAGGGTCATATATTCAGCAGCGCTGGAGATTCGCTAAGAGTGTGGTGTTTATTTGTTAATGGTCTATTTACCCATGAACTCTATGCACTTGCAATAAAGAAAATGTATTGATGAGTGTTGTAAGGGTGCTATTCAGGTTGAGCAAGAAACATGGGGTAAGTGTTGTTATATAGATTTTGTATCATACCCAAAAATTTTGGTTCCATCCTGAGTTTGGTTTGTTTGTTCTTTCTCCATTAAAAAAAGGTTTTTCCATAGCATGTGTGCTTCTTGTTGTGGGAGGGGGATGCTTCTTTCTTTCCTGTCTGACCATTATTTTCTCTGTGAAGAAATGCTGCAGAGTGATGAGTAGTGTGCAAGGGTCGTTTTGTTGGTGTTCAATTTTTTGCACAACATAACTGTGTACAAAAAACCAAGAAAAAAACCCCAAACTCTTAAACCTACCTTACACAGCAGTGTAACAAGCAGTTCTCAAGAATCTGCTGTTTTGCATAGCAGGTCACTATATTTAAAAACCCAAGTTAAATGGTTATCAAGGGTATTACTTTGACAATGAAATTGATAATCAATGAGTCTTTCATATTTATACCCTATGTGATCCAGAAATTTAAAAAATAATAAATGACCTATGCGGCTAGTTGTGGAAAATTTTAATTAATGGTCAACAGGGGAAATAACTCACTTTCAAAAATAGAACATCCCCCCCAATTGGGGAGGCAAGATTATGTTTTATAATACACTAGAAAATTTCTGCTGGTCCATATCAAATGGGGAAGGAGGGAAAAAAAAAAGAGGAAAAGAGAATCAGTACCATTTGCTAATGAAAATGAAAATTACAAAAAAATATACTTAAAATTTAAACTAGAATTGTGAATTTTCCTTTATTCACAAATAGCTCACAATTTTTCACAAAAATTCATTCCTCTCATGATTTTATTAAAATTCTAATCATTTTATTCAACATATGTACTTTGGAATGGTCATATTTCCCCTTTTCAAAAAATTCAAAAAGGATAAAAAAAGGCATGTTACACGTAATGACCCTACCATATGTGCAATGTTGAGAATGGCAAAAGGAAATGATAGTATAGGAGAAGGGTCTGCTTTTTCACCGTTCTGGGAATTTTAATTTTTCTTTTAATTTTTAATTTAATTTTTTCACCGTTCTGGGAATTGAGGCTCCTATCACAAGGCCAGTGTGGAGGGGCTGAAATTTCTGGAAGGGTATGAAATGAGACCCTTCGCCTGCTTAAAGCAATTGGTGAGATTTTCCAGAAATTTTTGAAAATGTTTGTAAGGTCTTGTTGACCATTGACTGGGATCTTATGTGGGTTGTAAAATCCCACAGAAGGTTCTGCCTAAACTAACCTAAAATCAACCTAAACTATAAGGCTTGCTTTACACTAGGAGTGAAGGGCCGACAAAGCTTGGGGCCAACTTTGAGCATTTTTGGCTTGTTGTTTGGCCTCAAGTTAGTAACAAGCAGCTCATCACATAATGGCTTTGCCCAATGTTATATGACCATGATCAATATTTTATTTCAAAGACCAACTCCTTAGGAAGGAAAATAAAGAATCTCTAGGAGTTTTTTTTTTTTTAAATTGAATATTCAAAATTAATTAATTGTTTGGGAGACATGTGCCAAACTTGTCAAGGTACTATAGTATATGGAATGTTTGGAATCTAAAATTTTGAAAATTGAAATGTTTGAATTCTGATGTGTGATTAATGAAAGCTAAAAATTGAAAATTGAAATTTGTATGTGCAATGTTTGGAATCAAAAATTTTGAGAACTAAAATATTTGAATTGGGATGTGTGAATACTTAAAGCTGAAATTTGAAATTTGTATGTGAAATGTTTGGAATCAGAAATTTTGAAAACTAAAATGTCTAAATTGGGATGTGTGAATACTTAAAGTTGAAAATTGAAATTTGAAATTTGTATGTGAAATGTTTGAAATTAGAAATGTTTGAAATGGGATGTGTGAATATTTAAAGTTGAAAATTGAAAATTGTACGTGAAATGTTTGGAATCAGAAATTTTGAGAACTAAAATGTTTGAATTGGGATGTGTGAATACTTAAAGCTGAAAGCTGAAATTTGAATTTTGAAATCTTTATGTGGATTGTCTATAATTTGAAATTTTGAAAACTAAAATGTCTGAATTGGGATGTGTGAATACTGAAAGTTGAAAACTGAAATTTGAAATTTTTTTGTGAAATGTCTAGAAGGAATTTGAAATTTTGAAATTTGAAAATTGAAATGTTTGAATACTAAAAACTAAAAACTAAAATGTCTGAATATTGAAGATTAAAAACTGAAAATCAAAATGTCTGAATATTAAAAACTGAAATGTTTGAATACTGAAAACTAAAAGCTGAAAACTAAAATGTCTGAATACTAAAAACTGAAATGTTTGAATACTGAAAATTAAAAGCTGAAAACTAAAATGTCTGAATACTAAAAACTAAAATGTTTGAATATTGAAAATTAAAAGCTAAAAACTAAAATGTTTGAATACTAAAAACTGAAATGTTTGATCCAAACATGTTGTGCATATGGGTAGAGAGCACTATAATATATTCTACTCACACAAACGTCCCCACAAGGTTATTATTTACTTTGAAACCAAAGTAAAGCTAGAATATATTCAAAAATGGGTTGTTGCACATATAGGTTGACAATCTACGTGAACTTTAACACCAAAATTATGTTCAAGTCATGATAGATTATTATATTTAGATACCACAAAATTCAAAATTTTCAAAAGAAAAATGATTACTTGACTAATTTCTACCACATCCAAGTTGGGCCACAAGGTTTTATCATTACCAACAAGCAAAAATGAGGCCTAGATAATCTTGAATGTAACAATAGAAAATTAGGACAGTACAAGGACCACTGTTGAACTATTGTTGACATAAATATATATAGAATAAAATTTGTTAGAAACCAATAACTTGCACAAAGCACAATTCAAAGCATGGATTAAATGTGTAGCATAAGGGTCTTACACCTAGTTGTGCCATCAAAAAGAGTTAGGCACTTTGATTTAGAGTTGAGGTCCTGGGAGTTCACATAGTTGCAAATCATCCCTCCCCCACAACCTAACAGGTTTTTAAGTTCCAAAATCCCATCAGAGGTATCACTAACAGTTAGTAATAGCCTCTTCCAACAAAAGCCAAAGAAAACTAAAACACAAGACATATATACATATATATGTATATATGAAATTGCAAAGAAAACTCAATAGTCAATAGGTTGAAGCTAACTGTTGTGTCAGTTCTTGCAAAAATAAGATATGGTCATAACCTTATGGGCATCATTCACAAAACATTAAGTTATATCACCTTCACCATGAAGGTTGTCGCTCCTCTGTGAAGAGAGCAAGAAATTTAACATTGACAGTCCCATGAATGTCCTGAATAAGTAAGTCTACACAGATCCCACAATTGCCTGCAAATGCCATCTCTAGCAATGCCACAATGACACCTTCGTCATTAATGTCATGACTAGAAGCAACTACCTTCTTATCTATTAACCCTTGTGACCCAACCAAGGACAAACATTAGTATGTTTTTTTTAGCTGTCAAAGTACATGAAAATAATGACTGCATCTAATTGAAAATGGAAAGTAGCTTCACCCAATACCAACAACTGGATCATTATCAAAAGTATAACTTTATATTAGTGAAACATTATTAAGCACCACTTTTCTCACTTCCTAGGAAACCCACAGAACATTGTTTACATGAGGGTCAATATGTTTTTGAGCTATCAACCAAATCAGCAAAACATGTACAAGACAAGAAAGTGAAAAGTCTATACTTAAACTACATTGAAGACCTATCCAAAATAAGGCACATCATCAATGTCTAAAGGAGTGTCACCTATTTGCATGAACTCCAAGCACAAATCATTCAAGATATTTAAATAAATATGCACCCATCAAGTTAGTGTTAAAAACATGGAATTCATAAACTTGGAATGCTCTAAATACATATTCATCAATATGCAATGATCACCTGGTCATAAACTTGGGCTAAGCAAGATCCTCCCAATCCTACTTGCCTTTGCTAATATCAATGTGTAACAACAATACACCTTTATCACCAAGTTGCCACAACATAAAAGCCACTTAAACCCACTTTCCTTTCTCACCTCTCAAAAGGCCTAAACAATTAAGGTCGTTGTTTCCAAACCCCATGGTTTCTGCATATTCATGTATCCACGTCCAACATGTCAACATCATAATGCCATTTGAAGATTAAATAATCTATAGGATTCTTGTGGGTACTAACATATCGTCAAATCAAGAGTAATGGTCTTGGTTATGTTAGGACAAGTAACATAGGTACTAATGATAAGGTTGCCAGGGTCCTTTAGTGTCTCTTTTCCAACCCGAGTTGCCATGGACAAGGTATTTTTGCCACCATCAATTACTACTTTAAGTTTCACCATGGCATCCTTTCAAGCTACAACTGCATCATACATGGCAGCTCCCTCACCATCAAGTTTGGCAGCATACATCTAGTTCTTGCTTGCTTTCACATCCCTCAATGCAATTACCTGCAAAGCTTCCTTCAACTTATGGGCTCTTTTCTATCCTAGTTTACTTATCTAAAATGCTTATAGAATTTGCTTAACATGAACATGTGGAAGGTGTTAGTAATGCAATGTTTCAGACCATCTCTTAATGTAAATATCAACAGAAAAGATTTGTAAATATCGAAGATTTCTCCATACTTACAATCTCATGATGTGCATGATGATCCTACCAACTAACTAACAAGAAAATGAACATACATGAGTCTGCATGTCATAACAAGTACTTCATTTATAAGAGGAAGACAAATAGATACCTTGACCTAGGTTGTCTTGCTAGTGAAAACATTGGTTTTAGGATATTGTCATCACCTTTTTAAGGTCAAGGTTAATAGTAAGCATAGGAGGAAAGACACCATACATAATAGCCTCCTTTGTTGTTCCACTATTTACCAAAACTACCTGCCCATCGCCATTGCAATGCAAAGCAAAAATATCACTCGTCAAAATTTTTAACTACTTGATACGTCATGATTAGAAGGCCCCTTTTGCAATTGAATTCAAACGTGGTCTCCACAAAAGTAAATAGGGCTAAAATTAATCATGATAATTAACATTAGATTGATGCACTACCTCATCTCATGAATACTAAAGCATCCCAAGGGGTCTTACTCTTCAAAATCCAAATGACGCACTCCCAACCTCCTGAATAGACTCAAATGTGAGTCTAAGATGAAAACATCGAAAGAGTAGGAAGTTGGGGCATGCTTCTTGGCTCGTAGCACTTTGGGGATAGAGGGGCGTGCTGGAGCTCTGAAATGGGACTAGGAAGATTAACAAGCACTTTAATCATTTACACGAACCTACACAAACCAAACAACAAGTTGGTTAGTGCACAGTTGGAGCACTCTTGATGCACGGACGAGCCACGAGCAAACTCGGACTCACAAGACTCACCACGGCTCAGACTTGGGGGAAGCCACCACCTTCCCCTTATAGTATACTCTACGGCTGGCCACGAGACCAGCATCCAAATAACATTTTGTCCCAGGACTCCCAAGTGGGAGTCCCCAAATTTCCAAAGTTGGGACTTCCACAACTTTGGGGGCCCATAATTTTATTTGCAGACTTTTGATTGATATGAGGTCAGAAGCAAAGTTGTAGCTCTTGTTGAGAGCTTTTCAACGGTATGTGGCACGTCACTTACACATAAGGAAATTGGGGCGATTCTTGACTTCTAATGGTCGGGAATCAAATTGCCAATTTGACTCCCGGCCCTTCTTTTGACCATAACTTGTGTTTCAAGTGTCCGAATGGGTCATGCGAGCTCACTTTAGACATTAACATTCCAAGATCTTTCCAATGACATAAGGGACACCTCAATCCAATGAGTTTTGACCCCTGAAATCACTCTCTAAAAATTCACTTGGGAGCTCACTTAGGAGTGTGAGAATTCCTTCCCTCACACTTTCCTACATTCCCGAGAGCATGAGATGTGACTCCCAAGCTTCCTTCTTGGCCTGTAACCTTGCAAGCCCTTGCCTTGGTTGCAAGCCCAAGGCTAAGGATGCGACACAAACATACTAGGCTGACCTAATTTTGCTAATAACAGCCATAGACGTTTGTTTTTTTTCACAAATGGATCGCATTAATGTTTCACTCTCTAGTTTAATGAACAATGCATCCTAGTTCAACAAGCAACAAACATATCTCAATTTCCAAACTAAGGTTGTGGCTCTTGTCCAGGTTGAACTTAGGAGGAAGAAAACTACAAATGCACAACCTAGATTCTTTAAATGTTTTTCCAAACTGCTACAAACTTTTGTAGCTTTAGAGAGCCAAACAAAAGATAGGATTTTGGAAAGGACAAAAGTGAAGGCAAAAAGGGCAAAAAAGGACATGTAGGACATAATAGTGGTGGAACAAGAAAAACAATAGTAGCAACAACAACATCCTTGGATGATGAATCTAACTAGAGTTATATAAAAGAATCCATGCAGCTTTTGTGCGATGGTTATCAAAACCTACAATGTTCAATTACCTGAAAACCTAATGTACTTAAGGTTACACCCACCCAAACATGGAAAATTATATCCTTATGAAAATTTTCATTCTATGAACACTTGTCATCCCCACATTGGCCAATGAATGAACAAAAATTTTATCCTCAAGTCCAAATCTTGCACATATGCATAGTCTTTTCCTTATGGGCAAAGCCAATAAATGTTAGAACATCAATGTTAAGATTTTAATAAATGCTGGAACATTGGCCCCAAGGGTTGCAAATTGGTTTCCCAAATTGGATGATATCCTTTTTTTTAGCCTTGGGGCCAATACCAATCATAAATTTCAATGTTTATTATTAATTTGGGGTTGATTGAAATGTTTTTTTCTATTTCAGCCTTGACCCACAGGTTAAAGCACTTGGAGTTGATCTCAACTCTTCCACCAATAGGAATGTTTGATTTGAGTTAAATATTGGCCTTGACTCCTAGTGTAAAGCCGACCTTTCACAACAAAAATCTAGCTAGTTCAAAAATTTGGCTAGTTCTTTCCATTGCAAAAAAACAGAACATGCATAATAGGTTCATAAATTCTCCTCATAAGGATCTTCCCTTTTTTAATTCTTGGTCTTGTGGTGGAATCCATTGCAAAAACAATGCAACACCACCTTGCAACAAACAATACTTGAGAGGTGGGTGAAACTATAAACAAAATAACTAGAATGGCATGTGCCCACCACTTAGGTGATTTCTCACAAAGCAATGGGTAAGCTAATGATGTGGCAAATTGAAATTATTCATGAAGGGTGGTGGGTTATATATGGCATTGTAATGACAAAAACAAATCCCTCACAAATGAAAAGTTCACACTTTATTATTGAGTAAACGTGTATTTCATGTTTTTTATTTATAATTATGTCATTTTTAAGTAATTTGAAAACAAGGTTAAATAGTGAAAGCATTTACATAGTTTAAGAGATGTTTTTTGGTAGTTTAAAACTCATTGAGTTTATTTCAAATGTTGCTATAATATATGATAAATACATGAAACAATTTCAGCATTCAACTAATTTTGACTTTAATACATGTAAATCTAATTAGTGGTTACACTTGTAGCAATATGTGTTAATTTTTTTACACTTAGTTTCTAGTTATTGAACAATGTGATAATAATTATGGGTAAAGGATCTTGGAAAGTAAATCAAGTAACATGAAATTACATGGTTTTTATATTTCCATGCATGGGATATGACACTTGTGATATATTCAAAACTTTTAAATGTCGAAAGAAATAGTGTTTATAAATGTCCCAAAATAAAATCATAGATTAGATTAAAAAGATACAATGTATTGAAACATGTAATTCCTGTAGAAATTAATGTATGGATTGCACATTAAAAAAATTGCACAAGGTTGCAATTTTGTCATGCACAACAACATTCTTGCCATAACTATAATCATGGTGTTTCTAAGTATGCTTTGAGAAGTGAATAAAATAACTGACATAGATTAAGTAATGAGGATCATATTAAGTGCCTCAACTATTGTGATTTGGAAAATATTATGTAAGATCCTAATATAATGTGCCATATATCCAAAAGAAATTAACAAACTAATCATCTAATAAGGATCATTCATCAAAATAATCAAAATTAACCAACATTTGTAGTCAAATAAGATATTGTAAACTAACGTCCAAAAGAATCTTCTAAAAAGCAATGTAAAGATCAAAGGTCATGAACTCCAAGGTGAAATGAGTGAGTCAAATTATTTTGGGTACATGTAAGGTTTAGGGACATTGGTACAATTGAATCTTTTGATTTTTTGTTTTAGTTTCAATGGTAATAAGTACACCTAAAGCAACAATAGACTAAACATACAAAAATGTTGAAAATGCCTTTTAAAAAGTGCATGAAAGTGGTTTATGAATTCTTAGAATGTGAAATACACATTTTTAGTTTACATCCTAAATCATGAATAAGGAATGTTTGTCAATCATGCTTATAATCAAAACGCTACAAATTTAGTAATTTCAATGTGAACTATCACCTCAAATTGCATTGACATGTTGGAGGACCCTAAAATTTGGGTGCACAATCAATTATTGAGATCAACAAAAACAAAGTTCTTATTAAGATAAAAATAAGTCTAAAGTTTTGTTTATAATTTGGTTAAGTGAGAGTTTGAGTTTGAAAACATGCATGTGGTGATATGAAATACACTTTCACACAAAATGGGGAATGTGTGGGAGTCAAAGGGAACCATTCCCAAGATTCCCAAGGTCAATTTTTTATAAGCATTTTGAAAGTTGGGACTCCATGCAAGTCTTGAATGTCTAGCACATCATTTTGGGTATCAAACATTTTCAAATTGTGTGATATCTAGATTGTTGGAAAGGTTTTAATGCAAGTTATAATGTGATGGGCTTGCATTGTCAAAATATATTTAGTGGTTAAAAGTTATGACCAATGTTGTGCAATTATTAGGTTTTAGCAAGACCTTTTGATTTCAAGTCTAGAAAACTTCACAAGGTCAATTCCAATTCTTTTTTAAAAAAAAAATAGGAATTGGTTTTGATTTCAATTTTTAAAAAAATATAGGTGCAATTCTAGTTTTGATTTCAAGTTCAAGGTAGGTTAGAATAGGTTTGAGGTAACCTTTTGGTTAGGTTTAAAAGTTTGAAACATCACCAAAAATAATGCAAAAAAGCCATTTTTTTTTATTAATCATATTATTACAATGCTTTGACAAGGTCAAATTAACACAAATTATCCTATAAAACTTTGAACTTTAAACTAGGCTACTAATTTTTAATGGATCAAATTCTTTTTTATGCCACTTTGTTGCATGTGTATGCCAACCTTGAATTCAACCCAAATTTTCCTCCCCCCTTGTTGC